>Ga0066671_10000006_pt1 | contig 51107 bp, 41 predicted proteins | sample GraSoiAngelo_120_FD_62294 | JGI IMG/M metagenome (GOLD analysis project Ga0066671, IMG submission 62294) | Grasslands soil microbial communities from the Angelo Coastal Reserve, California, USA - 14_0919_09_20cm | ecosystem: Environmental > Terrestrial > Soil > Grasslands | place: USA...
CTGCATCGCAAGATGCTGCGGCAGGAATCGGGTCTCGAACAGGTTTACGATTTGCTGGCCGTTCGCGTCATTACAGACTCGGAGCGCAGCTGCTATGCCGCGCTGGGAGTAGTGCATCATATTTGGCGGCCGGTGCCGGGCCGGTTTAAGGATTATATCGCCATTCCGCGGCCCAACTTGTATCAGTCGCTGCACACCACGGTTTTGCACAGCGGCCAGCCGTTCGAAGTGCAAATCCGCACGCAAGAAATGCATCGCGTCGCCGAAGAAGGCGTGGCGGCGCACTGGAAATACAAGGCCGGCAAGCCCGGCGCGCAGGACGACGATCAGCGCATTTCCTGGATGCGCCAGCTCATCGAGTGGTCCCAGGAGATGCAGGAACCCAGCGAGTTTCTGTCCACCCTGAAAGTGGATCTCGCGCCGTTGGAAGTATATGCGTTCACGCCGAAAGGACGCGTGCTGGAGCTGCCGCGCGGGGCCACGCCGGTGGATTTTGCGTACATGGTGCATACGGAAGTGGGACACCAGTGCGTGGGCGCGAAGGTAAACGGGCAGATGGTGTCGCTGCGGCATGAAATCCAGAGCGGCGACGTGGTCGAGATTCTAACCCAGAAGGGCCACCATCCCAGCCGGGACTGGTTGAGCTTCGTGAAATCGTCTTCCGCGAAAAGCAAAATCCGCCACTGGATTAACGAGCAGGAGCGCGAAGAGGCCGTGGAAATGGGCAAGCGTCTGCTCGAAAACGAAGCGCGGCATTTTGGCAGAAGCCTGAAGAAGATTCCCGAAGCGGAGATCGCCAAGCTGTTAGCCGATTATGGCCTTTCGAAATTGGAGGACGTCTACGCGGCAGTAGGATTTGGAAAATATTCGGCGCGGCAAATTCTGACGCGTTTGTTGGGGGAGCCGGCGAAGGCCGAGGAGGCTCCTGCGCCCGATTCCTCGCCGACATTGGTGAAGACCGTCAAGCGCATGCTGGGCTTTGGCGAAGCGCCGCTGATCGTCAAAGGCCACGGGGATTTACTGGTGTATCGAGCGAAATGCTGCAACCCGATCCCCGGCGATGAAATTGTTGGCTACATCACGCGCGGACGGGGCGTTGCAGTGCACACTCGGACTTGCCCCAACGTGCAGAACCTCTTGTACCAGACCGAGCGGCGCATTGCCGTGGAATGGGGCGGCGCCAGCGGCGCGACTTTCCCGGTGCAACTCACGGTTCGCGCACGAGACCGCGCGGGGTTGCTAGCGGAAATCACGGCGGTCATCAGCGGGGCGGGCTCTAACATTCACCATCTGGAAAGCCGGCCGGACCGCGCCAATGCGCGTATTGACGCGAACCTGGAAATTGCGGACCGGCGGCAGCTCGAAACGATTCTCGTCAATATCAAGAAAATTCCCGGCGTTTACGGCGTTGAACGTATCTACCAGGCCGCGCGCTGAGGCACTTGTCAGCCCTTTCCAGTTCTTTTCTTATACTTTCCATACGCTGCTGTTCTGCTGGCCCGGCGGCCCCAGCCAGAGGCGGTGTTGTGCAGGTAGTTTTGATCGCCTGTACTTTGGCCGGGTGCCTCGCACAGCACACTTCCGAACGGCTTCTCTTGTCCCCGATAAAATGGAAGTATGAAGTACAAACTCATTCCGTTGGCTTTTTTGCTCCTGCGCTCTTTCGGGTGCAATGAGCACCCGTTCACGGATTACCGCCCGCTCGAGCAATCCGGCATGTGGTCGAGCAGCGTACAAGAGCTCAAGAAGCTGAACACTTCGGATACAGAGGTGGAGCAACTCGCGAAGATGAAGCAAGCGGGGATTAGCGACGATACCTGCGTTGCGGTGATTGCGGATGCGCGCAACCATCAGCATCCATTTGCCAGTGCGGATTCCGCGATGGGTTTGATGCACGCGGGGTACAACGAATCGATCATTCTGGAAATGACGAAAGTGGATCAGCTCGATAAACTGAACGGCGACGCAGTCATGCTTCGCCTGGTGGGGTTGTCGGATGCTGCGGTAGACACAATTTTGCGTAAAAGAATGAAAGGCCAGCGAACCCTGAGCAGCGGGGAAATCGGGCGGCTGAAGAATACGGGGCTTACGGAGAGCCAAATCATGGAACGCATCAACCGGGGCATGACGGACGCGGAAGCGGACAAGGAAGCTGCGGTGCGAGAGGCCACGCGAAATCATGCGAACACCGGTTTTCAGCGCGTGCGCGGACGCCGGCACTACTAACTAATTTTGAGTGGGATGCTTTCGAAGGAAGCGGCGCAAAAAGGTCCGGCGAGTTCGTGATCTTCGGGTGATGCGGAGGCTGGTGCCTCGGTGAGTTTCTGCGGCGCGACTTTTTCTTCTGCCTTTTCCTCGCTACAATCGTGGAACTAATGAGAGCTCGCGATGGTTCACGCCTCTTCTGGGTAATGCCCACGGTGGCACTCTCCTTTTGGGCCACGTCGTGCGCGGTGGCGCTCGGACCCAGCTACACGATTAAAAAGCAGGAAATCCGCGTGCGGTTTGTGGTCAAGCCCGAACCGCGCATTGACGTGGCGGCGGATTACTACCTGCAAAATGTGGGCACCCGACCGCTAGAGGAACTCTTATTGCGCCTGCCGGGAAAGCGGTTTCGTTCGAATGGCGTGCAAGCAATCTGGGATAAATCGCCGCTGACCCTCACGCCGGACCCCGACAATCCGAGGAATATGCTCGCGAAGCTTAGAGAGCCTTGGAAAATCTCCTCGCGGCACGCGCTGCATTTGACGACGGAATTTTTGCCCGCTGGCAAAGGAGAAACGTTCCTGAGCTTTTCAAGCGATGCGTTTTTTCTTCCTGCCGCATCGTGGAGCGCGGAATTGCTTCCCCCCGAGGGCCTTTTCGGAACCGGAGGAGTGCCGCCGGCAAAGTGGAATCTGCTCGTGGCCGTGCCGGATGGATTTCAAATTCATACCAGCGGGATTCCGAAGAAGAGTGTGCACAAAGGCGCGGAGACAATGGCCCTGGCAGAGCAAGGGAAACAGGATCCGTATCCTTCCGTGATTGCCGGACGATATAGCGCGGCCGAAATTGGCAAGGACAGCGAGAAAGTACACCTCTGGACCGCCAAGCCGCAGGACGCTGCCAAGCTGCGGGACGTCGGCGACGCGCTGGCACGGGTGATTGGCGCTTACGATGCAGCGTTCGGAGAGCGCAGCCAAGAATCTGCGCAAATCTGGATCGTGGAATGCCCGGTAGTCGCCGGCTGCTTTACAAGTCTCAATCCGCTGCGGGCAAGGCTTCTTGGACAAGAGGAAGACGAGCGAACCACGGCGGAGATGATTTCGCGCGACACCATGGTAGTAGACTTTAGCGAAGGTACGCCGAAGCTGGTGACGCGGGCTGCTCCTTCACTCGCCGCGAGTTGGCTCGGTTATGGACAGAATCCGGCCTTTTTTGAACAAAGCTTTCCGCTAACCATGCTTCCAGCATTCGCAGCGGCGATCGGGCACGATGCTGCTGAGGGTGGAGACTCGCGCGCCGAGACGATTCGGCGCGCGCTTAGCCTGATTCCCGTCAGGGAAAAGGAGCAAAGAGAGGAGGATCCGCTCGTCCTTCGCGTAAAAAGCTTCCTTTTCTTTTACGCTTTACAGGACCGTTACGGGCGGGAAACATTTCGCAAAGCCACCGAGCATATGCTGCATGCTCGGCAGGAAAGAGGCTTCGGGCTCGACGATCTGATAGCCGCGTTTGAAGAAGAAACACACCAAAATGTGGCGGAATTTGTAAGAATGTGGATGAAGCGCCCGGGCGTGCCGGAAGAGTTTCGCGCGCGGTATGCAGGAACGGCTGCAGCGATGCCGTTAGAGGAGAAGGAGAAGACACCATGAGAGACGTCGTACTGACCGACAAGGGTCCCAGGCCCATCGGGCCGTATTCGCAAGCCATCCGCTCGAATGGATTTCTGTACGTGTCGGGGCAAGTGGCGCTCGATCCGAAGACGGGCGAGTTCATTGGTACGGACATCCGGCAGCAGACCGAGCGCACGCTCGAAAACATTAAAGGGATTTTGGAGGCCGCGGGCTCGAACATGCACCACGTTGTGAAGACGACGGTTTTTCTGAAGGACATCAATGATTTTGCGGCGATGAACGAAGCTTATGCAAAGTTCTTTACCCAAGCGCCGCCCGCCCGCTCGACGGTGCAAGTGGCGCGGCTGCCTAAAGATGCGCTGGTCGAGATTGAAGTGATTGCCGCTTCGTAGGAGCCCAACAGGGCAAGCCCGTCTGCAACGCCGGTTTGTTCCCGCTAGGTTTTTCCCACGAGGCCTGGTGGTGGCAGAGATTCTGCAAGGTCTCACCAAGGGCACCGCCAAGATTGCGCGTTATCTTTCACAATGGCAAATGCTCGAACCGAGCGGCTTTGTAACCTACCGCGTAGCGGCAGCTCTTTTCCGACGAGCGCGAGCAAAAGGATTTGCTCTAACGACCATCGACGCATTAATCGCCACTATTGCTCTGGAAAACTCAGCGAGTGTTTTCACCCTGGATAAGGACTTTTCTCCTATCGCTATGGTCAAAAGCCTTCCTCTGTACTTTCCCCGTCCTTAAGCTGATATTGGTTTGCCTGGCCGGCAGAGTTGCGGGTTGGTATCGGCCGTCACGGGGATACGTGAGCGTGGTCACGGCGCTTTGTGGGCGGCCTGGCGGTATAAGAGAGCGGAACGCAGCCCGGGCCGACGATGTGCGGTAAGAAGCCCGACCGACCACACCTATAGGAGAAAGCAAGATGCTGATGCCACGACGCTTGGAATGCCACTTGGACATGAAACAGGTCCCTTATTCGATGATCTTCCATGCGCCGGCAGACAGCGCACAGATGGCGGCCTCGGCAATGCACCTTCCGGGCAAGGAAGTCGCGAAGGCCGTAGCGCTGCAAGCTGGTGGACGGGAGATTCTGGCTGTGCTGCCGGCCTGCTACCGGATCAATTTCGAAAAACTCTCGGCCATCGTTGGCGAACCCGTCCGACTGATGGACGAGGAAGGGTTCAGCGAGCTCTTTGCTGACTGCGAGCGTGGTGTGATTTCGCCCTTCGGGGAACTTTACGGCGTGCCGGTTTATTTGGACGAAGCGTTGGCGGAAGACCCGGAAATTATTCTGAGCGCAGGTACCCATTTGGACTGTGTGCGCATGGGGAGCGCAGATTTCGTCCACCTGGCCGAGCCGCACGTGTGTTCGTTCGCAGCGAAACGCTGATTCCTCAAGAGATTGCCTGCTTTTTTTAACAGTTTCTCTTAGAAGTTTCGGGCTTTTCCTTTCTATCGTGCCTTCTCTGGACAGCATTCTGCTAAGGAACCCTCACCTGGCCGAGCTGGCCAGCACTCTGGCGGCTGAGGGGCGCTCCAAAAGAAAGAACAGATTTGGGAATTAGGTGTATACTCCCCGCGACCTAAGTCAAGCAGCGGGAGATTCCCATGCAGTACTCGCTACAAGGGAATCCGAGTCATTCTTCGAGATATGCCCGAAGCTTGTACAGGACTGTAGCGACAAGCTCCCAAGCAAACTCCCAACCTGAGAGGGTGCCATGAAACAGACCTTTGCGATCGCCATTGGTGGCGCGGCGGGCCAAGGTGTGGCCACGCCAGGGGATATTTTCGCGAAAATCTTCAGTCGAAGGGGTCTGAGCCTGAATGCCTACAACGCCTATCAGTCGATTATTCGGGGCGGGCACACGCTTCTGACCGTTCGAACCGGACCGAAACCGGTCACCAACATGGGCGACCGCATCGACCTGCTGATTCCGCTCAACCAGGACACCATGGACCGCCACCTGCGGCTGCTCAGGAGCGGCGCGGCATGTATCTACAATGCGGACACCATCAAGCCCGGCACGGCGGCCGATGGGGTGCAACTCTGTCCGCTGCCGGTTTCCGAACTTGCCGACATCACCCGAAACAAGGTGGCGCAGAACACTTTGGCGATGGGTGCGGGCCTAAACATGATGGGCATCGGCTTTGCGGCGCTAGAAGAAGCCCTGAAAGAGCAGTTCAAGAAAAAGGGTGAAGCGGTGGTGGCGGAAAACGTTGGCGTGGCGCGAGCAGGCTACGACTATGCAGCGGCACATTTCCAGCCATTCCGAAACCCGCTGCCCAAGACGGAAAAGCGTTACGCGGTGCTAAGCGGAAACATCGCTATGGCCATGGGTGGCGCGGCAGCGGGAGTGAAGTTCTACTGCGCGTATCCCATGAGCCCTTCGACGGGCGTGCTGCATTGGATGGCCGCCCATGCGCGCAAAGCCGGAATCATGGTCCGTCAGGTGGAAGATGAGATTGGCGTCATCAACATGGCGATTGGCGCGGCGCACGCGGGTGTGCGCTCCATGTGCGCCACCTCGGGAGGCGGATTCGCGTTAATGAGCGAGGGGCTGGGCATGTCCGCCATGATCGAAACTCCCGTCGTGGTCATTGATTGCCAGCGGGCGGGACCGTCTACGGGCGTTCCAACGAAAACGGAGCAAGGCGACCTGTGGCAAATGCTGGGCGCGGCTTTCGGCGACTATCCCCGCGTAATTGCCGCGCCTTTGGACATCGCCGATTGCTTCAAGCTGATTCCCGAAATGTTCAATCTCGTGGACCGTTTCCAGTGCCCGGGTTTGGTCCTTTGCGATCTATTGCTGTCCGAGGGCCGGCTCGGCGTCGACCCGAAAGATCTGGATTTTAACCAAGTTGTTGACCGGGGAGAACTCATACTCCCGCTGAATGGCAACGGCAACGGGGCAAGCGATGCAATTGCCGCCAACGGCGGCTACAAGCGTTACAAGTTCACCGATAGCGGAATATCGCCGCGTGCCGTTCCCGGTGTGCCGGACCACATCCACACCGTGGCCACCGACGAACACATGGAAGATGGAGTCTTGATTAGCGACGAGTTCACCAATCCGATCAAGCGTCGCGCCATGATGGAAAAGCGCATGCGCAAGGTGGCGGGGATTGAAGCGTCGGTTCCCCCGCCAACTCTATGGGGCCCGCGCGACGCCGAGGTGACCTTGATCGGCTGGGGTTCGACCAAAGGCGTGATCGAAGAGGCCTGCGAAATCCTCAACGAGCAGGGCCTCTCCGCCAATCAATTGCAAATTCGCTGGCTGGTGCCGTTGCACGGTAAAGCGATTCTCGAATTGTTGAAAGATGCCCGGCACGTCATCATCGTCGAAAACAACTACAGCGGGCAGTTTGCACGCTATCTGCGAAGCGAAACTAGTTTTGTGGCCGACGGGCATATCCGCAAATACGACGGCGAACCCTTCATGCCTCACCACATCGTGGAGGCCGTTAGAGAACAGCTCGACGGAAAGACGAAACTTTCCGTTCCAGTGCACGAGATTATGGTTTAAGCCTTGAGTAGGAGAGGAGGAGCACATGGCTACAAGCGTACAGCGAACCAGTCAACTGACGGTGGCCGATTTGAAGGGCAGAGTCGATCCCGACTGGTGTCCGGGGTGCGGCGACTTCGGCGTATTGGCGGCGATTCAGAAGGCGCTAGTGGAACTGCAGATTCCCAATCACAACGTAGTCGCCATCAGCGGCATCGGCTGTTCGTCCAATCTTCCAGGATTCATCAACACCTACGGCATGCACACTTTGCATGGACGCGCGCTGGCAGTGGGAACGGGTCTAAAGCTTGCGAACCATGAACTGACAGTCTTGGTAACCGGGGGAGACGGCGACGGCTTCGGCATTGGAGGCAATCATTTCATCCATACGATGCGCCGCAACGTGGACCTACTGTACATCGTGATGGACAACCAGATTTACGGTCTCACGACGGGACAAACTTCGCCGACGAGCCGAATTGGCATGAAGACCAAAAGCATGCCGTTTGGAAACATCGAAGCGCCCGTGAATCCCATTTTGCTGGCGCTTGCTGCGGGCGCTACTTTTGTGGCGCGGGGCTTCAGCGGGGATCAGAAACACCTTACTGAACTCATCAAGCAAGGCATCGTGCACAAAGGATTTTCGTTCCTTGACGTGTTCAGCCCGTGCGTCACCTATAATCACGACAACACCTATCAGTGGTACCGCCCGCGGGTGAAGAAGCTCGAGGATGACGCTTCTTACGATGCGAGGGACTGGGCTGCTGCGATGGAGAAATCCCTCCTCTGGGGCGAGGAGATTCCCACCGGGAAATTCTTCGAGCGCACCGACGTGCCCGCTCTACATGCGGCGGAGCCGGTCCTGAACGAAGGCCCGCTGGTGCATCACGATCCGCGCGTGCCTCTCGATGTGGCGCGCGGCTTTATTGAGGAATTGATGTGAAAGCGCGCGGGAACCTGGCGGTACCGAAGACGCCGGCAGGCGGAAAAGCATTGCCGGATTAACGAAGAAACCGAGAGTGCGGTACGGTGGTTCGGGAGGATTTCCTCTAAGGCTTATCCGCGCTTTCAATAGCTTCGTGAGCCACCCAGACGGTTGCCCCGCCGGTGATCGCGATCGCGTACAAGAGGAACCTGCTTTTGGCGCCTTTGGCAGGCGGACCGCCCACGCCTTTGGTGCCGGCGCCGCGCCGGCCTTGTGGTTCGGGAGCGTTCCGGTCAAGAACGACACGATAAGCGGCGCCTTCCGGGATTTCCCGAACATCATCTTCGACGGCGATCCGCAAAGAGCCGCGAACGCTCTTTACCAGAAGTTCCTTGGGGGTCAATACGGTCACTTTTCCGATCGCAGGTTGGTCCGTGTTCGGACGAATAGTCGCCGAAGCGACGTGAAGCGCGAAAGCTTTTGAATTCGCGGTCGAAAACGTCGCTGTGCCGGCTGTAAGGGTGGCTGAAGGACCGCTTTCGTCCTGGGCCAGCGTCGCAGCACTCGAGCTACCAAGAAGGAAGCGGGCCGCGCCTGCGCGAATTTGCACCGTGCCCGCCTGGTCTGTGCTGAGGCGATCGCCGCCAAAAATCGTCGCGCCAGCGGATGTATCGGCCGCGCCAACGCGGGCGCGGTTGGCAAAAACTACCGTTCCCAGTGCCGAAGCGGGGGCAGCCAAAAGAGGAGGCATCAAAAGCGTCAAGGAGAGAAGAGCGGCGAGAAAAATACGGCCGGCTGCCGGGCTATCAACCACGCGCGAGCGCGGCATCCACACCTCCAAGAGGAGTCGAGTAGAGAATACTCAGGCAGAATTTTAAGGTCAATGAAAAAGCGAAAGGAATTTGCGACAAAAAACAAAACGAAAGACAGTCAGCGGGGTAGCTATCGAGTTGAGCCTATATCCGTCGCGCATGTAGAATAGCCGCTCACATTGCGGGAAAAGGCGGCAAACTCATGGCCTCGGACTATCTGCTCAAGACCGAACCTTCCGAATACTCCTTTGCCGATCTGCGGCGCGATAGGGTCACAGAGTGGGACGGCGTGTCGAATCCCGTGGCGTTGCGAAACCTCCGCGAGATGACGGCTGGCACGCGGCTCATCATCTATGAAACCGGCGACCAAAAGACTGCTGTGGGTACCGCGACAGTGGTATCCGTGGACGCTTCCAACCCGAAGAATCCGGTGGTCACGATCAAAGCAGGAAAACCTCTTGCGAAGCCGATGACCTTGGCTCAAATCAAGGCCAGCAAGCTTTTTGCCGATTCGCCGCTGGTCCGCCAGGGCCGGCTCTCTGTGGTTCCGCTCACAGCCGCGCAGTACAAAGCGTTAACGGGCGACTAAAGAACGCAAAAAGCGCGTATGATGCGGAACGGCCAAGGAGGCTTGTACCCATGAAGCACTCGCTGTTGCTGCTTGTGATTTCCTCCGCTGTGCCTGCCTTTGCCCAACAGCAGCCCCCGGAGATTCGTTTCCATTCCGCTCCGGATTTTTTGCAGCTTCCGCCCGATCGCTATCTGGGGGAGGCCACGGGCGTGGCGGTCAATTCGAAAAGCCACATTTTTGTGTTTTCGCGCGGTGACACGACGGGACCCGCCTATGCGGCGGCGGCTGCGCAACTTTTGGAATTCAGTCCCGACGGAAAATTCCTGCGCGAGATTGGTCACAACTTATACGCCTGGTCGTTTGCGCACACCGTGAAAATCGACAAAGAAGACAACGTCTGGGTGACGGATAAGGGTTCGGATATGGTGATCAAGTTCAATCCGGAAGGCCGCGTCGCCCTGGTGTTTGGCCGCAAGCAGGAAGCTTCCGACGAGGGCACCGAGCCGCTGAAGCATGTGAAACCGCCGCTGCCTCCCGTGGACGGCATGTTTCGTCAAGTCACCGACGTGGCCTGGGACTCAGCCGGCAACACTTACATCAGCGACGGATACATCAATTCGCGCGTCGCAAAAGTGGATAAGGAAGGCAACTGGGTGATGTCTTGGGGCGAGCCGGGGGCGGGGCCCGGTCAATTCAACACTCCGCACAGTATCGCGATGGACGCCCACGACAATATTTATGTCGCAGACCGTGGCAATCGCCGCATCCAGGTTTTTGATACTGCGGGGAAATTTCTTCGGCAATTCACCATTGATGTGCCGGTTCCCACCGATGCTCGGCCTGCCATCGGCAATAAGCCCACCGCGACCACGGGAACGATGTCGCCCGGCGCGCCCTGGGCCATCTGCATCACGCCCGGACCGAATCAGGTTCTTTATGCCTCGGACGCTTTTCCCGGCCGCATCTATAAATTGACTCTCGACGGCAAGGTTCTTGGCGTTCTCGGCAAGTCGGGCAAGCAGCTTGGGCAATTCGGCTGGATCCACGAAATCGCCTGCCCGAGCGAAAATGAGCTGTTTGTTGCGGAGCTTCTTAACTGGCGCGTCCAGAAGCTGAGCCTCGAGTCCACGCACTGAAAGGATCTTTTCCCAGAAGAGCACTGCGACTGGGTAGTGTCCTATATTTCGATATCCAGTGCGCTGACCGGCTTCTTGATTGGCGATAAACCGACATAGTACAATTTCGCGGCATTTCAGTAGTTCAGTCTGATGATTACCAGCATCCACGCCCTGATTTATTCCGACGATGCCCCCGCCACGCGCGCATTCCTTCGCGAACGTCCTCGGCTGCCCCTACGTCGAGGGTGCGCTGGGCGGAGGCGCGGGTTGGCTGATCTTCAAGACCGGGCGGAGTGAGATGGGCGTGCACCCGACCCACGGCGTCTATGACGGCAAGACGTACGAATCGCCGCGCCACCATCTGATCTCCCTCATGTGCGACGACATCTCACACACGATCGCTGAACTGAAGGGCAGAGGAGCGGAGTTCCGCGGCGAAGTTCAGGATCGCGGATATGGACTCGTGGTCATGATGGCCGTACCCGGCGCGGATGACATCATGCTTTACCAGCCCAAGCATCCGCTGGCATAGAACCTTTGATTGGATTGAAAAGGCAACTGCCTCACTCCCACCTTTCACCCTTCGCAAGACATCGTTCAAATTAGGACCCTACCTGCGACTCGCGTTGGTTCGTTTTCTGCCCAGCTTCTGTGTTATTCTTTTTTTTCCGCGCTGAAATTCTTTGGCGCTCAGAGCCCCACTATTTTCTATGGCAAATACTCTTCTCCCGATTCAAGCGGTAGCCCGCAAACTCGGAGTTCCTGAAAAATATTTCGAGCAAATTGGCTCGGACAGCGGCAAAGTTCGCCTCGAACTGCTCTCTGATCCCGCTTTTATGCGGCGGGGCAAGCTCATCATCGTCACGGCCACAACGCCGACCGCCGCGGGCGAAGGCAAAACCGTCACGGCTATCAGTCTGACGCAGGGCCTTGCCCATATTGGCAAGAAGGTGGTTATCACTTCCCGCGAGCCGTCGCTCGGCCCCGTTTTTGGGATGAAAGGCGGCGCGGCCGGCGGCGGGCTTTCGCAAATTGAGCCCAGCTCGAAGATCAATCTTCACTTCACCGGCGACTTTCACGCCATCTCCTCGGCGCACAATTTGCTTGCCGCGCTGGTGGACGCCCATCTGTTCCACGGCAATGAGCTGCATCTTGATCCCGGGCAGATTACCTGGCCACGCGCCATGGACATGAACGACCGCGCGCTGCGCCACATCCGCCTTTCGCTCGATAGCAAAAAAGAAGACGCCAACCGCCAGTCGGGGTTCATCATTACCGCGGCTTCGGAAATCATGGCGATCATCGCGTTGGCGAAGGACCGCAAGGACCTTCGCAAGCGCCTGGAAGCCATCGTTGTCAGCGTTACACGAGATGGGAAACCCGTTTGTGCGAAAGATCTTTCCGCGACCGGCGGCATGATGGCGCTGCTCGCTGAAGCAATTCTGCCCAATCTGGTTCAAACCACTGACGGCACGCCAGCTTTTGTGCATGCCGGGCCATTCGGGAACATCGCGCATGGCACCAGCAGCGTCATCTGCCAGGAAATGGGCTTGCGCCTCGCGGACTATGTGGTGAACGAGTGCGGGTTCGCTGCGGACCTCGGCGCCGAGAAGTATTTCGACATTGTCATGCAACAGTCGGGTATCGTGCCTTCGGCCGCAGTCCTGGTCACAACCGTTCGCAGCATGAAGAATCAGGGGGAAGGGAACTTCGAGCGCGGGCTGCCGAATCTTGGCAAGCATATCGAAATCCTTAAGAATTTCGGGGTACCGATCGTTGCCGCCATCAATCGTTTTCCGGACGATTCGGAGTCGGAATTAAAGCGACTGGCAGCGTATTGCGCAGAACGAGGAGTAGAAAGTGCCCTCTCGGAGGGTTTCGCGAAAGGAGGTCCGGGTGCGAAAGGGCTGGCGGAAAAACTGGTCGAGACCATCGAAAAAACCCTCTCACCCGCTGTGCATGCGCTGTATTCTTTTGATGAACCGTTTGTGGATAAGATCAAAAAAGTGGCGCATAGAATCTACGGGGCCAACGACGTAAAGTTTTCTGACGAGGCTGCCGCCAAGTTGAAGCAGTTCTCCGATTGGGGCTATGGCAAATTGCCTGTCTGCATGGCGAAAACGCAGTATTCCTTGACCGAGAATCCCAAACTCCTCGGCGCGCCTACGGGGTGGACTTTGAACGTAACGAACGCCTCGCTCTCCGCGGGCGCCGGTTTTGTGGTGGCGATTTCCGGCAACATGATGCTGATGCCCGGCTTGCCAAAAGTTTCCCGCGCGTCTTTGATCGATGTAGATGATTCGGGGAAGATCATCGGAATCTGAAGAGAGAAAAAGGCGCACGGACCGCGCCTTTGAGGGAAGTAAAGCGAGTAATCGTATGACCACGGCATCGGCAGGGCTCGGAGTGAGCGGTCCAGGCGGAGGCTTCCTCGAGCCCGTGATGATTCGCATACCGGGGCAGTGGTTTTCGATGGGATGCGAAACCGGGCGCGATGACGAGAAGCCCGTCCATCGCGTGTGGGTCGACTCGTTCGAATTAGCGGCCTATCAGGTGACCAACGCCGAATATCAGTTTTTCCTTTCGGCGACTCATGCTGCTGCAGCTTCTTGCTGCATGGATCCCAATTTCAATCATCCCCAAATGCCGGCAGTCGCCGTCTCTTGGAACGAGGCGATGGCTTATTGCCAATGGCTGAGCGGCGTAACGGCCAAGGCCTATCGCCTACCGACGGAAGCCGAATGGGAATGCGCCGCGCGGGGCGGAGCAGAAGGATCGGCATACCCCTGGGGGGATTCTCCGCCGGAGTCGTTGCCTGATTACGCGAACCGCTGGAAGAATGGGCCGGAGTCAGTGGGTCGCTATGCGCCGAACGCATATGGGCTTTTCAATGTGGGTGACAATGTGCACGAATGGTGCGCGGATTGGTACGATGCAAGCTATTACCGCTATTCTCCCGAGCGAAACCCACAGGGGCCTGCCGATGGCGCCCGCAAAGCATCGCGGGGCGGTTCCTGGCGGCACCACATCAAGGTGAGCCGCAACGCAGCGCGCTCTAGCATCCCGCCACAGTTGCAATATGCCGACTATGGCTTCCGAATCGCGCGCTCCCTAACCACCTGACGTTGCAAGTTCCGGCGTGCCAAATTCAGCGGATTGTCGTCCTGGAATTTGAGGTATTTGTTGATATTCAAGAATTATGTTGCTTACGCACGCTAGTACGTTGGTACTATAGCGAGTGGGCTAAGCGGGATGAAAGCATAGTATGCTTGTCGAGTTGCCCCGTTTCGGGGCAGCGGACCAAGGCGCGATATTTCCTTCCGCGGGGAGTGCCCCCTCGCACGCCCAGCGTACAAAGGACAACAGATTTGTCTTCCGCAGACGACACCACGTCTTCGACCGTCTCGGCTCCCACGGCGTCCCCGGATACTGTGCCGGAAGAGTTCCCGGTCAGGCCGCATCAAGAAGCTAAAAACGAGCAAGTCTCTTCGCCCGAGGGATCCGGCCCGATCGAGTTGAACACAAGCAGCGGTCCGCCCGACCCGACCTACGCGGAACCCAATGAACATGCGGACATTCCGCTGAAGACCAAACCTCTTCCCAAAGTCAACGCGGTAGCCCGCGAAATACGGGTAAGGGTTACAGGCGCGCGCGCGGGAAGCGCCTCGGGTGCGGGGGAACGCGAACTCTTTAGCGAGTCCACGGCAACCGTGTTGGTGTTTGAGAAAGGTGGTGTGATCGGCTTGACGGCAGCGGTCACACCCGGGCAACTCCTGTTTTTGACCAACGAAGAATCCAAACGCGAAGTCGTCGCCCAAGTGATCCGGAAGCGGGCGCACCGGCCGACGGGCTGCTTCGCGGAGTTGGAATTCACCGAGCCCGCGTCAGGTTTCTGGGGAATAGAATTTTCAGCGGCGACGCCCTTGCTGCCCAAAGATTCCAAGGAAATTGAAGCCTTCGAGCTGGTGGCCTCCGCGGAGATGACCGCTGACGAACTTGAGGGAGCAGTCCCGGCTGCCAATGCCGAGGAAGTGCAAGTGCTCAGGAAGGAAGTCGAAGCCCTGCGCAGCCAATTGGACCGGCTTCAAGCGGGGACCGAGCCCGGGGCGAACGAATCCACCGGCGCGATTCGCGGCGTTCCTGCGGTACCGTCTGAGGATACGCGCGAGCCACTGGCAGAGGCCGTTAGGTACCAGACCGAAAAAGTCCAGTGGGCGGAACTCGCCGCCGATGTATCCCCCACCCAAAGCGAACCAAGGCCAAGCCACAAGTCGGTGCCGCGTCAGAATTTGCCGCCGCAACCGGCGCCGGATTTCCACATCCCGGTGCCAAGGCCGAAGCGATCTTTCCGCGCACGCGGACAGTTCACTCCCGGTTTCCGAACGGCAATGTTTCGCCTGGCGATCTTGAGCTGCGTCCTGGCCGCATTGATTGACGTCGCTTGGTACAAGCATTGGTTTCCGTGGATGCACAAACAAACCAAGTTCTCCGTCGCCACGTGGGCAGGCGGGGTCACCACGAAAGTGGCTATGCCGGAGGCTACGACGCCAAGTCCGGTGTCGGCAGCTGAGACATCCTCCGGAAATGCGCCGGGAGTTACCGTGGAAGAAACTCCGCCCCATTTGGGCTTATCGAGCAAAAGCCCGGGAGGCCGCGCCGTTCGAAATGAAAAGAGGATCACTGCGACGGCGCCCATCGAAGCCATCGACAAACCGCCAGTCAGGGAAAGAAACAAACGGCCTGGCTCGACGGCGATGGGTTCACCCGTTCGGTCATCAACAACGAAGGAATCAACCGCCAAGGCGGTCGCCCCTGTCCCGACGGTGCCGTCTTCAACGGTCCTGCCACCGAAATTGATTAAATCGGAGCGCGCGGTTGCTTCGCTGGAAGATTTGCGGGACTTCGAGACCGGAAGCGTAGTCATCGATGCGATTATCGACACAGCGGGAAACGTAACGTCCCCGACGGTGCTCTCCGGGCCTCCTTCCCTGCGCGAGCCCGCCTTGGAAGCGCTGAAGTATTACCGGTACGAGCCGGCCAGGCAGAACGGCCGGCCGGTTCCCGCGCACGTCAGCATCAAGATCCAATTCCACTTTGAATGACCACCTTTTGCCTGTTCTGATTCATGCTCCTGCTTCATTTCAAAATCCTGCGAAGAAGTCATATCGAGTGCGGCAGCCTTGTTTATCCTGAGGTATGAAGGGCTGCCGCTCTTCTTCCTCCAGGGCTTGCATCACAAGTCTTGAACGGCAAACTCTGAACGACGAACCGCAAACCGCAAACCGCAAACCGGACCCCCTGCTTGTGAGAGCGTTTGCAAGCGCTGTACAATGTTTTTCTCTAACGAAGCGATTTGTTTGCTGCTAGAGGAGGGTTCCCCGTGGCCACTGCCGAACAGAAACCGCACATCTCCGAGTTCACCAATGAGCCGTTCATTGATTTTTCCAAACCGGAAAACCGCAAGCGCATGGAAGAGGCGCTGAAAAAGGTGAAATCCGAATTTGGCCGCGAGTATCCCATGTGGCTAGGCGGGCAGAAAGTGACCACGCCTGGCAAGCGCAATTCGACGAATCCCTCGCGGCCGTCCGAAGTGATTGGCGTCTTCCAGAACGCCACCGCCGACATGGCCAAGCAGGCGGTGGAAGCCGCGAACAAATACTTTGACACCTGGAAAAGAGTGCCGGCGCAGGAGCGCGCGAAATGTCTTTTCCGCACGGCGCAGATCGTGCGCGAGCGCAAGTTTGAGCTGGCCGCGCTGGTTTGCTACGAAGTCGGCAAAACCTGGGTGGAGGCCGACGCGGACATCGCGGAAACCATCGATTTCTGCGAATTCTACGGCCGCGAAATGCTGCGTCTGGCGGAGCCTCAAAAGCTGACGCCCATGCGCGGCGAGCGCAATTATCTTGTATATATTCCTCTCGGTGTCGGCGTCGTGGTTCCGCCGTGGAATTTCCCGAGCGCCATCATGGCCGGACTTGTTGTTGCGTCGCTGGTGACCGGCAACACGGTGGTCCTGAAACCGGCAAGCGATTCGCCCGCTATCGCGGCAAAATTCATTGACATTCTTTACGAAGCGGGCGTGCCCAAAGAAGCGGTGAATTTCATCACCGGCTCCGGCGGCGCCGTGGGCGACACGCTGGTGACGCATCCCAAGACGCGCTACGTCGGATTCACGGGCTCGAAGGAAGTTGGCTTGCGCATTAGCGAGCTGGCCGCGAAGCCTTCTCCGGGACAAATTTGGATCAAACGCACGGTGCTCGAAATGGGCGGCAAGGATGCGATTGTCGTTGATGAAGAAGCGGATATCGACTCGGCGGTGGAAGGAACCGTAGCCGCGGCGTTTGGCTACCAGGGCCAGAAATGCTCGGCCTGCTCGCGCGCGATTGTGGCGGAGAAGGTGTACGACACGTTCCTGCAGAAACTGGCAGACCGCACGAAGAAAATCACCGTGGGGCCTAGCGATGATCCCAACAATTACATGGGTCCGGTCATCAACGAATCGGCTATGAAGTCGATTCTGGACTACATCGAAGTGGGCAAGAAGGAAGGCCGCTTGGTTACCGGCGGAAAGCGCACGGCGGGCGACGGCTATTTCATCGAGCCAACGATTATTGCGGATGTGCCTCCGAAAGCCCGGCTGGCGCAGGAGGAAGTCTTCGGCCCAGTGCTCGCGGTGATCAAGGCGAAGAATTACGACGAGGCACTGGAAATTGCCAACAATACGGAATTTGGTTTGACCGGCGCGGTCTATACGAAGAATCCAGAGAAGATCCGGAAAGCTGAAGAAGCCTTCCACGTGGGCAATTTGTACTTGAACCGCAAGTGCACTGGCGCAATGGTCGGCGCGCATCCCTTCGGCGGCTTCAACATGTCCGGAACCGATTCCAAGACCGGCGGCAAAGATTATTTGCTGTTGTTCCTGCAAGCCAAGTCCATCGCCGAAAAAGTCAACTAAGGCGCAGCCAGGAAACTCGAGAATAGAAAATCGAGAATGGGAAGGCTGCGAGCTCCCATTCTCGGCCAGAAGACTTTGGGGTTTGAAGACCTGGGCTGGTTTGGCTAGCGTCTTCTCTTTTCCTCGGGATAAACGAGTGGCGAGAGCACGAAAAGCAGATCGCTCACGGCGTTCGGGATAACAGTCGGCGGAGCCGGTGCGGCAGTTAGCTGCCGCTTGGGTGCTTCTGATTCTCTTGGTTGATGGCTAGCAGTGAAATGGTCAGGGTAATGAGAAGGCATAGAACGAGTTACCCGGTTGCCCTAAAGGGCTGTAACCAGTGCCCCAGTAAAGGACGCCATCCACGATGGCGGGCCCGGCATTAATGGACCCGGTGGTATGGAAATTCCACAAAATCCTGCCCGTGTGTCCGTCAAGAGCGTACATATCCCCGCTGAATGAGCCTGCATAGACAACCCCGTTGGCGGCGCTGACCGGGCCGGGGTCAATCTGTTGGGTTGGATCTGCAGTTTGCCAGGCGATCCTCCCGGAGGCAGGGTCAAGGGCTCCCCAGAATCCTCCGGTCGTGGTCGCGGCGTTTTTCAGAGGGTAAGGAGTTTGGTTAAAGTTTGCGTCCTGATAATAGATGCTAGTGCCGTCAATTGCCGAACCCCATTGCATGCCGCCATCCAGTCCGCCGGGACCGGCAATTGTCCCCCAAACGACCTCGCCGGTGTCCCGGTTTAGGGTCCAAAAAACACCGCTCTTCTGTCCGGCTCCCACAACATCGGTCATCTTTCCGCTAATGCGGATTGAAAATAACATCGGAGCTTGACCGAAGTCATAATCCGAGCCTTGCGGCTTCGGGCAGTTCGGGCCGGGCAAGCCAATACAACTCACTGTCCAAGCATCATACTGCGACAACCGCCTGGCCCAATTGATTTGCCCGGTATTGAGACTGAGCGAGAGCATCGAATCGAAGTGATCGTCGGGTGATGCGCAGTTATCGGGTTGGCCAGCCTTAACATTCGCCTCACAATCCTGCATGCTCTGCGGGGCGCTGTAGTTGTTCCCGGTGGCGATATAGACGGCGTTCCGTTCGGGATCGACCGAGGGACTGCTGCCCCAGACAGCCGCTCCGGCGTACCCGCCTGGCTGGCCTCCGTTATCCGGGACCATATAAGTTTTCCACAAGATTTGCCCGCTCGAGGCATCAACGGCGGTCATGCTCCCGCGGAAGGTGCAGCAAGGATAAATCGGATTGCTGGCAAGGATTTCCTCATTGGAAGAGACGCCAATCAAAACTTTTCCGCTATAGACGGTGGGAGACTGCGTGAGGACCGCCGTCGGATGGGAGTCGATTTGTGTTTTCCAAACAAGACTCCCATTGCGCGCATCGATGGCCAGCAGGTAAGCGCCTGCTTGCGTCCCGACGTAGAGCGTATTTCCGTTGACGGCCGGAGTGGTGCGTGAGACGTCGCCGGTGATCCCCGTATAGCTCGAGATGGCGGTCCTCCAGAGGAGCAAGCCAGTCTGCGCATCTATTTTATAAAGAAAGCCGGCCCAATCGGGAAAGTAGACCGCCCCGTTTACGACAGAAGCAGTAGCTGATACGTCTCCGGCGGTGTGAAAGACCCATTTGGGTATGAGCTGGGACACGTTGTTGGTGTTGATGGTTTGTTCGGATGCTTGGAAGCGCGTGTTATTTAGGTTTTGACCCCAGTTGGGCCAAGGCCTTGCGGTTTGCGCCCATGCAGGCGAGGGCAAAGCCAATAAGGAAAGCAGGGCTACCAGAGTGACTGCTCTCGCGACGGGCAGATGATACGCAACCTTCTTGTTCATGAGACCTCCCTTGAACGGCGGGCAAATCTTTGACAATGGAAAGGACGCCGGGATGCACTAGTGCCGTAGCCAAACAGCGGAGGGATTAGGACTGAGGTGCGGGGCAAGCTGGTCCCCTCGGCCGATCACCTGGAGCCCCACGACAACACCGCACTCTGCCGTCCCATTAGAGAGGGGAACACAAATTTCTCGGGACTGCGCTTTTCTCTTTCGGTTCATGGCTCGACATTTTCGAGGGCAGGCTTGCGACGGGCTCAGGGCGGGGTAAGTTCCTTAATCAGCAAGGAACCTACCCCCGGAGATAATGCGCAACGAGAGTATTCTTGCTGGCCCACGTTCAGCAGCACAATAAGGCCAAGCCTTGCATCTGCAGCAGGTGAATCGGGCCGGGCGCCGTCCTACCGATTCGTGTGTGTGGCGCTTCGTCGGCGTCATTGGTGGACCGGTGAGGATGACACCCTCCCGCGGGTTCCTTCCTTATGTGCATGCTACGCTCGGGAGCAGTTTCTTCAAGGCCAGACGCCTGCGGCCCACCGACGGTTCGCGCGAAGCCTGCTCCCGAACCCACGCGACTTAACACCATTTGACATGCTCGAACCTGCGGCGTAAGTTTTCAGGCGATTTGTCCAGCCAACTTTAGCACGCCGAACCGACGGCATCCAGGACTCACCATGGACGCGCTGCGTTCCAGCCGCGGCACACGGTAGTGCTGAGGCAGCGCCGCTGTTCTGGCGTGAACGTTTCTCGAAGATGTAATCCTTATAACCAAAAGGGGTGGAACATGCGAAAGATCGTGCGACCGAGGCATCACCTTGTCCGCAAAATCGTGGGCTCGACGACTGGACCGCAATTGACCTACCGCGGCGGCCCGCTCATTGCCAACGTGCAAGTGAGTACGATTTTTTGGGGCTCGGCGTGGGCCAGCGACCCCTTGCGGGGCCAACTGGATGCGTTTTTTGATTTTGTCGTGACTTCTTCGCTCATCGACCAGCTTGCGGAATACAACGTACCCGGATTCACCATTGGCCATGGCTCACATTCCGCTTCACTGCTCGTGTCCAGCGATCCGCCGGCCACGGTGGACGACTCGCAGATTCAAGCGTTTGTTAAATCCCAGGTTTCCTCAGGCGCCGTGCCGGCGCAAAATGCCAACTCGCTCTATTTCGTGTTTGTGCCATCCGGCGTGACCGTCACGCTGCAAGGACAGGCCTCGTGCCAGGCATTCTGCGGCTACCACGATACGCCGGACGGCAAGCTGTTTTATGCGGTGGTACCGTACGCGAATTGTCAGGGCTGCCAGTTCACCACAAGCGTGTTTGATTCCATGACGGTAGTTGCGTCCCATGAATTGTGCGAAGCAATTACCGATCCGGTCCCCGGCCAGGGCTGGTACGACGATGCCAACGGCGAAATTGGCGACATCTGCGAAGGGTCCAACAAAACCATTAGCAACGGCGCGGCCGCGAAAGCAGGTACGACGAGTTTTACGGTGTCGGTGAATCCGCAAACTGTGGTCGTGGACGGTTCCGCGCCGATAAATCTGACGTTGACGCTGACGCCTGCTGGTGCGGCTACGCCGCCTCCTCCGGCAACGCTTTCCTACGTCGTTCAGAAGGAATGGTCGAACGCGCAGAACGCCTGCGTGTAATGCGGACCACGATATACCCGGGGTAGGGGGCATGGTCGAGTCTCGCCACTCGCCTTGGCTACTGCTTTTACCCTGAGCTTTAGGCACGGGTCAGGTCTCGGCGGGAGGCGAACTTCATCAGGCGGTAGACGGGGTAGCTCAGAATCAGGAGGGCCAGCGCCCACGGGGCGTTTTCGCGGTCGGCAACAATGGAGCCGATTAGAAAGAGCACGGAGCCGCCGAGCGCGATTCCCGTGGTCCATGGATGGCCCCACGCGCGGTAAGGACGATTCATCTGCGGTTCGCGCTTGCGCAACACAAAAAGCGAAGTGTAGGTGAGCGTGTAATTCGCGACAAAGAAGAACGAAAGCATGGCGGTCACGCGTTCAAAAGCGTGGCCGCGGTAGAACGCGAAGAGGAGAAAAAGTTCTCCTACAATGCTGCTTAGCAGAAGCGCAATGGTTGGAGTACCACCTTTGTTCACCTTTGTGGCTTGGCGGAAGAACAGCCCGTCCACGCTCATCGCGTAAAGCGTGCGCGAGCAGAAAAGCTGGTTGGCGTTGAGGCAGCTCAGCATGGAAATGACCATGATGGAGCGAATGATGGGATCGCCCAAGACACCGAAGATACGGTCGGCCACGGTGCCAAGCACAAACGTGTTTCCGGAAATTTCGTTCATGGGCAGAAGGTAGAGAGGCAGAAGGTTTAGCAGCAGGTAGATTCCCATGATGGAGAAAACGCTACCGAAAATGGCGCGAGGGACGTCACGGCCCGGTTCGCGAACTTCTTCACCGAAGTAGATGACGCCGTCCCAGCCGTCGATGGTGTAGAAAACGGCTTGCAGGCCCACCATGAACGCCACGGCGAGGGGCCATGCTGACGGTGGAGCGGGAAGGGAAGTTGTAGATCGTAGAGCGGCTTGATGCGCCGAACTTCCCTTCAACAAACAGGCGAGAGCGAGAATCAAGAATCCAACCGTTTTGACGGCGGCCGTGAAAAGTTGCGTATTGCCGCCCCAGCGCACGCCGCGCCATTGCAAAACACCGAATCCAACGATGACGGAGACGGAGATGACCTTTACTTTCTCCGGCCCGGCGAGGATAGAAAAAAGATGCCCGCTGTATTCGCTGATGACGATGGCCACAGCGGCAGCCGTACCGCAGGTGGAAAGCCAGTCGCTCCAACCGACGATGAAACCAGCGAATTCGCCCATGGCGCGCCGGGAGAAATTGTATTGGCCGCCGCTTCTTGGAACAGCGGCCCCAAGTTCAGCCATGGCAGGAGCGCTGAACAAAGCATACAGGCCGCCGACGATCCATACGCTGAGAAAAAGCCACGCGTTGGGAAGGCGGCTGGCGATATCGCCCGGGGTGCGCACAATTCCTGCGGAAATGGCGTTGCCAACCGCTGCGGCCACCCCGAACCACATGCCAAGTACTTTCAGCAGCCGACCGCGGCTGTAGGGTTGCCTAGACGAGGCCAACGAACTGGTCGTCAATTTCCCCCGCTAAGAATAAAGTGTGTGGGACGAGCAAGGCGGCCATCATAACTACAAGGGCAGAAATTGCAAGCTTCTGGAGGCCGAATCGGGCAGAGGGCGCAGGCGTTTCGCACGTGTTTCAATGCCTCAGCGCGCCGTGCCGACAAAATTCCACTTGCCCCGGGAGAAGGATTCATGAACCGGCAAGAAGTGGGCTCGAGCCACTTTTCTGATGAGCTCTGGCTGGCCGAGCCATTGCGTGTAGGTGCGGATTTCGTGCTCGGTCATGGTGGCGAGTGCGTCCATCTTGCGGGAGAGCCTGCGGACCCATGGAATTTCGCAAACGAAGTGCACGAAAGTCAAAAAAGGGGTTCGCCAGGGTTCCACGAAGATCACGAGCCCGGTTTTTCGCAGGACGCGCTGCATCTCCGAAAAGGTTTGCTCCAGGTCAGCGGGCAAATTGGGCAGGTGATGCAGGCCGCCCTGCACGACGAGGACATCCTTCGTGCGGTCTAGAAAAGGGAGCTTGCGGCAATCGGCGACCATACATTTTGCCGGGCCCTTGTATTGGGCAAGCAAACGCGGAGAAAGGTCCACGCCCTCCAAACGCGTGAATCCAAGGCGCTCGAGCGCGACCAACCCGTTCCCGCGCCCGCAAAAGAGTTCGACGATCTCCACATCCCGAGGCCACTGGTGCGCGCCAAGGCGATTGAGGCGGCCGGTGAATTTGCGGATTTCTTCTTCCGGTGTTTCAAAACGCAAATAAGCCGCTTCCCAGGGGTTGGGAGTGCGCGTCGCCGGCGCTTCGGAATTTGCTTGCGTTCCGGACATTTTGTTTGGAGCAGTCGCCATTCTTCGGCAATCGAGAAGAGCTTTCGCAGATTCCCACACCTAGAGATGCAATTCAAGGCGAACGGGGGCGCAAGCGGCCCTCCGAATCCTGCTCGCGCCTAGCCGTTGACGTGAAATGCCGAGCCGAGAGCGCTATCATGGGCCTCATATGGGTACTATACTGGCGTCGGAGACGCCGCAGGCGGAGCGGGTGGACACGACAGGGCCGGTGGAAGTGTCCGTGGTGATTCCTTGCCTCAACGAAGCGAATTCGCTGGCACTGTGCGTCGATAAGGCGGCGAAAGCATTTCGTGCTTCGGGCCTCTCCGGCGAAGTGATTGTGGCGGACAACGGTTCGACGGACGGCTCGATTAAAATTGCGGAACAGCACGGTGCCCGGGTCGTGCGCGTGCCGGAGCGAGGCTATGGCGCGGCGTTGCGAGCCGGAATTGCCGCTGCGCGCGGACAACTGATTGTCATGGGCGATGCGGACGACAGCTATGACTTCACCGATGTCCCGCGCTTCGTCCAGAAGCTGCGCGAAGGCTATGACCTGGTGATGGGTAACCGCTTCCGTGGCGAAATCAAGCCGGGAGCCATGCCGCGTTCTCACAAGTATTTCGGTAACCCCGGGCTCACGGCTCTGGTTAACACCATGTTCCACGCGCGCATCGGCGACAGCTATTGCGGCATGCGGGGATTCACACGCGCTCTTTATGACCGGCTGGATGTGCGAAGCACAGGAATGGAATTTGCCCTGGAAATGATCATCAAAGCCGCGCAAATTGGGGCGCGCATCGCGGAGATTCCCATCATTCTTTGGCCCGACAAACGCGGGCGTCCGCCGCATCTTCGCAGTTTTCGCGATGGCTGGCGCAGCCTGCGGTTTATGTTGTTGTACGCACCGAACTGGCTGTTCCTATACCCCGGTGCCATGTTGGCCGCTTTCGGGCTTTTTGTCGTATTTTGGCTGCTTCCGGGGCCGCGCCAGATTTCGCCTCGCGTGACGCTGGATGTCCACACCATGATTTTTGGCGTGATTTTCACGCTGCTTGGTGTGCAAACGTTGTCCATCGGCGCATTTGCGAAGCTGTTCGGCTACGCGGAGCGTTTTGACCGAGGCTCAGTTTCTCTGAAACGCTTGCTGAAACGGATTACGCTGGAATCCGGCCTGTTGTTCGGTGGGGCGCTGTTCCTCACTGGTTTTGTGGGCTGTGCGTGGATCACTTGGCGCTGGGCAGCGAGCGGCTTTGGCCCGCTCCACGAGGTGCGCCAGGTGCTTTTCTGGTCCATGTGGCTCTTCGTCGGAATCCAGGTGATTTTCGCTTCCTTCTTTCTTAGCATGCTCGGAATCAGCCGCGGCACCTACATCGGCGACTACGACTTGAAATAGTGCGCCTGCTCGGCTGCGCTAACGGCCACGAGTCGATGTGCAAGGGCGGCAGTTTTTTTACTTTTCCGATGATGGCCCCGGAGGCTGGTAAGGAATTAACTCGGTGTTGTCTTTGTCCGGCTCGACCAGCCAGATGTGGCGATCTTTGAAGTAGGCCAATAGCTTCGCATTTTGCTCCGGATTTAACTCTCGCGCCCAGAGGACCTTGGCGGAATCGATCTCCGCGCCGTTGTACACCCACTCGTCATGGATGTTGTGGTCTTCGCCGTAACGCACAAGGATGAGGTGCTTGCCGGGGGTGTGCATAAGCTTTTCCTGGATGGCGGCGCGGCTGGGATCCCCCTGGCAGGTCCATTCCCGTGGATCGCAGCAGCGGTTCGAAACTTGGAAACCGATCTCCACCGCCAGCAGGCACACCGCTGCACAGGAAAGCGCGAGACCGATGGCCCGTCCGGCGATGCGCATCGTGCGCATATGACGGATCGCTTGAACGAGCAAAAGAAAGATCACACAGGTCACTGCCGCGGCGTAGTGCGGAAAAGACCAAATCGAGGCAAAAAAGCCGGCGGCGACTAACACGAGGGCAGAAAGAGGCACGCGGGCCTTGCGATCTCGAAAGGCAATCGGGAGTCCAGGTATTAACAGCAGGGCGCCCCACCAAAAATAGGTTGTGCCGCTACGCGTCAGTTTTTCCTTGGAAACACACCACACGTCTTTCCACGTGTTTTGGTAATCCTCTCGCTCCCAGCCATTGTAGAAATCTTCGAACTGCTGGTTGTGGTAGTGCTTGGGCGGTTTGGGGTGGTCCCAGAGGAAGAGACCCATGCTGCGGTAGGTCTGAGAATTCAAAACGTGCGGGAAGAGAAAGGGGTTTCCTGTGAGCCGCCAGTTGTAATAGCCCATGAACGCCAGGGTCAAAACCAGTATGGCCGCCAGTGGCGAGAACACGCGCCTCAAGCGTGCTTGCAAGGTTATGGAGGGCCTTGTTTTTCCGGCGAGCCACCAGAGAAACCAAAGTCCGACCGGGATGGAGAAAAGCAGACCTTCGTACGGCCTCGTATTCGCCAGAATCGCGAGTCCCAACCCAAGCAGAAGCGCGTCCCGGGTCCTGGCATGACGAACAATCCGGGGCATCGCGCCAAGCACCAGGGCGCCTCCTGCGGCCGCCACAGCCCCTCCCCAGTAGCTGTTCATCCAATAACTCGCGATTCCAAACTTCAGCGCCACGAGCCCGGCGCCCAGCAGGGCCCACTTTGCTGGCAACCAAACTTGGAACATCCACAGGATCGCAGCGCACATCGCGCCAACGCTCAGAATTACGCCTATCCAAGGAAGCCCGAGCACTTCGCCGAGGGCGAGAACGGCGCCTTGGCCGGGCGGGTACTTTGAACAATAGGTGGGGAACCAATTGATGTGAAACGATTCGAAGCTCATCCACATCGCGTGAGTGGGATTCGTGAGGCGGCCGTGCGCCAGAGTGTCGCCCAGCAACAAGTAGCCGAATTCGTCATGGATGCCGGGCACAGGAACAGGAAGCAACGGGAGCACGGCGAGGCGAACGCCGATCACGGAGAAAAAGAGGAGCCCGGCAACGAGTACTTTTCTCTCGGCCAGTTTTGCGAATGCCCGCGCGATCGCTCGCAGCGCGTTTGCGCTCTGTCGAGGCGCAAACACGGCGAGCACAACAGACGCGAGCACGACACCGAGGAGGGTCCAAAATTCGCCGGGAAACTGCAGCATCGTGTCGCTGCCAAGAATTTTCATTTCAGGGAAGGATATGCGATTCAGAGCCTCAGCGCGAGGCCGGAACCGCTAAAGGATAACCGATTGTTTTGTGATGGAACGCGCTTGTCGTAATTTGCCTATCGTTCAATCTCGATTTCCGTAGTTCCGCTGGAGCTACTGGATGGTGTACCGCTTCGGCGCTCTTCCAGAAAATCCGCCATTTCCAGACGCAAATTCCCCGCGTTGGTTGCGTAGGACATACCCGCCTCAAATTCGACGATTCCAGCGCGAATGAGCTTTTCAATTTCTCCATCGAAGTGCTGCATCCCTTCTGTCGTGCCATCGCGCATGGCGTCGAGAAGCGTTTTGCCTTCGTTTTCTCCCTTCTCGATATATTCCCGAGTGCGCATCGTGGATTTCAGGATTTCCACGGCAGCTACGCGCCCGCTTCCGCTTTTCTTAGCAAGCAGGCGCTGGGAAACGATGAAGCGAAATGCTTTTGCGAACCGCGTGCGAATCGCTTGCTGGTCGGCGAGCGGAAACACTCCCACGATGCGCTCGATGGTCTTGGAAGCGTCAATGGTATGCAACGTGGACATCACTAGATGGCCGGTTTCCGAAGCTTCGAGAGCGATCTCGATGGTTTCGCGGTCGCGCATCTCGCCGACGAGAATGACCTTGGGAGCTTGCCGCAGAGCGGCGCGCAAGGCTAGCGCAAAGCTGGGCGTGTCTGAATGCAGTTCGCGCTGATGGATGGTCGCTTTTTTGTGACGGTGCAGGAATTCGATGGGATCCTCGATGGTGAGAATGTGGTAGGACTTTTCCTCGTTCATCTTGTCGAGAATGGCCGCGAGCGTAGAAGATTTTCCCGATCCCGTCGGGCCAGTCACGAGGACGATGCCGTTTCGCAGGTCTACGATTTCGTGTAATGCGGCCGGGAGATGCAGTTGCTCAAATCCGGGAATGTTGTCCGGAATGACCCGCATGACGATGGCGCAGCTCCCGCGTTGTTTGAAAATATTCACGCGAAAACGCGATATGCCCGTGAGGCCGTAGGACAAGTCCGCCGCCCCTTCTTGCTCGAGTTTGCGGATCGGAGTCTGGTTCTTGCCCAGGATGTCGTTGGCAATGGCGTTCGTGTCCTGCGCGGTCAGACACTCAAGGCCTTTATATTTCAGTTCGACCAATTGGCCGCTGACCTCGATTTGCGGGGCTCGCCCGGGCGAAAAAATCAGGTCGCTGACGTGCGGGCTGGCCTTCAGCATGGCCGCAACCAGTTGCGCGGTATGGATTTTTCTTTGTGGTGGCGCCGATCCGGCCGCTTGCTCACTCGGTGGAGGAAGTGTTTGTTTCGGTGTTTCCATGTTGTTGGTGATCCTTTGCGAGACCCGGTGAGAGGGAGCGGGGCCTCGTCGTGACCAGAGTCGAAAGGGCCTCAACGAGACTTCCCTATTGTAGGGGAGCAGGTAAAGATTCAACCTTCGAGCTCTCGATCGGATTGCCTGAGAGTAACGGCCTTTAGTTAGAGTTTGGAAGCACCCTCGATGAAATCCGCCACTTTGGTCTTGAGCTTTGCGAGGTCTTCATCGTGCAGGTACATCATGTGGCCTGCGTCGTAATACTGCAGATGAATGTTTTTCTGAAGCTTTTCAGGGAGGCCTAGATGCTCCATGGTGTATTCCGTGGCGAAAAAAGGCGTAGCCAGATCGTAAATCCCGTTTTCCACCTCGATTTGCAAGTGCGGATTGGTGAGCATGGCCTGAATGAGATCGCCTTCCACGTTCGGCGATCCGGGGAAGCCGAAGTTTTCGCCGCCGCGATGCTTCCAATCCCAATTGCTCCCCGCCTCGTCTGAAGCGGTGCGATAAACCTTGTCCTGACCAAACTTCAGCTCCTCGCGCACATAATTGTTGAAGGCCGCAGTGAACGGGCCGGTGATCGAAGTGTCTTGCGGATCGTATTCGGCGTATTCCCCGAGCAGGTCATAGCTCCAGCCGGAGAAGCGCGCGTCCAAGCGGCCGGTGGTCAAGCCGCGGCTGCGCTGCAGCTCCTTCATGAATTGCGGCAGGTTCACTCGCAAATTCGCTCTAATCAGGTAATCTTCGCTGAGACCCGTGAAGCGAGATAGTTGTTTGGCGACGGCGGCTCTTTCGGTTCCGCCGAGCTTCGACCCTTTCATCAGCGCGCCGGCATAATCGGTCTGAGCATACTCGCGGGCCTCGCCGAGCAAGGCGGTCAAATTCGCCGGGGGATCTTTTAGAACTTTGTGGTACCAGGCCGTGGCGGCGTAGCTCGGAAGATAAAAAATGTACGGCATGTCCTCGCCGGGACTGAAGGAAATGGTTCCCAGGTTCAGCACGGAAGAAATGAGCACGATGCCGTTGAAATAGAGGCCGTCGCGAGACTGCAAATAATTCGAAAGCGCCGCAGAGCGGAACGTGCCGTAGCTTTCGCCGATCAGAAATTTTGGCGAGTTCCACCGGCTGTTGCGGCTGACGTAGGTATTGATGAATTGCGCGAGGGATTTGACGTCCTGGTCGACGCCCCAGAAGTCTTTGTCTTGCGCTTTGCCAACGGCGTGGCTAAAGCCAGTTCCGACGGGATCGAGGAAAACCAAATCGGTTTTGTCGAGGAGGCAGTAGGGGTTTTCGACGAGCTTGTAGGGAGGAGGTGGCGTGGCGTCGGCGTTTACCGTTAGAACGCGGCGCGGCGAAAACGAGCCCATGTGCAACCACACGGAGGCTGAACCTGGGCCCCCGTTGTAAAGGAAAGCCAAGGGGCGCTGGCTGATGTCCTTGATGTCGCTGCGGGTGTAAGCGGTGTAATAAATCAGCGCGGTCGGTTCATCTTTTTCATTCTTGATGAGGATGGTCGCGGCGGTGGCTTTGTAAGGAATGGATTGCCCGCCAATTTTAATGGTGTGATCGGTGGCCGACGATTCTTCTTTAGGTGGCGCGGTTGGCGCTTCGGCAGGCTTCTCCGCCGGCTTGGGCTCTTTCTCTTGAGCTCTCACTCTTGTTGTGACCGCGCTAATCGCTACCGCGGCCAGCAGCAACACACTCACGTTCTTCACGTGGATCATGAACTTTCTCCCTCGAAGCAGACTGGTTTCAAGATTCTGTGGAACTTGGGATTCTAACTGTTTCTATGAATGATAGGCCTATTTTGTTCGACGGCGCAGGAGGAAATACTCCTCAACCCCAGCTGGTCGTTCAACGGACAATTCTGAACAGTCCTCGACAATCCAGTCGGCGCCCGCTTCGCGAAGTTCCGAGTCACGCGCAGTGGTTCGCAGAGCGACCACGCTTGCTCCCGCGGCTTTGCCTGCCCGGATTCCCGCAGGCGCATCCTCCATCACCACGCAGTCGTCTGAAGGGAGGCGCAAAATTTGCGCTGCCTTTAGGTAGGGCTCGGGGTGGGGCTTGCCATTCCTCACCTCTGTTGACGTGACCATATTTTTCGGGTTCGGAAGCCCGGCTGCCGCGATTCGCACTTCAGCCAACCGCCGCGTGCAAGACGTTACGATGACCCATTTGTCGGGCGGCAGAGCCTGGAGCAGCTCAAGCGCGCCGGGCAAGGGAACAAGGCCTGCAATGTCCGCGATTTCCCGACGCTCGACTTCGCGATTTTCGGCTTCGTGGTCTGCATTTGGCAGCAGTTCCCGAATCGTGGCGATACTGGGCTTTCCGTGCGCTTCTCTCACGATCTTGTCCGGGTCAAACCCGTGCTCTCGCGCCCACCAGGCCCACACCCGCGCCACTGCCGGGGTCGAATCCACCAGCACTCCGTCCAGGTCAAACAGCACGCCGCGACATCGCATCGAATTCATTTGCTCCTCGTCGACAGACTTGAGCGAGTGGTTGGGCCATCCTAGGCATCCAAGGAATGTTTTTGGGAGGTTTGGGGTGGGAGATGGGATTTGAACCCACGACATTCGGAGCCACAGTCCGACGCTCTACCAGCTGAGCTACTCCCACCATCTGGAATGCAATCCATTTTACGCTAAATGCGCAGCAGCGAAAAGCGCTCATGCACGGCATGCACGGACAAAGGCGTGAGCGAGCGCACGTGGTTCCCGAGACCGTTATTGCTACGCTGCAAAGTCGAGCGCGGATGGCCACCACGGCACGCGTCTTGCTAGACTTAGTGCACAGGACGTGTGTCCCCGCGCATGAGCGCTCATCAAACCGATCGGAACCATTTCGAGCGGCAAATCCTATTTGCGCGCCCCATCTTTGTGTTGCTCGCGCTTCTTGCTGTGCTGGAACGACCTTCTTCGCTCCAGGAACGCCGCTCCGTTTCGTTTCTGACTGCCTATCTCATCGTGGCGCTGCTGATTACCCAGGTTGAGCGCCTGCCGCACCGCCGTTCCTGGTATCTCCCGCTGGCCTGCGATCTTCTAGCCCTCGGTTACCTCATGTTTATCAGCCCGTCGTCGGTTCCCGTCTGGTTCCCGTACATGTTTATCTGCTACGCCGCGGGCATTCGTTGGGGTTTTGACCTGGCGCTACCGTTAGCCGGTGCGCTTTCCCTGACGTTAGTCCTGCTAACTGCCGTTAAAGGCGAAATTCACTGGATGCGCGTGGTCGCTTGGCTTGGCCTCACGGCAGCCACTTTCGCGGGGGGCGGGGGCCTTGCTTTTCTTGGGGATCGCAACAAGCGTTTCGCTTCTCAAATTGAGTTCCTTTCGCGAATCAATGCCACCATGCAGGTCGATCAGGGACTCGCGGAGTCGTTGCGCCTTTTTCTGCAGGAACTCGGCACGACTTTCGATGCGGAGCAAGCTCTGCTTCTCTATCGGGATGCGGATTTGGAGCGCATCTTCCTCTGGCGCATGAAGACAGGGGAGAACGATCGCCTCATCCCGGAAAGCTTCCCGCTTTCCCGCACCGATGGTTTTCTCCTGGATGATATGGACGCCACGCTTTGTTGGAACTCGGTGGTCGGCCCAGGCTCAGGCTTTGGCTGGGACCGACGCGACGGCCGGACCATCAAAAACCTGCCGCGGCTGCCCGGTCCCGTACTGCAGGAATTTAAGATTCGCTCACTCGTGACCGTGTCTTTCGACCAGAGTGGGCAACCCACTGGCCGAGTGTTTCTTCTCAACGGTCGTAAGCCCTTCCGGGAACAAGACTTAGCCTGGCTGGAAAGCATTGCTCAGCACGTCGGTCCAGCCCTCGAAAACACCTTTCTTTTGAGGCACCTCCGCGCCCGCGCGATCGAAGCGGAGCGCAGCCGCATCGCTCGTGACCTCCACGATGGCATTCTTCAGACCCTTCTGAGCATCGAAATTCAACTCGACGTCCTTCGCCGCCGCGTTCCCGCTACGCCCGAACAGGCCTCCCAAGCCCTCGCCAACCTCCAACAAACCGTCAAGAACGAAGCTGCCGAGCTCCGCCAAATTGTTACTGACCTGCGCCCCCTGCGCGTGCAGAGCGCTGACCTGGTGGACCTTATGCGCGGCTTTGCCGAGCGCTACCGCAATGAATCCACGATCGCCCTGGACCTACTAATTGATTCGACACAATTGCGGGCTCCCGACCGTGTCTGCCGGGAGATTTTCCAGATTTACCGAGAAGCACTCAATAACATAAAAAAGCATGCCAAGGCTTCCCATGTCGTGGTAAAACTGTCGCAGGACGACAGTCGTCTAGTACTTGTAGTAGACGACAACGGCGAGGGTTTTAGCTTTGCCGGCAGATTCACGGCTGACGAACTGGATCGCCTGAGGTTAGGACCCATTTCCATAAAGGAACGTTCTCGAACCGTGGGTGGGATTTTGACCGTCGAGTCAAACCCAGGGCATGGGGCGCGTTTAATAATCGAAGTGCCGCTCGGGTAATATGGCCAAAACGAAACAGCAAATACGGGTACTACTAGCCGATGACCACGCCATCTTCCGCGATGGCCTGCGTAAACTCTTGGACTCCGACGAGGAAATTGCCATTGTGGGCGAAGCGCAGAATGGTGTGGAGTGCATCAAGCTGCTCACCAAGCTGAAGCCTGACATTCTGCTGCTCGATTTGCGCATGCCCGATAAGGACGGGCTTGCCGTCCTCGAGGAAGTGAATTTCGACACGCTGCCCACGCGTGTTGTGGTGCTCACGGCTGCCGAAGACGATCGCGACGTGGTTCGCGCCATGCGGCTGGGCGCTCGCGGCGTAGTACTGAAGCAGTCCGCTACGGATCTCTTGGTTAAAAGCATTCATCGCGTGCATGCCGGCGAAATCTGGCTCGACAATCGCATGACCGCGGAAGTCATGAAGGCGTTCTCGAAATCTTCCGAAGCTGGGCCGCGCCGCGAAAAGCCGCTGCTCAGTGACCGCGAGAAAGAAATTGTCCAACTCGTCGCTCAAGGCTTCCGCAACAAAGAAATTGGCGAAAAACTCTTCATCTCCGAGCAAACCGTCAAGAACCACCTTCACAACATTTTTGACAAACTCGGTGTCTCCGACCGCCTCGAACTCGCGCTTTACGCCATTCATCATCGTTTGATCGACCACTCCTAAATGCATCGGTGCTCCTCGGGAAGCGCTGCAAGGGAGAGCCCTGGCAAATAATCTCTAATCCCTGCGCTTTCCGTTAGCCACAGGACTGTGCGATAGGGTGCGGTGGTACAAAAAAGAACGCCCAAAAAAAATGCGTCGCAGAGCGTAAGGTGAATCCTGCTGCGAAAATATGAGGTAATTACTCTGGGAAGAAAGGAACCGAGTTCGGGAAGGATTGCAAGGCCTAGTACCGCTAGAAAATCACAGAATGTCATCGCAGAACTGCACTAAGTTGGGCTATCCCACGCATTTACAAATAAATTCGGCATTGGCAGTGTGATTGCGCAGGGCTGATGCATTCAAGTTCCTAGGCGTTAGCTGGCGGGGCTAGCTGCCTACAAATTCAAATTTCAAAAAGTGCGCAGGGATGTGCGCCTGAGGATGAGGAGGTCTGTGGTGCATCGTCAGAGAACGACCGAACTTTGTGAGTTGCCCGAAGCCAAGGTCATACGGATGGCGCAAGGGGGAGACGAAGGGGCGTTCGAACGCCTTTACCGCCTGCATAGCGCGCGTGTCTATGCCTTGTGCATGCGCATGCTGAGGAATCCCGACGAAGCCGAGGATTCCACTCAAGAAGTCTTTCTGCACGTATTCCGCAAAATTCAGGGATTTCGCGGCGCTTCGGCTTTTTCCACCTGGCTGCATCGGGTGGCGGTGAACACCGTGCTGATGCGAATTCGGGGATCCAAACTTGCGAAAGCGGCGCTGGTCGAGAATACGGAAGGGAACGAGGAAACCGGGATGCCGCGGCGCGAACTGGGCGCACCCGATTCACGTTTGGAGGGATACGTCGACCGCGTGGCCATTGAGAACGCTATTAAGCAACTTCCGCCGCGATGCAAACTGATGTTCGTGCTGTACGACATCCAGGGCTACGCACATAGTGAAATCGCCAAACTGCTGGGATGTTCCGTCGGGAATGCGAAATCGCAATTGCACAAAGCGCGCGTACGGCTGCGGAAACTTTTGCGGCCCGATATGAACGATAACCAACCCGGAACGGGCGCGTCGGGATTTTCCGGAGACGATGCGGGCGCACTGGGCGGCGGGCCTCTTCTGCACAGCAACGAGCTTTGTCAGTCGGTCTAACTCCTTTCTCTTGATACAGTTCTCCCTCCCTGGAGAGCCAGCCAACGAATTCGCTCTGCCACAGCCTAAGCACCAGATTACATGAAGAGTTAGGGGTTTTCTTGATATCGGATTGAAGGGGGCGGTACCTTGCATTTGCCGTGTGAGGGGAATATACTTTAGTTTCGCTCTGAAACGGGTCGAACGGTTAAGTGGGCGCGAGCCCACTTTTTTGTTGGGGCCGGGCGGAGTGCACTGCAGGCCGGCTAGGGTCGAGGAGTCTCTGTAGTGGATTTGGAGAGAATCCGGGCGGTTGCCGAGCGAGTGGCGCGTTCGGAAGGTTTGGAAGTCGTTGATGTCGAATGGAAAATCGGCAAGCAACGATTCCTGCGCGTGTATATCGACCGCGTGGCGAAGCCGACGGCGGTGATTAGCGATGCCGCCGGACCCCTGGGAGCAGGTGAGATCGTAAACGATCCTTTTCCCAAGATCAGTCACGTGGATTGCGAACGTGTGAGCCAACAGCTCAGCGTGATTTTGGACGTGGAAGAGCTGGTGCCCGGACCTGCATACATTTTGGAGGTCAGTTCGCCTGGTATGGACCGGGCGCTCAAGAAGGCAACAGATTTTGAGCGCTTCCGGGGCCGGCTGGCGAAGATTACGACCACGGAGCCTGTGGGGGATGCCAAGTTTTTTGAAGGGCGGCTGGCGGGATTTGCCAACGGGAAAGTGCGAATGGAGCTGAAAGGGAAAGAAGCGCGGACGGTGGAGCTTCCGCTGGAGGCGATTCGAAAGGCGAATCTGGTAGTCGAGTTCTAAAGCTGGCCAGAGATTCTGGGGATTTAGGGACGCGATATGGCGAATCTGCTTTACCAACAAATCGAGATGTTGAGCCGCGAAAAGCATATCGAGCCGGAAGTGGTCGTGTCGGCGATCGAAGACGCGATGGTGGTGGCGGCTCGGAAATTTTATAAAACGGAAGAAGATCTGCGCGGCAAGTTCAACCCGGAAACAGGGCAAGTGGACGTGTACTCGGTGCAGACGGTCGTTGAGGAAGTGACCGACCCGAAGAAAGAGATCACGCTGGCGGACGCGAAGAAGAAGGATCCTTCCGCGGAGGTTGGCACGGAGATTCTGACCCCGAAGCCAACCGACGTGCTAGGGCGCATCGCAGCGCAAACCGCGAAGCAAGTAATCCTGCAGAAAGTGCGTGAAGCTGAGCGCGACACGATTTTCAACGAGTACAACGGACGAGTGGGCGAGTTAGTGACCGTGATTGTAAAGCGCGCCGAAGGCCCGGACTTGATTGTCGACATGGGGCGGACGGAAGCGCGGCTACCGAAACGCGAGCAATCCAAGCTCGAGACGTACAACATTGGAGAACGGCTGCGGGTGGTGATTAAAGCCGTGGATCGCGCGGCGAAAGGGCCGCAAGTGATCGTGTCCCGCGCCGACGCGAGCTTGGTGCAGCGTTTGTTCGAAATGGAAGTCCCGGAAATTTATGACGGCACGGTGCAAATTCGGCATGCCGCGCGCGAAGCCGGCGAGCGCACCAAAGTGGCGGTGATGAGCCGCGATAAGGATGTGGACCCGGTGGGCGCGTGCGTGGGCATGAAGGGCATGCGCGTGCAGTCGATTATCCGCGAATTGCGCGGCGAGAAAATTGACATCATTCCGTATAGCGAAGAGACCGTAGCGTTTGCGCAAAAGGCGTTGAGCCCGGCGAAAGTGACTCGCGTGCAAATCGTCGATCCCGAAGCCAAGAAATTGGAAGTGATCGTCGAAGATTCGCAGCTTTCGCTGGCCATCGGCAAGAAGGGGCAAAACGTCCGCCTGGCGAGCAAGCTGATCGGCTGGGACATCGACATCAAGAGTGAAGAAGAAAAGCGCCAGGAAATTGAAGCGGAGATGACTGCGCTCACGGCTCCGGCCACTCCGCTGACCTCGCTGGCGGGTGTTGGCGCGAAGACCATCGAGAAGATGGAGGCCGCGGGAGTGAATTCCGTGGAGAAACTCGCTTCGATGACTCCGGAGCAATTGATGGAGATTCCGGGAATCGGCGAAAAGATGGTGGACAAAATCTATCAGGCGGTGAACCGCTTCTATGAAAGCGGCACCGAGGCCGTGGCCACGGGCGAAGGCGCGACAACGGCAGAAACTGCGGAAGGAGCAGCTGAAGGCGGGGAAGAAACCGCGTCGTCGGTCAGCGCAGGAGAAGAAGGCCCGGCCGAGACGGCTGAGGCAACAGAGAACCCCGCAGAAAGTTCAACGGAGCCTGAAGCGGCGGCCGGAGAAGAAACGGCGAACGCTGCTTATGAAGCCGAACGAGAAGCCACCCCCGTCGAGAACGATGGCAACGCAGGGAAGAGCGAAGAGGCAAAGTCGGAGTAACCGAGAACCAGGGTGCGAATAGCAAACCGAGCGCATGAGCGAGACGAATCAAGTCCGAATCAATGAACTGGCCCGTGAACTGGAGGTCAAGGCCAAAGCCATCATTGACCTTCTGTCCGGCTTTGGCGTCACCGAGAAAAAGACGCACTCGAGCTCCATTCCCGAGGACGTCGCGGACAAGGTGCGAAAGAAAATTCGGGGAGTTGCCGAAGCCGAAGCGCAAGCCGAAGCGGCCGCCAAAGCGGAGAAGGAAGCGAAAGAATCCGCAGCGAAGGCTGCGCGAATGAGGCCGGCCGTCCCGGCGGCTCCCCCGCAGGCTCAACCGGGAACTCCTGCCGCCGCCAAGCCCGCCGCTCCTGGCGTGCCAGCAGCGAAGCCTGCAGCTCCGGCAGCAACGCACGCGACACCCGCTCCGACCGCCGCGCCCGTGGCTCCCAAGGTGGTTCCGAAGGCACCGGCTCCAGCGCCAGCAGGCACGCCAGCAGCTGCGAAGCCTGCGGCACCTGCAGGTGCACCGGCATCAACTCGTCCCGGGGCTCCCCCCGCACCGCCCGGAGCTGTGCCGCTTCGGCCAGCCGCTGCCGCACTGGCGGCAAAACAACCATCTGCGGCGCGGCCAGCAGCCGCTGCGCCGGGCGCTTCGGCAGCTCGTTCTGGAGCCGCTGCCCGACCTGCGGCACCGTTACGGCCTACGGGAAATCGCGGCCCGCTTCCTACGGGAAATCGCGGGCCGTTACCCGATATCTCGCGCGAGCGTCCAGGCGGTCCGCGGCCCGGACAGCCGATCCGCCCCCAACAGCCAGGTCAGGGTAGACCGATGCGGTCTGCTGGGGGTGCGGAGCCCGCACGTCCCTTCGAGCACCGGCGAGGACCTCTTCCGAGTGGGACACGCCCTGGACCGCGCACGCCCGGACGGCCAGGAATGTTGCCGCCGCTTCCGGAGAAAATGCCGCCGAAGGCGGAGCCAGGAAAACCGCTTTATGCGCGGAAAACTCCACCGCGCCAGCGGCCGGTGATTGACAAGCGGGAAATCGAGGGTGAGCGCAAGCTGCATCCGACGCGCTTGCGTCAAGGAGCGGGTCGAGGCGTTGCTGCCGCCGCCGTCATTGCCCCGCCCGAACCGCGCCCGCCGCGCGAAGTGACCATTACCGAGGGCATCACCATTCGCGAACTCGCGGAAAAGCTCGACGTCCGCGCAAAGGACTTGCTGAAGACCCTGCTCGACCGCGGCGTTTTTGCCAGCATCAACCAGGCGCTGGATGTTCCGACGGCCACGACATTGGCGGAATCCTTCAACGGCGTCGTAAGCGTGGTGTCGCTCGAAGAAGAAATGGTGCTGGAGGTTGCGAAGGAAGAAACCAGGGAAAGCTTGAAGCCGCGCCCACCGGTAGTAACGGTGATGGGGCACGTCGATCACGGGAAAACGAGCCTGCTGGACGCGATTCGCGAAGCGGAGGTAGCCGCGGGCGAAGCCGGCGGAATCACGCAGCACATTGGCGCATACAAAGTCTTGGTGAACGATCGCAGCGTGGTTTTTGTGGACACGCCGGGCCACGAAGCGTTCACGCGCATGCGTTCGCGCGGCGCGAAAGTCACTGACATCGTGGTGTTGGTGGTGGCCGCCGATGACGGCGTGATGCCACAGACCAAAGAAGCGATCGACCACGCCAGGGCCGCGAATGTGCCCATCGTCGTGGCCATCAACAAGATTGACAAGCCGGAAGCGCAGCCGGAGCGCGTGAAGCGTCAATTGAGCGACCTGGGTTTGATGCCCGCGGAGTGGGGCGGGGACACGGAATTTGTCGAAGTGTCCGCCAAGAAGAAGACGGGAATCGACAAGCTGTTGGAGACGATTCTGGTCATAGCGGAGCTTCGTAACCTCAAGGCGAATCCGGACGCGCCCGCAAGCGGCACGGTGCTGGAATCGCGCGTGGACAAAGGACGAGGGCCGGTGGCTACGGTGCTGGTGCAAAACGGCACGCTTAACCCGGGTGACTTCTTCATCTGCGGCTCGGTGTTCGGTAAAGTGCGCGCCATGTTTGACGATCGCGGCCGCACGGCAAAGAACGCTCCGCCTTCCACGCCCGTCGAAGTGCTGGGGTTGCAAGGAGTCCCGGAAGCGGGCGACCATTTTCAGGTAGCCGACGAAGCCAAGGCGCGCCACATCGTCGAATACCGCCAAAGCAAGCAACGCGACGCGGCCATGCGCGCGAGCGTCGGCGGGCGCATTACGCTGGACCAATTGCACGAACAGCTAAAAGCTGGCGAAGTCAAAGAGCTGCCGATTGTCATCAAGGCGGACGTGCAAGGTTCCGTGGAAGTGCTCAGCGAAATGCTGCCAAAGCTTTCGACCGAGCAGGTGAAGCTGAAGATTATCGGGTCGGGCGTGGGCGCGGTAACGGAAAACGACGTGCTGCTGGCTTCGGCCTCGGGCGCGATTATCATCGCCTTTGGCGTTCGCCCGGACCGCAAAGCAGCGGACCTGGCGCAGCAGGAACATGTTGACATCCGCACGCACAACATCATTTATGAGGTTTCTGATGAAATTAAGAAGGCCATGGAGGGCCTGCTCGAGCCGGTCATTACGGAGACTTACCTTGGCCGGGCGGAAGTGCGCAACACCTTCCGCGTAAAGGGTGCGGGCACGGTGGCAGGCTGTCATGTGATCGACGGTATTCTAAAGCGCGATGCGCAAGTGCGCGTGCTTCGCGACGGCGCGGTGGTCTATACGTCGAAGTTGAGCTCGCTGAAGCGCTTCAAGGATGATGTCAACGAAGTGCGCACGGGATTTGAATGCGGCGCGGGCGTTGCCAACTTCAACGACGTCAAGGTCGGCGACGTTCTGGAATGCTTCAGCGTCACCAAAATGAGCGCCGCGGAAGCGGCCGGGCAGGCCGGCGCGCCTTCCGGCAAGAAATAAAACCGCCGAGCTTTTCCCCGGAGCCGCAGATGCCAGTCGGCTTACTCACCCTCGAGCTCCATATTCCCGACGCGCAATCGCTGAAGGACAAGCGCCAGGTGTTGCGCAGCCTGAAAGACCGGTTGAGGCGGGATTTCAACGTGGCGGTGGCGGAGTTGGGCCATCACGACACGTGGCAAAGGTCGGTAGTGGGTGTAGTGACGATTGCGAACGAAGAAAAGCACGTCAACGAAGTGCTTCAGAAGGTTTTGGAAGAGGCGGACAGCATTCTCGGTTCGATTTTGATCCACCAGGGGGTAGAGATTATCTAGCAGCGCGGCAGGAAATCCAGATGAGTTCCACCAACCATCGACATGAACGCGTGGGCGAGGAAATCGCCCATGAAATCAACGCGATGCTCGCGGGAGAACTGAAGGATCCGCGGCTGGAAGGCAGCGTCATCGCGAGCGAAGTGCGTGTGCAGCCAGACATGAAGCACGCGCGCGTGTTCATCAGCGTAAAAGGGACCAGCGAGGAGCAAAACGACGCGATTAAAGCGCTGGAACATGCGGCTGGTTTTATCCGGCACGAACTGATGGAGCGTTTGCAGCTTCGCCGCCTGCCCGAATTGCACTTTGCATTGGATCTTTCCGAAGAGCGCGTGGAACGCATCGAGCAGCTGCTGAGGGAAGTTAAAAAAGATAAGCCGTCCCCGAAGAGGAAGTAATCGGGATTCCATCGTCAGATTTCAGTTAAGCCTTAAGTCATAAGTACCAAGTGAAAGAAAACAAGAAGTGGGATTGCTCTTTTTCGCAGGCACGCTCTCGTCGTTTTTTTGTTTCGTTTTTTTGACTAACAGCTTAGAACTTAAGACTAAAAACTCATTTTCATGCCACGCCAGCCACAACCAGCGCCGTTTGACGGCGCGCTCGTCATCAACAAGCCCAAAGGAAAAACATCGCACGACGTTGTGGACGCCGTGCGCCACTTGGCGGGATTTCGGCAAATCGGGCACTTGGGCACTTTAGACCCGTTGGGAACCGGGGTTCTGGTGTTGCTGCTTGGCCGGGCGACGCGGCTGGTCCAGTTCTACGCAGGCAGGAGAAAGCGCTACACGGCGGGCTTCCGTTTTGGGTTCGCCACGGATACCTACGATTCCGACGGCGAAGCGCAAGGCCCGGATACGGCGCCGTCGCTCGATGCGGCCGTGCTCCAAGAGCTTGCAGGAGAGCGCATTGGGCAATGCGAACAGATGCCGCCGGCCTTTTCGGCGAAGAAAGTCGGAGGCCGACCTGCCTACGAGTGGGCACGAAAAAAGCGCGAGGTGGCGCTCAAACCCGTCCAGGTAGAAATTTACGAATACCAGTTGACGGGGATTCAAGGAAGCGTCGCGCATTTTGTCATCGAGTGTTCCTCGGGCACGTATATTCGTTCGCTCGCGCATGAAATGGGACAGAAGCTGGGTTGCGGCGCGCATCTGGCGGAAATTACGCGCACGGCCGTAGGTGAGTTTTCTCTCGAGCAAGCCATCGCGCTCGAGGAACTTGCGGAAGCCAGCCGGGCGGGCCGCTTCGCGAACTGCCTGATCAAGCTTGAAAATCTGCTCCCCAACTTTCCGCGCGTCCATGTCTTGCCGGTAATAGAGAAGCGTGTGCGCCACGGCTCGAAATTCAATATTTCGCTTTCCCAACTCCAGGCTGGCCGTGTCGAGCCTCCTCCGGGCGCCACGACGGAACTCGATGGCGGACCGCCGAAAACTCCACGGCTGCGCGTCTTCAACCAGCAGGACAAATTGATTGCCATTGCGGAAGCCGTGGTGCCGCGAACCTACCAGCCCCTCGTGGTGTTCGAACCGCTGCCATGAGAAACTTTTTCGGGCATAAGGCACTTTTTCGCGCAAGCGAAAAGCTCTTCAGCACACTTACAATTTCGGATTTGAGGTTCAATTTTCCTGGCTACGCAAACTCCGTGCCATTAGCTAAAGCTAGGGCTTCTCCGGTTGCTGTTGAGGCTGCGGCTGGGGCTGTTGCTGAGGCGGCTGCTGCTGGAGCGGCGGTTGCTCAAGCGGTCGTTCGGGTTGCGGTTGTCGCGGTTGTTGCGGCAGTGTCGGTGCAGGAACTCCACGAAATCCAGCAGCGCCGCCTTGAATTTCACCGCGCCCGGCGTAGATCGTACGTGTAATGTGGTCCGCCAGCCGTAGTCTGCGCGGGGTAACCACGATGAGCAAGTCCGTGTCTTGCAACGACTGGCTTTTTGAGCTGAAGGCATATCTTACGCCGGGAATTTCCGCGAATCCGGGTAAGCCGACGATAGAGCGAGTTTCTTCCCGGTCGGTCATTCCGCTAATGAGCGTCGGTTCGTTTTCCTTCACACGCACAGTTTGCGATAACGTGCGATTCGAAAGGATGGGGATGCCGTTTACACTGCTACCGGAAAGAGCGCGGATTTCAAATTCCAACTGCAAGGTTACTTCGCTGTCGGGGTGAAGTGTCGGCGTAGCTTTGATCTTCAAACCGAGATCGACGTATTCCGAGGCGGGGTAGGGCTGTTGCAGGACCCCCGGGGCTACCCCATTGGAAAAAAGACTGGCTGGACTCAAAACCACAGTGACATCGCCCGCCGCCCCCGACACGTCATTGGTGATCGCCACATCCGGGAATCCGCCCGTCGCAAAAGCCCCCGCAACGATGGCGGTTGGCGTAGAACCAGGGGGACCTGCCGGTGGCTCGAAGGCTAAGCTAAACAGTCCGCCGCTCAGGCCCACGAATACACGAAAGGTGTTGGCTCCCCCGTTGGTCACCGCGATATCCGCGTGGCCGTCTTGATTGAAGTCGGCGATCGCCACGCCCGTGGGTGACGCAGCTGTTTGCAGAAGCGGCGAGGGTCCCGGCGCAAAGGTGGCGTCCCCGTTGTTCAGCAAAACGCTGACGGTGTTATCGGTTTGATTCACGACCGCAAGATCCGGCTTGGCGTCGCCATTTAAATCGCCGGCGGCGATGGCCACGGGAGCTTTGCCAATGCCCGAGGAAATGGGCGAGCCGGTGGCTTCTGCAAACGTCCCGTCGCCATGACCCAAGAGGATGCTCACGTTGTCGGTCGCTTGATTGACGATGGCCAGGTCCTGGTTGCCATCCGCATTAAAGTCATTCATCACCATTGCCACCGGGCCCCGCTCCGCGGCAGTGAAGGGCGTCAAGGTAAACTGCTTTTGCGCAGTTAAGGGTGGGGCGCTGGAATCTGTGACTGCTACCACAAAAGTGGAACTTGCGCCAACTGTCGCGGCTGTCGAAGCGCCGGTCATTTCACCGGTCTTGGCGTTCAGACTTAAGCCCGCCGGAAGCGATCCGGATGAAATGCTCCAGGTAAATGGGGAGGTTCCCCCGGTAACCGTCAGGACCTGGTCGTAGGGCGTCGCAAGGTTTCCGTTCGGGAGTGATGAAGTAGAAATCGCAAAAGTCGGAGCGGCAGTGTTGACCGTAATACTCAGTCGGGTGGTAACGGAACTCGGAGGCGTGGCGGAATCGGTCACCTTCACCGTAATTGGTGATGTTCCCGCTGCCGTTGGCGTGCCCGAAATGGCGCCCGTGCTGGGATCCAAAGCCAGGCCCGCTGGAAGCGTCCCCGTCGCCAAACTCCAGGCCACCGCCCCGGTTCCTCCGGTCGATTGCACCGTTGCGTTGTAAGCGGCATTCAGAACACCGTCAGGAAGTGAGGTCGTGCGGATCATGAGTTGCGGCGCGAAAAGAAAAGGAGAATTCTTCGCGGGCGTAAACTTTCCGGTGCCATCGCCAAGAAAAATCGAGACCGTGTCGTCGCCTTCGTTAGCCACTGCAAAATCCTGGTGTCCATCACCGTTGAAGTCGCCCGTGGCAAGCGCACCCGGGTTGAAACCCACGGGAATGGCGACGGGCTTCTGAAACGTCCCGTCGCAATTGCTGAACAGTACGTTCACCAAGTTCGCCAGGGGATCGCTGGCGATCAAATCGTGGCACCCACTGCTGGTAAACGTTGCCGAAGCTATTCCCGGATGAGTTGCCGGGGCTGCGGCGCGAGAAGTCCCGAGCGAGATGGGGGAACCCGTAGCCTGGGCAAATGTTCCCTGATTGCTGCTCTGGTTCAATAGAACCGTAATCGAGTTGTCGATTTCGTTGACTGCTGCCAAATCCGATAAACCATTATTCATAAAATCCGCAGCCACCAGCGCGGCCGGGCCGGTTCCGGCGGGATAGGAAGTGCTGGGAAAAGGATTGCTCACTCCCCCTGGACTCGGCGTAAAGGAAGAAGTTCCCAGGCTGCCGGAAAGTAGGGAAAGCGTGACCGGATAGCGCTGACCGACGAAAAAGGTAGCCGGCTTCCCATCTTGCGCGCGCAGGAGAACTTCGCGGCCGCTTTCTACCAGCGACAGCGCATCGGAGAAGTCTGCCGCTGCTGCGGGAAGAGTCAGGAGAAACGTGGAGTTGCCGCCGCCAATAGCAACGAGCGGAGGAATCAGGGAGCTGATCGAAGTGCTGCCGGTGGCGGCGGTTCCAAAAATTCCGGCTAAAAGCGTTTGGAGCGCCGACAGATTGCTTGCTTGGTTCAACTGGCTGATCAAGTTGGGAGGAATTGCAATTAATCTCTGCCTGGTGGGAGGTTCGATGCCGAGTTTCGTCGCGGTGTTGCGGTCGACTTCCAGCAGCTCAATTTCAAGTAGCAATTCGCCGCGCGCCCTCTCCATCTGCTGGATGAGCTCGCCAGCAAGGGCCAGCCGCTGCGGAGTATCGCGCATGGTAAGGCTGTGACTATTCGCGTCAAGAGTTATGCGCGTGGAGCCGGTGATATCGCGCAGGATGCGCAAAACTTCCGTGGCATCCTCGGAAGTGTTAGCGGATGAAAGAGGAAAAGTCTGCTCCGCTTCCAAATCATACTCGCGCCGCTTTTCTGACGTGTCTTGGGCGACAAAGAACAATGTGGCATTCACCGGACGCCAAAAAGTTTCGGTCTCCGTGGCAAGAACCGTTATGGCGTCGCGGAAATCCACATCTTTGAGATTCAAGCGCGCATTTCTAGCAATCAGGTCAGGGTCGAAGGTAGCCCGTAGGCCGAAAATGCCGGCCAGTTGTTCATACACCGTTTTAGTGTCGCCCCGCAGGTCGAGACTATGCTTGCCAGCTTGCGGTTTCAACTTGGGCAATCCAGGAATTTCCGGGGCGACCTTCGGCGGGGACTGTTCCCGCATGCTTTTCATTTCCCGCAAGCGCTCCAGGACGGCAGTGTTCGTTGCATCAACTGCCAGCGCTGCCGCGAGGTCCTCGGTTGCCTGGTCCAGCCGGCCTGCGATCGCGTCCCGCTCCGCTGCCTCGGCGTAGGAGCGAACCAGCTTCGAGCGCAGCGCTTCGGCATGAGCTGCGAACTGCGTGTCTTGTGGAGCATAGCGCGCGGCTTCCTCGTAAGCGGCCAAGGCATCCTCCAAATGCCCGGAGGCCTCTGCTTTCTCACCCTGTTCGGCGGCCTTGCGCGCGCGCTTGAGGTCCGGCCGGACGCGCGCAGTGGGCGCCTGCAGAGAAGCAGGCACTGCTTGAGCGAAGGACGCTTGAGAAAACAGAAAGAGGCTAGAGAGCGTCAAGGACAAGGCTTGGCGAAACGTGCCCATGGGTAAGAAACAGAATACCCTATCCTGCCGGTTAAGAAATCGGACTGAATTAGTCCGGTTGACCAGGAGCGTCCCGCTAAGGTAAACTCGAGCTTGTAGTTGCAAATGACTTACAACTAGACTTACAGGACAACTCATGCTTTCGGCTTTTCTTATCGCGCTTCGCGAAGGTGTGGAAGCGGCGCTCGTGGTCGGCATCATCCTGGTCTACCTCTCTCGCACTGGCCGCCGTCAGTTGGCGCGCTTCGTTTGGTACGGCCTGGCGGCAGCCGCTGCTGTTAGCCTGGCTGTGGCGGTGGGGCTGGAACGCTGGCGCATCAGCGAAGACGGCTTCGAGGGGCTGATGCTCCTGGTGGCCGCGGTCTTCGTGGTTACGATGATTGTATGGATGAACCGCGTTGCGCGCCACCTGCGAAAAGAAATTGAGGAAAAAGTGGAGTCCTACGCCGAGCGGGCCGGAAAAGCCGCGGGCTGGGGCATTTTTCTCTTCGTGTTTCTGATGGTTTTGCGCGAAGGCGCCGAACTCGCGCTGATCCTGCGCGCTGTGGAGCTCTCGACCGAAGGCCTAGAGACCTGGATTGGCACCATCGCCGGAATTGGCGCGGCGGTTGCAGTTGGACTGTTCTTTTTCAAAGGCACGCTACGCATTCCGCTGCAGCGGTTCTTCGCGGCCACCAGCGTCATCTTGATGCTCGTGGCCTTTCAATTGGGTTTGACGGGCCTGCACGAATTAAGTGAGGCGCAGTGGCTGCCTTCTAGCAAAGGCGAGATGGCCATTTTAGGACCCGTCGTGCGCAACGAGCTGTTCTTCTTCGTTTTCATTTTTGGCGCGGCGATCCTCCTGATTCTGCGGGAATGGCAGACGGCTTCGCAGGCCAAAATCGATCGGGATTCCCTGAACGCCGCGGAAAAGCGCCTGTTCGAATCGCAAAATCGGCGCCAGCGTGGCTGGATGCTTGCCGCCGCGACCGCTTCGCTGGCGGTGATCCTGGTTTTAACCGCGGATTTCATTTACGCGCGCGCAAATTCGGCGCCCCCAGCGGCTCAGCCGGTTGACCCCGTTGGCAACATCGTGCGCGTGCCTGTCGGCGCGGTGCAAGACGGCGCTATGCATCTGTTCACGGTCAGTACGGGCAGCCAGTCCCTGCGCTTCATGGTCATCAAGAAGCCGAACGGCTGGGGCGTGGCGCTGGACGCCTGCCGGATTTGCGGCGCGGAAGGTTACCGCCAGGACGGCCAGAACGTCATTTGTCGGCACTGCGCTTCGGCGATTTATATTCCCTCAATTGGCGACCAGGGAGGCTGCAATCCTATCGGCGTGCCCGCGCACGTCGATCAAGACAACATTGTGATCGACATTTCCGCCCTCGCTCAGGAGTCTACGGAGATTCCGAAATAGGCGTGATGGCGCGATCGGCACGCTAGAAAGGTTTGCCGTAATAGCAAATTATCAGTTTGCAGGCCTCGGTTTTCAGTTAGAAGAAATATGAATCGCTACTGAGCATGGTTTTTCCCGTGATGTTTGAACTGAGAACTGACCACTGAGAACTGAAAACTAAGAAAATGTTTCTACGACTCGTGGCCGATTCTTTCGGGCGGCGTCCGCGGCACAAGCTGCTGACTGGCGCGGCGCTGGCTTTGGGCATGGGTGTGGCCACCGCGGCACTCAGCGTGGCGCTGGATGTCGGCGACCGCCTCGCCAAGGAGTTTCGCAGCCTGGGCGCGAACCTGGTAGTCACGCCGAAGGCCGATTCCCTGCCGCTCGAAATAGGCGGAGTGGATTATCGGCCGGTGAACGCAGGCGCTTACCTGCCGGAAGCAGACCTGCCGAAACTCAAAACGATTTTCTGGCACAACAACATCATGGGCTTCGCGCCGGTTTTGGAAGCCCAGGTCAAAGCGTCAACCTATCCCAAGGACAAGCTAGTATTGGACTACCGGAGCGTCCCTACATTTATGCCGGTTCTCGGAACTTGGGTAAATCACGAAGTGAAACTTCCTGATGGCGGTACCTTTGTAACGGGAATCGAAAAAACGAATCCGTGGTGGCATGTGGAAGGCCGTTGGTTCGTCGAAGGAAACAATGAGTGCGTAATAGGCAAGAACTTTGCCCAGAAGAACGGAATCAGCCGCTCCGCTGGCCTGTTGACGTACAACCTCGACGGCAAACCTGGCCCGACGCTGGCTATTGTTGGGATTCTGGACAGCGGAGGCCCGGAGGATGATGCCATTGTCGTGCCTCTTTCGATTGCTCAAGAGCTTGCCGGAAAGCCGGGGCAGTACCGCAAACTTTACGTCAGCGCTCTAACGAAACCGGAAGATGCCTTTGCGCGCAAAGACCCGAAAACGATGACCCCCCCCGAATACGACCGATGGTTCTGCACGCCGTACATTTCTTCGATTGCGTATCAGATTCAGCAGGAATTGCCGGGGACCGATGTGCGCGTGATTCGCCGTGTCGCGGAAGGCGAAGGCCAGATCCTCACGCACGTGGAAATGCTGCTTTGGCTGGTCTCTCTCGCAGCCATGCTGGCTGCGGCGCTGGCGGTTGGTGCCTCGTCGGCGGCCTCAGTGATCGAGCGGCAGGTCGAAATCGGTTTGATGAAGGCCTTGGGCGCCGGTTCCGGCACGGTTGGCTTCTTGCTTGCCGCGGAGCAACTCCTGCTCGCGTTTGTGGGCGGAGGTGTTGGTTATGCCCTGGGAATCGTCTTGGCGCGCCTGCTGGGCGAAAAGATTTTCGGTGCAGCACCGGAGCCGACCCTGCTGGTCTTTTCCGTGGTGATTGGGCTCGCTGCGGTTGTGACGCTGCTCGGCAGCGCCATTCCGCTGCGCCGCGCTTCGCGCATGGAGCCGGCGCCAATCCTGCGAGGGGAATGATGACCGAGCTTAGAGACACCAATCGTGCAATGTTCTGGCGCATCCTGCGGCGGCTGCTGGGAGCCAACCGCGGACGGCTCTTCGTCATGCTGCTGGCGCTCGGTGCCGGCGCCGCCGTCACCGCCGCTCTGCTCAATCTGCAGGTGGACGCCAAGCGCCGTCTCACCACGGAATTTCGGGCTTTTGGGCCGAATGTGCTGCTTGTTCCGAGAGGTTCTTCTGGTTCAAGTTCTGGAACGTTACGCGAGTCCACGATCGACCGAGTGCCCGGCAACCTGCCCGGTGGTCGAGTAACCGTGTCATCGTCTCTCTACCTGATCATCAATGTTTCCGTTCCGCAGTCGGGAAAATCAGTCAATGCGGTTGTTGCCGGATTGAATCCGCTAGGTATTGTCAAAGGTTCGCTGCGCTCTTCTTCAGCTGCCGCGAGCAACCTGAGTGAAGCAACCCCATCGTCGCAAGATGTATGTGTGGCAGGTGCAAAATTCGCGCAGCAGCTGGGCGCGCAGCCGGGAACAGCGCTCGTCTTAACCAGCAGCGACCGCCGGGAATCGTGCCGCGTCGCCAGCATTCGCCAGACCGGCGGACCCGAGGACAACCGCCTTGAAATTGGCCTATCAGCCGCGCAACGCCTGGCCGGTCTTGCTGATCGCATTAGCATGGTTGAGCTGACCGTTCCAGGCACTCCCGGGGAAATCCAGACGTACATCGCGGACCTTCAACGACGGCTTCCCGATGTTGACGTTCGTCCCATCCGCCAATTCACAGAGGGCGAAGCAAAAATTTACAGCCGCATCAGCGGATTGCTGACAGCAACGGTAGGCATCGTTTTGTTGTTGACCGCACTGTGCGTCATGGCCGCCATGACCAACGTGGCCATCGAGCGCAAGATGGATGTGGGTCTGATGAAGGCCATTGGCGGGGCAACGCGCCGCGTGGTGCGCCTTTTCCTGGCGGAGGCGGCACTGCTAGGCTTGGCGGGCGGTTTAATCGGCGCAGCGCTCGGGATTTTGCTTTCTATCGCCTTAGGCAAGGCCGTTTTTGGAGTGGCGGCGCGTCCGCGCCTGATTGTGTATCCTGTAGCTGTGGGTTTGACGATGCTGGTGGCCATTCTGAGCGCCTTCCCGTTGCGGCGGCTGGCGAGCCTCCGCCCGGCATCCGTATTCCGAGGTGAAGCGTGAGTGTCGTTGCTCCCCTCCAGTTGCAGCCGCGCGCTGGGGCGCAGCAAGTCGTCATCGACAATTTGATCAAGCAGTACGGCTCGTTGCGCGCACTCAATGGCGTCAGCTTCGCGGTCAACGGCGGCGAATGGGTCGCGCTCATGGGTCCCTCGGGCTCGGGCAAGACTACGCTCATCAACATTCTCGGGGGGTTGGACACGCTCACGTCTGGTCGTGTGATCGTTGACGGCGTGGATCTTGCGAATTTGAGCGAAAACGACTTGGTTCGCTACCGCGCAGAAAAAGTGGGCTTTGTTTTTCAGCAGTTTCACCTCGTACCGTATCTCACCGCGCTCGAAAACGTGATGCTGGCTCAGTATTTTCACAGCGTCACCGACGAAAAAGAGGCCGAAGAGGCGCTGAAGCGCGTTGGCCTTGGCGACCGCCTGACGCATTTGCCCGCGCAGCTTTCCGGCGGAGAACAGCAGCGCGTGGCCATCGCGCGGGCACTGATCAATCAACCGAAGCTCATTCTTGCGGACGAGCCCACCGGCAATCTCGACGAAGCCAACGAAAGAATTGTCATCGAGATTTTCCGCAAGCTGCACAACGCGGGGCACACCATTCTGATGGTCACGCACGACCCGGATATCGCGCGCCAGGCGGACCGCCGCATTGAACTGGCCCATGGCCACCTGCATTTCGACTCCGCGCTGCACGGCCCCAGCCAGCCGCTCAATTGCCCGCTGGTGGACACGCCAGATTGCTGTAAGTCCGTCTCGACCGACGACGAAATCCGCTTCGATCACCTGCTGGAACAAATTTGGGTTTGTGGCGAGGAAGGCAAGCCCGCCGAGGTTGCGCGCCTGCGAGCTGCGGGAGCTTCCGGAAAACTCTCGACCGTGCCCGAGGAACCTGCCTCGCGCGTTCTTGCGCGCATGGCGGACCTGCATTTGGTCGCGCTGCAAAATGGAGAAGCACAACTCACTCCTGCAGGGAGCCAGCGCGCGCGCGATGTGGTGCGCCGCCATCGTTTGGCGGAGCGCTTGTTCAAGGACACTTTTGCGGTCGACGAGACCGAAGCGCAAACGCAAGCGTGCCGGTTCGAACACATCATCAGCCCGGAACTCGACGCGCGCATTTGCACTTTCTTGGGCCACCCGAAGACCTGCCCGCATGGCAATCCCATTCCCCCGGGCGATTGCTGCGACGGAAAGGTGAAATCGTGACCCATCGAGAAGGGTGGGTGGGCCTCACGACGGGGAGCCGCCATGTCCCGCTGAAAGCCGCATACGAAAACAATATAGCGCGTTCCTTTTGCTTCGTAGGGAACTAAAGACTTACACACTAACGACCTTGAGCTTATAAAATGCCCACTTCCCTCGATCCCAGGAAAAAGCCGCTCAGCGTCAAAATTCACGTATCGAGCGGCGCGGGCGTGGACATCACCTGGGCTGACGGACATGCCAGCCACTACGATTTTTCGTACTTGCGCGACGAATGCCCTTGCGCCACCTGCAACGACGAGCGCGCCAAGAAGGCGGCCTTCAAGTCTCTCGCACCGGGAGCGGCTTCTTCTCCGGTGCTGCCAATGTTCAAACCGAAGCCTAGCGCGAAGGCCGCCACACAGGTAGGCAATTACGCCATTCAGATTACCTTCAACGACGGGCATTCCACGGGCATCTACGCTTACGACCACCTTCGCAGCATCTGTCCTTGTGCGGAATGTCGGAAAGCCTTCCGCTCCGCTTCCGCTGTTTAAAACGAGTCAGGAGCAGCGGCAATTGCGGCAATTTGATGAAGTGGACTTCTTGCCCGAAAAATGCGAGCATCTTAGCTTGCAAGCTAGTGTAGTGTCCCATAAATAGCTTGACATGTTTTCTGGGCTAGCTATGATCTCCGTCATGCCGAACACAGGTCTGGCGATCGAGTTACAACCAGCCG
>Ga0066671_10000007_pt1 | contig 50428 bp, 51 predicted proteins | sample GraSoiAngelo_120_FD_62294 | JGI IMG/M metagenome (GOLD analysis project Ga0066671, IMG submission 62294) | Grasslands soil microbial communities from the Angelo Coastal Reserve, California, USA - 14_0919_09_20cm | ecosystem: Environmental > Terrestrial > Soil > Grasslands | place: USA...
GCTCGAGCATTGCCAGACATTTTGCTTTGAATTGCGGGATAGGCACTTCTTCCGCGGAGAATCAGCTAGTCAAGATGATAGACCATGGCCCGATAATTGGTCAGTTTTACGTGTTTTACGAGACCTCGGTTAAGGCCCAAGCTTTCTCAAAGCGGTCGAGTGACTTGCGGGCGGCCGCGAGTTGTTCGCTTACGGTGGGGGCGTCGTGGCCGCTTTTTTCTTTCAACTCGAGGACCATCGGTAAGCCACTGTTTTGTCCCGCGGACTTGAGCAACTTGATGGCATCGGGCCAATCGATGGAGCCATCGTAGGGTGGCAGATGCTCGTCTTTCTCGCCATGGTTGTCGTGAAGATGAACAGAAGAAACCAGCTCTTTGAGCGGCACAAAACTCTTCTCCAAGCGTTGTTCTTCCGGGAATTCCGCGAGATGCGCGTGGCCAATATCAAAATTGAACCGCAAGCCGGTGAGCCGCGTTTCCTCTACGAATGCTCGAAGGTAATCGGCACTCCCCATTTCGCTGGTCGTGTTTTCGACGCAAATGGTGACCCCGGCGTGTCGCGCGTGCAAGATCAGGTGCTCCAGCGAGCTGAAAGCGGCGTCACGCTTGCGCGGGTCGGCTGTTTCGTGCGAGCCACCCATATGCACGATGAGCCGGGCGTAGGGCAAATCATCAGCGACATCAATCACGCGCTTCAGTTCGTCCATGGCTTCGATGCGGCGCACACGCTCGATTTCGCAAATCGAAAGCGGAGTACCGCTCTCGCGCATGGCGCTCATGTCGCGCCGGTTCGGAGCGTGAAGCGAAACGAGTTGCAAATGATGTGCCTCCAGGGCGCTGGCCATGGCGCGAACTTCCTGCTTGACCGTGTATTCGAAATGGCTGCGCGCACAGAAAATCTCGACGCCTTCAAAACCCGCTCCGGCTACCTGGCCGAGGAGTTCCGGCGTCAGTTTGTGCGTCACGAACAAGTAGGTCGAAAGTAGTCTCTGCATGAGGTCCTGGGTTTCAGGGACGGAAGACCGTCCAAAAGTTTACCGTACTTTTGTCCGCGCCTTCTTATTCTCTCAGACCACTGTGCTTTATCCTTCCCTCTCAATATCCAATCGCGGAGCCCCGATCGCGCGGATCGGCCGCGCCGAGGCGCTCCCCAGTTTGCGGATCGATGCCGATAGCGTTGACCAACCCCATGTGCTTGCTCAACTTGGCTTCACTGCCAAGGCTCGGCGTATAGTACCAGCCGCGTTCCACGTCATATCCACGAGCGCGCAGAGCCTGCTCCATGCTCAAGGGAAACTCTGCTTCCATGCGGATACGGTCGGGAAACCATTGATGATGAAAGCGCGGGGCGTTGACAGCGGCTTGTGCGCTCATGCCCAGGCGCATCCAGTTGATGACGCTCAGCAAAGTGGCCGAAATGATCGTCGGCCCGCCGGGCGAGCCGGTGACGAAGCTGAGTTTCCCATCGCGCAACAGAATCGTCGGCGTCATGGAACTGAGCGGGCGATGTCCAGGAGCGATGGCGTTGGCGTCCGACTGCATGAGCTCATAGAGCGAATTGGGAGCGCCAGCCTGGGTGGTGAAGTCGTCCATCTCGTCGTTTAGCAGAAAGCCCGCAGCGCAGGTTACGTGCGAGCCGTAGCTATCGTTCAATGTATACGTGCTGGCGACCGCGTTTCCCGCCGCGTCTACCACCGAAAAGTGCGTCGTATGGTGGCCCTCGGCCTTACTGCTGACGAGGTGTGGTCCTGCGTCGGGGCTCGGGGAGGCGCCGCAAACGTGTGGAGCTCCCGCGGTGACATTCTTGCTCGAAGATGCTTTTCGAGGATCGATGGTTGCTGCGCGCTCCTTGGCGTAACAAGGGTCGGTCAGACCGGCCACGGGAATTTTGGTGTAGTCGGGATCGGCCAGGTACGCCGCGCGATCGGCGAACACGCGGCGCATCGTTTCGACGACCATGTGAACGCTCTGCGGATCGTCCCAGCCTTTCAGTGGCACGTCCTTCAGCATGTTCAGCGCTTCAATGATCGCCACGCCACCGGAGCTCGGCGGGGGAGCAGTCAGTACTTCCCAACGGTGGCCGCCGCTGTCATATTTCGCATGAAGAAATTCACGCAACTTTGGCTTGTAATTCGCAAGGTCCTCGAGCGTGATGATGCCGCCATTCTTGGCCATTTCATCGGTGAGCACATGGGCAATTTCGCCATGATAAAACTCATTGGCCCCGGACTGCGCGATACGCTTCAGCGTTGCCGCAAGCTCTGGCTGCTGCAGCGTATCTCCAGCCATGAACATCCGGCCCCCATTTAAAAAAATCCGCTTGCTGGCCGGAAAGACCCGCAAACCTGGGCTCTCTTCCTCTAACTCCGCAGCCAATTTTCCACGGATGAGGAAACCTTCCTCTGCGAGACGGATGGCCGGAGCCATGACGTCTGCCAGCTTCATCGTTCCGTAGCTTTTCAGGGCCAATTCGAGGCCCGCAACCGTTCCGGGCACGGCGACGGAGCGATATCCAATGACGGAGGCTTCTTCGTCGAGCTTTCCGTCCTTGCCGATGTACATATCCCGCGTGGCCTTGCCGGGAGCCGTTTCGCGGTAGTCGAGAAAGGCCGTTTTGCCGTCCGCGAGACGGATAAGCATGAAGCCACCGCCGCCGATGTTGCCTGCGGCCGGCTCGACGACCGCCAGAGCGAAGGCCGTCGCAACGGCCGCGTCTACCGCGTTGCCGCCACGCTTCAGAATTTCGACTCCAGCCTGCGATCCGAGTTCTTCGTCGGTGACAACCATGCCGTGTATGGCGCTCACTGCCTGCGTAGGCCATGGCTTGGGCGCTTCCGCCTGGGCCGGAGTCTTCGCTGCACATTGCCAAGCGCCCTGCGATCCCAGAAGCAAGGCTCCAGCAAGGACCAAGAAAGGCGTCACAATTGCGTTTCGTTTGGAAATCATCCCAGAAAAACACTAAGGGATTCGCAGAAGAGCGTCAAGGCGAGCGCCTTAAACGTATTGGCTCAGAAGCGAACTTATCAGCCCGGATAAAAACGAGATGGTTGCTATTTCGCGGAAATCACTGTTCGCCAAGAAATTCGATGGTAGGCGGTCCTGGGACCAAGCCCGCCTTGGTGCCACGGACGATCAGCTCTTTTACGGCCTGCCGGCCCTTTTCGCCATAACCAAGCGTCCACTTGTTCACGTACATGCCCACAAACTGGTCAGCAAGTTCGGTATCCATTTCGCGCGCGAATTGCATGGCGTAATTCAACGCTTCTTCGCGGTGCTCCAGGCCGTAGGCCACGCTGTCGCGAATGGTCTTTGCGATTTGGCGTCCGACTCTTGTCCCCAGGGCGCGGCGAACGGCGTTGCCTCCCAGGGGAAGCGGCAGGCCGGTTTGCTCTTGCCACCAAATGCCGAGATCAATCACCTTGTGCAAACCCTTTTCCGGGAAGAAGAGCTGTCCTTCGTGAATGAGCAGCCCCGCCTCGACAAGATTGTTCTGTACCGCATCGATGATTTTGTCGAAGGGTATGACCACCGGCTCAAAATTGGGCTCGAAAAGCTTCAGCGTAAGATACGCGGAGGTTTTCAAACCCGGAACGCCGATACGCTTGCCTAGGAGTTCCTGCGGCTTCACGGCCCTTGTGGAAACGACAATGGGACCGTAGCCCTCGCCAAAGCTGGCGCCGCAGTCGAGAAGCACGTACTTGTCGCGAAGCGAGGGGTAGGCGGCGAAGCTGATGGCGGTAACGTCGTAAGTCTCGCTCAGCGCCGCTTCGTTGAGCGATTGAATGTCTGAAAGAATGTGCGTGTACTTGTAGCCCGGCGTGGAAAGTTTGTGAGTCGCCAGCGCATAGAACATAAAAGCATCGTCGGAGTCCGGCGAATGCGCCAGCTTAATCTCGACGGATGCTGGTCCAGGTTTCGAGGCTGCTGGTTGGCCAGGCATGGGCTGGTTGTTCCTCTTCCTTTTGCATCACGGCCGCCTGCCGGGCCATTTCCGTGCGCATTGCTTTGAGTCGGGGGCAGTGTATGGCGGCCCTATTTTGATTGATTTTCCCAAGCCTCCATCCTCGGATAGTTCCCCTCTGATCGGGAAGGCTCTTCGGAGAACGTAAGGAAGTAGGCGTGCGTCCCACGGGCTCGCGTGACGCCGGGACGAGCAATTACCTAGCTCACAAAGCGTAGCATATCGCAACTGGCCGCGACAATGTCATCCAGTGATTAACAACCCTCTCGCCACCCTCCGGCAAACGCGATCAGTAGGCGAGGAACGTTTGTGGGCCGCCAACAGGCTGCCCGGTGAAAGGTGACCGCACGGGGCAAATGGACAGGCACGCTCGCGCCAAAAACCTGACCGGAAGGCCAAGGTAACGGATTCGGAGGGTACCGCACTATCAGAGACTCGAAGCGCACCTCGCACCGTGGCCTACTGAAGTTAGCCTACACCCGGCCCTCGCAGTGAGGACACCATGAGATACAAATGGCTCGTTATGGGAGCAGCAGGAGTCAGTATTTTGTTTGGCGCTGCGGGAGTCGCTGCGCGTTCTTACAATCCGCTGAAGTGGATTAAGAAGAACCCTGGACCCACGGCGAACGAAGAGCTTGCTGCAAACAAAGAGGAAGAGCGGAAGCTCTCGCTGCAGTTGCAGGCGCTTCTTCCGCCAAAAACAACTTTAAAAGAAGCCTGCAATGGATTTCTGAGCCTGGAAAATTGCGTTGCCGCGCTTCATGTGAGCCGCAACATCAAGATCAAATTCAATTGCCTGAAATGGGATATAACCGCGGCTCGCCCGAGCGGTGATGTAAAGACCTGCGAGGCTCCGCCGAGAGCCAAGCCGTTGACCTTGATCAAAGCGATTCGCGTGTTGAACTCGGATGCCGACGCGAAGGCGGAAGCGAAAAACGCAGAGAGACGGGCCCGCGAGGACATCAAGGACGCTACGTCCTAACAGTTCGGCGCGAATATCGGCACCAAGGGCCCAAAATTGCTGTCCATAAACGCAGGGTGGACATTTCCGGCGAAAACCCAAGAGCCTGGTAGATGATTCCCGAATAGAAATCGACGCTGGGATAGAGCTTCCGCTTGATGAAATATTCGTCTTCGAGCGCAATCTTCTCGAGTTCCAGCGCGATGTCGAGTTTCCGGTTTCTGCCGGTGGCCACAAAGAACCGTGCCCTAGAGCGAGGACACCATGCGCGCGATGGCGTCGTCGAAGTTGGCTTTCCCATCGAGGTACGGCTGCCAAAACCGCTGCAGCAGGTCGAGATAATTCCTCCAGCCACGCTGGTAGAGGCCTTCGCGAAAGGCGTAGGTGTCGTATCCGCTTGCTTGCGTGCCGTTGCTCTTGTCTAGGCGCTTGCTCGGAGAGGAAGTCAGCACCGTGCGGATGACTTCGCCAGTGGTATAGAACACTAGAGCGTGCCACAGGTCCCGGGGAATAGGTTTGTCGCGCTGACGGCACTCGCGGATAATGGCCTTCTGCACGGCTTCGGCAATTCCGTGCGAGCCCTCGTGGAAAAGCACTTCGAGCGCTTGCGGTCCTTGATTCCTGGGATCCAGGCTGGAAATCGTAACGCGCAGCGGATCAACCGTGGTGTATGCTCCTGCCCAATTGGCATAAGCCACCACATCGACGCGGATTTTTTCATGCGGCCAGCGCGTCTGGTAAATATCCGCCAGACGCTCGGAAAGCCCCACGCCCTGCTCCCGCACCAGCGGGGCCACTTGCAGAATCCAGCGCCGGTTGGCCTGATCATGTTCGGGCCAGAGATGGGCGCGATAAACGGGAGCAGCGGCTTCCAGAACCTGTGTGAGATTTGCCGGCAAGCCCGCGTCGCAGAATTTGCGCTTGCGGCCGAAAAGTTCGTCGCAATCCTCGAAGTCGCCGAGCTGGTCCTTCAGCTGAATCAGTTCCGTTGTGAAGAGCAGGTCTTTGTCCGCATAGTTCATCATGTAATAGGCGACAGCATCGTCCCAGGCTTTTTGTTCCACATCCGTCAGTCCTTTTCCTGCCAGCACGCTCTTGGGAGCAGTGGACTTGCTCGTGTTGGCGTCGCGCGAAAGGAATGCTTTTCGCTGCCGGGCCTCGTAATACAGCGTGTGATGAAGATTGATCCAAAACCCGCTATGCAGTTCAAAAACAGGCAGTTGCTGCGGTTCCGTATAGTTCGCCTGCGGCCGAGCTGCGCTGCTGGCAGGTGCCATCAGGCAAAGTATAAGCAGTAGGTTGGACAAAAATATGCCGAAGTAGCGCACCATAACAAGTCACTCGATAGTAGCGCCATGCGCGCGGAAGCTCAAAGGACACCGCGTGTTGTAAGGGCGGTGAGGAGTATTGAGGACCGCTACTCGACTTTCGGATCGGTTTCGCTGCCGACCGCGCCTTGATGGTCCGCCGCATGCAGGACGCCATTCGAATCGCGAAAAAACGAACGCCGCCCGGTCTGTCCATAGTGAAGCGGAATCGCCGATAATGCGTATTTTGCCGGAGCACCTACGTCGCTGCCCCCCACAATCACATACCGGAACGCGTAGCCATCCTTTGCCCCTTTGGCAAGGTCCGCGTCCAGCAAGCCGGCGGCGTTCACCCCAGGGGCGCCGTGCGCGGGCGAGGCCAGGTTCGGCAGCGATTCGGGAAGGTGCAAATATTTGTCCCGGTAGGATTCCACTGCTGCGGCAATGGTTTTCAGAGACTCGAGAGCACCTTTTTCTGTTGCTTCAATTTCGGATTCATCCCACTCCACTTCGAGTGCCGGAAGGTCCAGAAGGAGCACCCCAACAGAGAGCAGCTTCCATTGCCCGTCTTCTCGCACCAGGCCCATGTTGATCTGGCGCGCGCTTGCGCTCGTGGAATCGGTCATGTCGTGCAGCTCGAGCGGCAGAAACGCGACATTATCGCGGACTTCCGCGCCGCCGATTTGCATTTCGGTGGTCGCGGCTGGCGTCTCGCAGCGTACAATCGGCCGACCCGCGGGGTTCGCAGAAATCGTGGCTTTGCCCGGCTCATTGAGCAGCACGAAGCGTTTCATCAGTGCGACGCGGGCGGCGGGTGTCATGCGCGCAAATGATTCCTGGTTGCGAACCGTGAGGAAGCGCGTAAACTCCGCCTGGTTTTGGGAACAAGCTGCGGCCAAGGCGCTGCTCAACGCCTTGTCCGGTTTGGCTTGCGCAGTAACTGCGCCAACGCTGCCGGCTGGGTTTGCTTCCGGCTTCGAGTTTGAATCCTGCGCGAAACAATTTGTGGCGGCAAGCAGGAAAGCGCAAAGCGCAATCAGCATGCATCCCGGATATTTCAGCTTGTATGACATTTCCTAGTTTTTGGCGGAATTCCTTGTTTGCGGAATTTTCGTTTAGTCCTTGGAGGCACTCAGAATCGCAGCAAGATTTTGTGTGAAGCTCGATCGCGGCAAGACTTCGTTGCAGCCTGCGGCTTGCGCTTGGGCCGCAAGCTCGGTCTGCACGTGCGACAAAAATCCCACTACGCGAATCTCCTCGCTGGCCCGCCGCACTCTTTCGATGGCCTGCAACGGCTGGCTGCGCGCGTTCAAGTCCACGATCACCAGTGCTGGCCGGCTTTCCATTAGAGCCATCAGCGCATCGCCATTCGCCGCCACTCTCACTTCCACGCCGAGTTGCTTGGCGGTTTCCGCCAGTTTCATCTGGAAAAACAGATCGTCGACCATCGCCACGACTTTTCCCATACTCCCCATCCTCACGTCGTTGTCTCTCGGACATTATGCGCTACTTCTTCATTACGCGAGGGATTGCGAGTAAACTGAGCACCTCTACCGGGAGTGCCGCATGCAACCTGCCTCTGCCATCGACATTCAGTCCGCCGTCTCTCTGCTAACAAAGACGCCGCAACTTCTCGAAACGCTGCTTGCCGATTTGCCTGGCGGGCTTTTCGACTGGAAGCCCAAGCCCGACCGCTGGTCCATCTCCGAAGTGCTCGCGCATCTCGCTGCCCTCGAGCAGGTTTACGGGGAACGCGTACGGCGCATCCTGGCCGAAGATTCGCCGCCCCTTGCCAAATACGATCTGGAAGGCGCCAAAGCGCGCGGCGAATATTCGCGGGGCTCGGCCGGCGAAAATCTCGCGCATTTCACGCGCACGCGCCGCTCGGCGCTTGCCATGCTCACTCACCTGCCAGCCCCGGCGGGTGCGCGCACGGCTATCCATTCTGAACTCGGCACAATTACTTTGGCGCACCTGCTTCACGAATGGGCCAGCCACGACCTGGGCCACTTGCGCCAGATTGCCGAGCTCTACCGCGCTTACGCGTTCTACCCCAATTCCGGCCCGTTCATGAAGTACTCGAACCCTCAACCGTGAGCGCAGACAGCTCCCCAGAAGATGTGCGACTCCTAGCCTGCGGTCCGCGCGAGGTTACGCTCTATTCGCGGCCCGGCTGCCACCTTTGCGAAGAAGCGAAAGCCGCCATCGCGCCATTACTAGGTGAGTTCTGCGCCACTCTGCGCGAAGTCAACATCGACGAAGACGCCGTTTTGCAAGAGCGCTACGGAGGGGACATTCCGGTGATTTTCATCGGCAGGCACAAAGCCGCAAAACATCGCGTCGATCTCGCCCGGTTTCGGCGCCAACTGGAAGAAGCGCGCCGGTAACGCAATCAAAAATGCCTCAGAGGATGGTTCCTTACGGTGCGAAAATATCCGCCTGCATGCAATTCCGCTCCGGCAACTTCCGACGGTTTATCTTGTCTTCACTGTAAACTGAGAACTGAGGACTGAATACTTTCTAGTGCCCGCCCTCCGGACTATGCGCGCCAACCGTTTCATCCGGCACGTCACCCTTGCGGCCCAGCACGCGGTCGTACACGCTCAGTTGGCTCACCGAGCCAAGCGCTTCGTTGTAAAAGGTTGGCACGCCCAGCGCTGTGCGCAGCTCTTCATTGAATTTCCGCAGGTTTTGCAGGTGCGACGCGAGCGCGGGGATCTTGAGTCCCTCGTCGGTCAGCAAGAATTTCTGGTAGCCCGCGTCCCACAGTCGCGTGAACTTGCCTTTCAGCATGATCGTTGGCGCAATGGTCATCTGATAGCGCTCGTCGGGGCCTTTGCGAAACTCTGCGCCGCAGCCGTACTTCTCCACGCGCACCACGCCACGCGTGCTTCCTACGGAAAATCCCAGCGCCGCCAACCCTTCAATGGCTTTCGGTGAGAACCTTTCCTCGACATTCCACATAGCTCATTCAGATTAGCGACTACGTGCATTACTGTAAAGTGCTGCCAAGGCTCCGTAAAGGCTCCGTCTCCGGTTTCATTTCTCAGCACGATTTTGTAGCGGCACGGTTGGGGATTTTTTCGCCGCCTTAGACAGGAAGCCCGGTTACGAAAACGGAATGCTCGGCAAAGCCCACATATCCGGCGGCTAGGCGCGCGCATCCAATTCGGAGTAAAATGGTCGTATATTACCCTGCGCCTTGCACGGGGCTAGCCCGGGCTTTCGAGCCAGTGCTGGTGCGCGGGCCCCAGGAACGCAGTAGTGTTTGAGGCATAGCCATTATCGGTCAAATCGCTACAACTGCCCGCGAATCAACGACTCAACCGAGCCGTCTCGGCGAAGTTTTGCTCGACCGCATTGGGAACACGCCGTTATTGCGGCTCGAACGCGTTACCAAGGACTTCCCTAACGTCGAGTTTTATGCCAAGGCAGAATGGTGCAATCCCGGCGGCTCGGTAAAGGACCGCCCCGCGCTCAGCATGATCCAAGCGGGTCTTGCCAGCGGCGCGTTGCGGCCCGGCAAGACCATCATTGACGCCACCAGCGGCAACACGGGCATCGCCTACGCCATGATCGGTGCAGCGATGGGCTATCCCGTGAAGCTTTGCCTACCCGATAGCGCTTCGCTCGAGCGCAAGCGCATCCTGGCAGCCTATGGCGCGGAGCTGGTTATCACTCCTGGCGAGGAAGGCACGGATGGCGCGATTCACAAAGTGCGCGAAATTGTTGCCCTAGAGCCCGACAAATACTTTTACGCCGACCAGTACAGCAATCCCGCGAACTGGCAGGCGCATTACCGCACTACTGCAAATGAGATTTGGCAGCAAACTTCTGGCCGCAGCACTCATTTCGTCGCCGGGCTCGGCACGAGCGGGACGTTTGTTGGAACAACGAAGCGCCTCAAGGAATTGCATCCTCAGATTCGCTGTGTGAGTTTGCAGCCCGACGATTCTTTCCACGGACTGGAAGGCTGGAAGCACATGCCCACAGCGATTCGTCCCGCGATTTACGACGACACGCTTGCGGATGAGAATCTTCCGGTTTCCACCGAAGAGGCCTATCGGCTGGTGAAGCGCTTGGCGCGCGAAGAAGGCCTGCTCGTCAGCCCCAGTTCAGCCGCTGCGCTCCTCGGGTGCTTTCAAGTTGCCAAGCGAATCCCCGAGCAGCAACACGCCGTAATGGTCACAGTTTTTGCGGATTCGGCGTCCAAGTACCTGAATGAACGGTTCTGGGACGAGGAGTGATGGAAGAAACAAAATGGCCGGTGAAAAGACACTCTGGATCAGCGGGCAATTGGCGGAGAAAATCCGTGCGCACGGCGCGGAAACTTATCCCCACGAATCCTGCGGAGCGCTTCTCGGCCGCGATTCGGAAGCAACTGATGACAATTCTGCGCGTGAAGTGCTGGCGCTGTTTCCTTTGGTGAATCGCCGCGACGATTCGCCGCGCAACCGTTTTTCGGTGACTGCGGAAGACGTGCTGGACGCGGATCGCGCTGCGCAAAAGCAAGGACTGGAAGTCATCGGCTGGTATCATTCGCATCCGGACCATCCGGCGCGGCCCAGCCAGTATGATCAGGATCATGCCTGGCCTTGGTACAGCTATGTGATCGTCAGCGTGCAGAATGGTTCGCCCCAGGAGATGACTTCATGGCGGCTGAACGATGACCGTCACGCCTTTTCGCCCGAAGGAATTAAGATTCGTCATACCGCGACAGTTTAAGATTGATAGCGGCTGGCCTGCTTGGCGCAGGCAGGCTTTAGCCTGGCGGTTCTGAGGATTAAAGGGCTAGAAGCTGTCGTGGCGCGTCTGTAGACCCGTGCCTCTTATTGGGGATTTTGTAGAGGCCGGGGTTTTGCGTTCCGGTTCTGACCGGAGAGCCCGGCGCTTTTTGTGAAGAAGAATTTAAGGAGAATCACTATGCCTGTAAAAGTCATCATCCCAACCCCGCTCCGCGTTTACGCAGGCAAGCGTGCTTCCGCGGAGTTCAACGCCGGTACGGTCGGCGAAGCGCTCAAGCATCTGACAACGGAATATGCAGACCTGCGCAAGCATCTCTTCACCGAGGACGGCAGGCTGCGGAGCTTCGTCAATGTGTATGTGAATGACGAGGACATTCGCTATCTCGCGAAAGAGAACACGGCGACCAAGGACGGCGACACCATCAGCATCATTCCGTCCATCGCCGGCGGTTGTTGTCCCCTCTAAGCTTCCGATAAAACTCTAGTTTCCATTCATGATCAGCGTTTGCTCGGAAGTTATTTGCCCGGAATTTTTGTTATCCTGAATAAGTCCGGAGGGGCAGGGAATGGCAATGGCTACAACGACTCAAGCACAGCCCGGAACGAAGCCGGCTGCCACGCTTTCGAAGCAGGAAATTCTACGCTACAGCCGCCATCTGATCATGCCCGAAGTCGGCATGGAGGGGCAGCTTAAGCTAAAAAACGCCAAAGTGCTGCTCATCGGGACAGGCGGACTCGGCGCGCCGCTCGGTTTGTATCTTGCGGCAGCAGGCGTGGGCAAGCTCGGCCTCGTCGACTTCGACGTTGTGGATTTCACCAACCTTCAGCGCCAGGTCACTTTTGGCACGAGCGACGTGGGCAAACCCAAGAGCCAAGCCGCTCGAGCGCGCCTGTCGAGTCTAAATCCGGACATTCAGATTGAGGCCATCGAGGCACAATTGACCAGCGCAAATGCCCTCGATCTTTTCAAAGATTACGACATCATTGTCGACGGCACGGACAACTTCCCCACACGCTATCTTGTCAATGATGCCTGTATTTTGCTGGGCAAGCCCAATGTGTACGGCTCCATTTTCCGTTTCGAAGGGCAAGTCACAGTTTTCGGCATGGCCGATGGACCATGCTACCGCTGCCTGTATCCGGAACCGCCTCCTCCAGGTCTTGTGCCATCTTGCGCCGAGGGCGGGGTACTGGGCGTTTTGCCGGGAATCGTCGGTTCCATCCAGGCTATGGAAACGATTAAACTAATTCTGGGCAGCGGCGACAATCTCATTGGCCGCTTGCTCCTGTTTGATGCGCTGGGAATGCGTTTCCGCGAGCTCAAGCTGCGCAAAAATCCCAAGTGCCCGATGTGCGGTTCAAATCGCACGATTCACAAACTCATCGACTACTACGAATTCTGTGGTGTGCGCGGCGAAGAAGCTCCTGCGCCAAATGTGCAAGTTCCCGAAATCACTCCGCGCGAACTGAAGACGCGCCTCGACCGCGGGGACGATCTTTTCATTCTGGATGTGCGCGAGCCGCACGAATTCCAGATTTGCAATCTCAAAGGCCACTTGATTCCGCTGGGCGAATTGCCGCGGCGCGTGCATGAACTTGATTCCTCGCGCGAAATCGTCGCGCATTGCCGCAGCGGCAAGCGCTCCGCGGAAGCCGTGGATTTTCTGCGAAAAGCGGGCTTCCGCAAGGTGCTCAACCTGAAGGGCGGCATCCTCGCCTGGTCGGACGAGGTCGATCCGTCCGTTCCCAAGTATTAGTTTGACAATTTTGCGGGGTGGACATCTGGCCGCGGCTTTACGCCGCTGCTGCACCACTTCCCGCTTGTCGACCGCGCCGCTCACGCCCGCGGCCACTTGTGAGAATTCTTTGTTAAAGGCATACTCGGTCGGCGAGGAGAAAAAATGGCGGCGACCAAAATCACCATCAGAAACAACGGCTCCATACGCGTGGAAGGCGATTTTGAAATCCTCGATCCCGAGGGGAAGCCCTTTGGGCTGGCGGGGCAGACGGCGATTTCACTTTGCCGCTGCGGGCACTCTGCGAACAAGCCTTTCTGCGACGGATCGCACAAAACTTCCGGCTTCACAGACACGGTAGTCGCCCGCGAACTCCCTCCTCCCAAACCAAAGGGGTAATTCAGACCGAAACCAGAACCCTCCCTAATTAACGTTAAACCCATTGCCTTGACGGTCGTCCGGCCGCTTCTGCTCGAGATTTTCCTCTTGCCGGGCTGCCGTCGCGAACTGCGGTCAGAGATTCAGCAAACCACTTTGATCGCTTGACTGCATGGCGCGGCCAGCAGCCGGCGCCACAATCTCCATGTCGGCCAAGCTTTCCTCGCGGCCTGTTTCAAGGGTGAGACGTCTCAACCTGAGATATTTCTCATTGTCTCAGTGATACTGGCCCTTTGCCCGGTAACTCTAACGAAACAAAAGAGGATAGCGTTCCATTTTGGATAATCCCTGCGTTTCATGCCGTCTCGCAGCCCCGCGCGCACCGATATCCACTTTCCTGTAGACCGAATAACTGATTTGTTTTCATTAGATTGCCAGCCTGCTCGGTCGCCGTAAAGAAAGGGCACAAACTTGCTCTACTTGCCGGTTGTCCGTGTTTCTTTGGTAGTTTGGGGGATTTCGTGGGAAGTTGGCCGAGTATCACGGGATTTCTCGGGAGCAGCCGCCGGGCGCTTTCGGAGCGGAACTTTCGTGCGCGCTTCCTGTTTGCCACCAGCCTAACTGTGGTAACTCTCCTCCTCGCGGTTATCTTCTACTCGCGGCAGACTCTCCTGGCAGCTTCGCCGCAAGCTTATCTCTACCTGGAAGTGGGCGGAACGCTTCTTTGCTACTGCTATGCGGCGAATGCCCTGGTGCGATTCCGCGGCACCCATGACCGAACCGCCCTGATTCTCTCCTTCGGATTTGCGCTCTCGGGAATCATTGAGACCATGAGCTACGTTGGATTCAACGACGCCCTGAACGCCGGAACTCTGGTGCTTTCGAAGGTTCCGCTCGGGTGGATGGTTAGCCGAACGCTGCTTGCGGTTCTGCTGCTCGCTGCGTTGGCGGTGGAACGCTACATGCCCACGGCGCGCAAGCCAAGCAAAGAGACCGCCGCGGTTTTGCTTGTGGTGGCTGTGGCGGCATACCTGACCAGCGCTGCCTTTCTCGCAGCTCCTTCCGCGCCGGTAGCGAATGCGAAAAACATTCTGTCTCGTCCCTGGGACCTGCTTCCCGCCGCACTTTATTTGACCGCGGCGATGTGCTTCTGCCAGCGCGTCAAGAATGAGAAGGACAAAAAGACCAGCGCAAACCTCTTCGACTATTCGCTGCTCATTGTGGCTTCCTTGAATGCGATCTGCCACGTCTGCGCTGCATTTTCTCGGCAGCTCCTCGATGGCCCATTCTTCCTGGCCGAATTGAGCAAGACCTTCAGCTACTTGGTGATGCTCTCCGGCGCCTTGCTGGATCAAGCCCGCCTGTTTGAACAGGTGCGGACCATGGCGGTGAGCGATCCGCTCACTGGACTCGCGAATTACCGCCGCCTCATCAGCGTGCTGGAGGCGGAGCTGGACCGTTCGCGCCGCACGCAACGTCCCTTCAGCGTGGTGCTCCTCGACATGGACGGCCTGAAAGCCATCAACGATCAGTACGGACACTTAACCGGCAGCCGCGCGCTGGTGCGCATCGGAAAAGTTCTTCGCAATCATTCGCGGGCCATCGATACGGCCGCGCGCTACGGCGGCGATGAATTCGGGTTGGTTTTGCCGGAAGCCGGAAAGGATATTGCGACCCGAGTCGTGACGCGAATTCGCGAACGGCTCGCTGCGGAAGCCGAGGCGCCGGCACTGTCGGTCAGCGCCGGGGTTGCCGCTTATCCGGAAGACGGTGACACACCGGAAAAGCTTATTGCCTCCGCCGATCGGGCCCTCTACATCATGAAGCACGGCGGCCGGAGCAGCGTGCAAAATCTCGCGCGGATAGCCGCGTGCCTGTGAGGATCGCCATTCAAAATGCCACTCGACACCAAATTCGTTTTTCACCGGACGGAGCAGCGCATTTTGATGGAAATTCCCGTGCTGATCGACGGCCATCGCGAGGCGCCCGGCTTGGAATCGACTTTTACGGAAAACGTGAGCGCGCGGGGAGCGCGGGTAATTACCGTGCGCCGCTGGGTACAAGGCGAATCTCTGAAGTTCGCCTCGCGCACCGGAGAGTTTCGTTCCTCGGCAAGAGTAGCCTACTGCCAATCGTTGCAAGGCGAAGGCTTTGCCATTGGCGTGGAGTTTCTCAATCCGAGCGGGCGATGGGTTGTTCAATCCCCAAGATAGCTTGACGCATTGCGGCGAGCGGATCGGAGGCGAACGCCTGGAACAAAGAGAAGTCAGATTACTAGCGCAAATGTTTTTAAAAGAGAGAAGCGCCTGGCAGCCCAGGAAACGAAACTGCCAGGCGCTTCTCTCTTTTTCGCTCCCTCATTTGTCTGCGGCAGCCGGCATTTTTTTGGCGATGAGCATCAGGCATTCACCAAAGAGAAGAGAAAAAGAATGCAGCGTGCGACGAATTTCCTTGTTGTGTTCTCGTTGGGCGGCATCCTTTTCTTTTCGGAAGGCAATCGCGGTATAAAGGCAAATCCACGGAACGTAGAGAGAATAGATGTAGCTGATGGGCTTGATGTGCGTGTGGCGGACTTCCACTAGCTTGAAACCGGAAACGTGAAGTTCGTAGCGCAGCTCAGGAAACGTTGCTAGGCCGATGTGGTGAAGCGGATGCCGGGCGGATTCGTTCAGCGGTCGCGCATCGCGGCCAAAAAAGCCGCTGCCGAGGAACCGCACGCGTGAACGCAGCGCCGTGATGTTCGGCGTCGTTAGCACTAAAACGCCGGCAGGCTTGAGGATGCGATTGACTTCGCGCAGAAAGGAAAAATGATTCTCGAGGTGCTCGATTCCTTCGGTGGAGATCACTGCGTCAAAACTTTGGCCTGGCCAAGGAAGCGGCGCATCCAAGTTTACTTTCTGAAAGGCCGCTCCCAGATGCACAGCAGCTTGTGGAGCAATGTCCGCGCCAAGGGCCTTGAAACCTTGCTCTCGAAGAGCGAGCGTGAGCGCGGCGCCGCCACCGCAAGGAGCATCGAGAAGGCGCGCGCCGGAGGGCAGCCCAAGTGCTGGCAGATGATTTAGCACGGCGCGTTGAATTAAGGTGAGTTCGGTTGCGTTCATGTTTTGCGCCGCTTCCGGAGAACGTCTTCGTACACTTGCAAGGTGCAATCCACCATGCGGTCTGCGGTGAAGCGCTGTTGAATTGCACCCCTCGCAGCCGAGCCAAGGCGCGTTGCAAGTCCCGGCTCGCTCAACAGCCGGAGCATGCCTATGGAGAAGAGTCTTTGATCGGGAGGCGATACCAGCAGACCCGTAATACCGTTTTCGACGTATTCGGGTACGCCTCCGCTTGCTGCTGCTATTACCGGCAGGCCCCAGGCCATTGCTGCAAGCAGGGAAGTTCCTAACGGTTCAGCCAAGGAGGGAAACACAAACGCATCCAGGGCCGCGTAGACTTGCGATACGTCGTTTACGAACCCGGCAAAAATGGCGCTGTCCTGTAACTCTTGCTCACGCACTAGCCCCTCTAGTTGCGGTCGGCAAGGCCCGTCACCTGCTAACACCAGTCGGACGTTTGGAAAGTTCGCGCGTACCGAGGGCAAAGCGCGCACGACGATTTCCTGCCCTTTTTCCGGAAGCAGATAACCGACCGAGCCAAACAATATCTCTCCTTCGCTAACACCCCAGCGCTTTCGGGCACTTTGCCGCGTTTCCGGGGACACCAACGAAGGTATTTCGACGCCCTCGTAGACGATGGCAATCTTTTCTCCAGGAATACCGGAGTCGAGCACACTCCTCGCAACAAACCTCGAAATGGCCAGCACTCGATCCACGTTTTCGTATCGTTTTCGAGAGAGCAGGCCCTTACCCAGGGGGTAGGCCACCCTTCGAGAAGTAACCACTGGAACTCGTCTATGGCTTCTCGCCAACCAAGAAGACGTAAGCGCGTGCGGTTCATTCGCATGAATCAGATCGTATTTATGTTTCTTCAATAGCTGTCGAAGAAGATGAACAGTTGCAATTCTCCGAGAACCTGTTCTGACAAGGTGGACTGGGACGCCAGCAGTTTCTGCTCTTTCTGCAAGCGGGCAGCCGCCAGCAGCGAGCAAGTGCGCATCATGTCCGCGCACGCGCAAGCCACATAGCGTCAGCAGCGCCTGGCTCTGCCCGCCGCGCCATTCGCGCTCCAGGTCTACGTAAAGCACTTTCATGAGGCTTTCACAGGAGATGCGCGACGTTCCGCTTCGACGAGTTTTCCCAGTTTCTTGAATTTCAGCCAGACCCCGCGAGACGCCATTCGCGAAATGAGCCACCCCCGAGAACCGTCCAGAAATCCGCCGCGCAACACAAACGTGCTGAAGCACGTCCACGGTGTTGCCAGCCACATGGCGGCGCGCCAGCTTCGCTTTCCTGCTTCGTACATTTGCCGCGCCGCCAGCGTGGTATAGCGCTCGACTTTCTCTTCATGCTCCGCGCGCGAGTGCATGGTGTAATGAAACAAATCTCCGTGCAGTCTTCCGGCTTTGCCTGTGAACTGCAACGACTCGTGGACGATGCCGTGAAAGCTGGCAACGTCACGACGGTAGAGGCGCCGCTGGTAGTCCGGGTACCATCCTGAGTGTTTGATCCAGCCACCCAGGTACCACGCCCGGCGGGCGGCTTCGTACACGCCGAATTCCGGTTCTTGCTGTTTCCATGCGATAACAGACTGCTGAAGTTCGGGACTCAGTTCTTCATCGGCATCGAGCGACAGGATCCAGTCGTTGCCCGCGGAGGCTGCCGCAAGATTTTTTTGTTGTGCGAAGTCCGTCCATTCCCTCGTAATCACCTTGGCCTTGTGTGCCCGCGCAATCTCTTGCGTGCGGTCCCGGCTGCCGCAGTCCACGATGATGATTTCATCCGCAACGCCTTCGAGCGAACGCAGCGCGCGCGGCAAGTTGCGTTCCTCGTTCCATGTAATCAGGCAAGCGGAGAGACGACTCATCACGCTCCGGAAAAATGTCGAATCGGCGTTAGTATCTCACAACGCGCTTCGTGGGCGGGGCCCTCCAGATGCGCTGAGGGCAAGGTCTCGGACATCAGTGAAGAATTTCGCACTACTTCATTTGAAGTTCACGCGAATCAAGCTGTTGCCAATCCGGAATTCCGCGCCATCCTGAAGCATGGCGGCGCGCACACGCTCTTCTTCGTAAAATGTTCCGTTGGTGGAATCCATGTCTTTCAGATTGATGTACGTGTCGCGCACTTCGAGCAGGCAATGATGTCGGGAGATTTCCGGATCGCTCAGAGCCACGTCCGCTCCTTTGCGGCCCAGAACCACGCGAGGTTTGGTGAGCGCGTGGCTCTGTCCCTTCGAAGGGCCGGAGAGAATGCTGAGAACCACCTTCTTGTTGGCGGGGAGTCTCAACCCAGGGTCCGGCGGCGGCAGATTCAGATTCGAACTGGTGGCATTGGCGCGGGCGAAGGACGGGAGAGGAGTCATCACGATGGTCGCGTCCGTGCGCCGCTTGATTTCAACGATGGTGGTTTTCCCGCATTTCGAGCACTTGAACTGCACCTTGGTATGCCCGCCAAACTCCGTGTCTTTGAGTAAGTGTTCCGCACCACAATGGATACAAGCTGTTTTCATGGTTCTACCCTAGCACCGTTCAAAGCATTCCGAAGATGGGCTCGCCCTTTTCTGCCGGAAAAGTAAATCCGCCGCTCCGGCGAGCCAGTTGCGCACGCGTCCGAGGTGCCCCTGTTGTGCTACGATGAGATGTTCAAAAGCATTCAGGAGAATGGGTGTGCCGGATCATCACATTTCGCGCAAAGAGCTAAAGCAGGACAAGATCAAGGAAACCATCGAGCACGGCGCAGAAGCGGTCATGTCGCATGGGCAGTTTGCGGCGATCGTGGTTGGTGTCATGCTGGTCATCGGCATAGGCTACGCCGGATGGCACTTCTACATCGATCGTCAGACCGCGCAAGCATCCGTGGCGTTTAACGAAGCCATGAAGGCTTATCAGGGCCGCATCGGGACTGCCCCTAATCCCTCGGACCCGAGCGGGCCCACCTACGCCGATGAAAAGGCGCGCGACCAGGATGCCTTCAACAAGTTCCACAAACTCGCCGACACCTATCCCTCCACGAATCCCGGCAAACTGGCGCGTTATTACTCTGCGATTTGCCTCGAAGACTTGGATCGCCAAAACCAAGCCCTCGAAGAACTGAAGAAAATCAGCGGCAGAAGCGACAAGGAGCTCGCGGCCATGGCGCAATACCAGATGGCCGTTATTGACGCGCGCGCCGGAAAAACGGGCGACGCCGCCAAGCTGCTTCGCGCTCTCGCGGACAAGCCAAGCGTGCTTGTGCCGCGTCCCATGGTGCTGCTGGAGCTTGCGCGCGTTCTTCGCAATTCGAATCCAAAAGAGGCCGCGAGCATCTATCAACAAATCAAGAAAGAGTTCCCGGATACGAACATCGCCGAACAGGCCGACCGCGGCCTGGATTCGATTGCGCCGAAGTCCTGACCAGCGCGTTGCGGGGAGTCTCGCGCAACTTTCCGGAACGAGATGGAGCGGACCATCGCAACTCCTCCCCCTTCGGCTCCTTGGGCCATGCACGTGGAAGAAACCCGCGGGCGCCGTTTTCCTGAGCCAGAGCATCCCTACCGCAGCGCCTATGCGCGGGACCGCGACCGCATCATTCATTGCCGTGCCTTTCGCCGCCTCGAAGCCAAAACGCAGGTCTTCACCACACGCTATTCCGATCATTTTCGCAATCGCCTGACGCATACGCTGGAAGTCGCGCAGATTGCGCGCACGGTGGCCGGAGCATTGGGACTAAACACCGAACTCGCCGAGGCGCTGGCTCTCGTTCACGACATTGGCCATCCGCCGTTCGGCCACGCCGGCGAACGCAAGTTGGACGAATTGATGCGTGCGCGCGGCGGCCGCTTCAATCACAATTTGCATGCGCTGCGCATCGTCGAGCATTTCGAGCAGCGCTATCTGGACTTTCCAGGCCTGAATCTCACGTTCGAGGTTCGCGAAGGCATCATCAAGCATTCGCGCGACTACTCCGAAACGGAATTTCCCGAGCTTCACGAATATCTTCTTGATTTGTGTCCGCCGCTCGAAGCCCAGCTCATCGACTGGGTCGACGAGATTGCCTACAACACCGCGGATATGGATGACGCCTTAGAGGCGGGATTGCTCAACCTCGGCGTTTTGTGCCGGGAAGTTCCATTTTTTGGTGCGGCTTACGCGCCTGTGGACGCGGCGCATTCGCTAGCGCGCGAGAAACTGAAATTCAATGAGGCTTTGAAACACGTTCTGGATCTGCAGGTCACCGATCTCATCGAGTCCACACAGCGACGCGTGCTGGCATCCGGCGTTTCCTCGACCGAAGAGGTTCGTCGCGCCCCGAAACGCCTTGCGGGATTCAGCGAGGAAGCTGCGGCCCAGAACGCGGCGCTGAAGCGATTTTTGTTTGCGCACATTTACAATCATCCGGCCATCACCGAGGACCGCGATCGTTCGGTGAAATGCCTGGAAGAACTCTTTGCTTACTACCTGGCGAACCCGGGCTCCATGCCTGCTTCTTACGAAGAATTTGCGCAGACAGAACCGCGCCACGTCATCGTTTGCGACTACATCGCCGGAATGACCGATCAATTCCTTTTGCGCCAGCATTATGAGCATTCCGGAGGCTGACACGCCTTGCCAAACCGAGCGGACCGGCCCACTCCATTGACCCCACACCGTGGTTGTCAGTACGATGGGCCCCGCAAGTTGTGCGATCCCGGGATGAGCTGCTGAAAGAAGGAGAGCCCGTGTATTGCTCGAAGTGTGGTGCCCAAATGGCGGCCGGCGCAGTGTTCTGCTCAGCCTGTGGACAAGCTTTTGCCGTTGCTCCCGCGCCGGCGCGGCCCATGAATTCGCAAGTCGTTGCCGCTGCTCTGCCGGTGCCTTCCGCGTATTCGCAAACGGTTGTCGCTGCCCCGCGCGTCGAATACGGCGGATTCTAGCTGCGTTTCCTGGCTTATCTCATTGACGGCGCGGTGATCACGCTGGGGATTTTTGTTGTCGCGATTCCGTTGATCTTTCTTACCGGCCTCGGCTCGCTTGTGAGCCAAATCCATCCGGAAGAAGATTTCAACGATGCGGGATTCTGGCTGATCATGGCCATGCTCTTCTTGTTTGCCACAGGGGGCTTGGGGGTCACCTGGCTCTATCACGCGCTGATGGAAAGCTCCGAGTGGCAAGCCACGGTGGGCAAGAAGATGCTGGACCTGGTGGTGACCGACATGGCGGGCCGGCGCGTAAGTTTTTGGCGCGCCACCGGAAGACATTTCGCTAAAATCGTCTCGAACATCATTTACCCTTTCGGCCACATCCTGGCGGGCTTCACGCAGCAGAAGCAGGCGCTGCACGACATGATCGCTGGTTGCCTGATCTTGCGCCGAAATACCTAATCCAGTAGAAATCCGACTTCGCTCGAAGCCGGATCTTCCTAACACAAAAAGCACACACCTTATCTCTCCTCCCGACCCTCAGGCTGCGGTCTTCGGCAGCCCGAGGCGGAGGGATCTGCTTTCCAATTTGGTTTTGGGATTAGAACCGCAGGAACGGGCCAAACGCCAGCCGCACGTTGTGGTGCGTGACTTTGCCGACGAAATAGACCTCATCACCGCCTTCAACGCGCAGGCCAATGGGGCCCAAATGCCCCTCGGCTCCCACCGCGGGATACAGAGCGCCCGTGACGTTGTTCGCGCGCAGGTTATTGACGGAGCTTACAAAGGTGTTGACGCTGGCCGGCACGGAACTTAACTGAAAATTGACAAAGCCGCCCTTGATCGTGAGGAATGGCCGAAACCGTCCGTGCCCGCCGATGAATTTTGGCCCAGCCAATCCATGCAGCACCTTCAGATTGCTGTTTTGAAAGGTCACCGTGCCGCCTGTCGTGCTCGTGAAACCTTCAGCGAAGGCCTGCTCGAAGTCGTAGCTCATTTCTCCTTCGAGCATCACGTGAGAGAACATCTTGTAGCCCATGCGTCCTCCCAATCCCGCCATGTTGGTGCTCGTTTGCGACAATCGGAAATAATCCCCGTATGCGCCCACCTGATAGTGATCCTGCGCTTTAGCTAACGGCGTCAGCCAACCTGCCTCCGCCAAGAATGCAAAGAACAAGAGTAGAGCATTGCGCTTCATACACGATCTCCTTGGACACAGAAGTTGGGATTTGCAAGAAAGCAGGGTTTGCCTGAGGCTAGGGAAGGCTTCTGCTTCCCAATTAGATGAAGATTCGCTGACCAGAGTTGCCAGCGCCTGAATCTCGAGCAGGAAATCTATTCCCGAATAATAATCAGGCCGCTCATGCTCGCCATCAGGAGAACGCGGGCCAAGCAAGGGTGCGGGTCAAGATTGGATTTTTCTGTTTCGTGACACAATACGTGTAAAAATCCAAACCGATTCACTGCTCGATAAGCAAACGTTCGCACTTACCAGGGCCCCGGAATTAAGATAATGGCTGATGGCCGTTCGCAAGATCATTCATGTCGACATGGACGCGTTTTATGCCTCTGTTGAGCAGCGCGATGATCCGCAATTGCGCGGCAAGCCGGTTATCATCGCGTGGCGCGGGAGCCGCTCTGTGGTCTGCGCTGCTTCGTACGAAGCGCGGCAGTTTGGCGTGCGTTCGGCGATGCCGGCGGTTCGCGCCGAACGTCTCTGTCCCAATGCCGTGTTTCTTCCGCCGGATTTTCCTCGGTACCGCTCCGTCTCGCGCCAGGTGCGCGAAATCTTCAAACGCCACACCGATTTGATTGAACCGTTGTCGCTTGACGAAGCGTATCTCGACGTCACAGAAAACAAGACCGGGCTGCCTACCGCAACGCAGGTCGCCCGCGCGGTTCGCGAGCAGATTCGCGCGGAACTTCACTTGACGGCCTCGGCGGGTGTCGCTCCGAATAAATTCCTTGCCAAGATTGCCTCCGATTGGAGAAAACCGGATGGCCTCTTCGTCATCCAACCGGACGAAATAGATTCCTTTCTGTTAGCTTTGCCGGTGAGTCGTCTGCCTGGAGTAGGCAAGGTGATGGAGCAAAAACTCAAGGGCTTTGATGTACAAACCGTTGCGGCTCTGCGGGAGCTCGATTTACCAACACTCGAAGGTCGCTTCGGTCGCTATGGCGTGCGTCTCTACGAGTTGGCCCGCGGCATCGACGAGAGCGAAGTAATCCCGGACAGGCCCACAAAATCCATTTCGGCCGAAGACACATTTGAACGCGACGTGCTGCTGGCGGAGATGGAGCCTATGATTCGCAGGCTTGCCGAACACACGTGGGCCGCATCACGCAAAGAATCCCGCATCGCTCGCACCGTAGTGCTCAAACTGAAAACCAGCGATTTCAAGATCCTCACTCGCAGCCATACGCCCGTTTCTCCTCCCTGTTCCTGCGAGGAATTGGCTAGCATCGCGCTGTCACTCCGCGAACGCGTTGGCTTGAACCCACAGCAGCGCTTTCGGCTCGTTGGCGTCGGCCTCAGCAATTTTCACGACCCCGACGATGCCGCTGCCCAGCCGGCCCTTTTCACCTAGGAGTGGTGATCGTCTGGCTTGCCCTTTGCCACAGGCTTGGCCCGGCAACCTCTTAGTTCTGCCAAGCATTTCGAAGGAGACACTGGGGTCTACGTTTTCCGCGCGCGAAAAGTTGAGGAGTTCCGACAGGAGGTTGTCTTCTTCCCCCCAGATTCACCCAGAACGTATCGCAATCCTCCCGATTTTTCGCTTCTCCAAGGCGGGACATTCTCCAAGATGGGACATTGACGTACGAGCACCGCAAGGTATTATCGTCACGCGAGTTCGGAGATGTGAGCACAATTTCTTCCGCCTAGGATCCGCGATGAGGCGAACCTTTCTCCTCCCGCTGCTCGGATTATTGTTTGGTGTAGCTCTGGCGGTTTCCGCGCCAGCAACTTTCGCACAGACGTGCTCTTCCAAGCCTCTTCTTCAGGGGCACGTTTGTACCAAGCCCGGCGCCCGATGCAGCCCGCCTACGGTTGGTGGCGGAGCCGTAGGCGTGTGCACGATCGAGGGTTCGCGGCCGGAAGCCCTTTCCTGCGAATGCCAGGGCTCGCCGATTCCGAGCTACAACCTAACCCTGAGCCTTATGACGCCTTCCGACCTGGATACGGGGACCGCAACTTCCACAGTCACGATCACTCCGTTTAACGGCTACACCGGCACGGTGAACTTCACCTGCTCGGTCTCCGGAATGACTCAACCCGCGCCCTCCTGCGCCCCTCCCGCTCCGGCTACTGTGACCGGCGAAGGCTCTGCCACTTCACTGCTGGCGGTCACGGCGAGCAGTTCGACAGCGCAGGGTACATACACCGTGACAGTCAGCGCCGTGGATACCAAGGGCCGCCCGCCAGACAACGGAACACAATCTTCGACCATGTCGGTAACACGTGTGCGCTGGACCATCGGGAAAAGTTTCCTCGCGGGAGGCATTGCGCTCCTGGCGTTTTTGGCCTTGCTGACGATCTGGGGGCTCTCACAACGCAACAAACGAGCCCCTTCCGAGTGAAGCCCGCCATCGGGAAAAACACAAAGCGGGCGCGAAGTCGGAGCAACTGCTTCGAGGTACGCCCGCCGTTGGTTGCTAGTTGGGTTGTTTGGTGTCGCAATGCTGACCGCCGCATCCTACGCGAGAGCTGTTTTGCTCGCTCGCGAAGGATCAACACGAAGGAGTCAGCTCTTCACGTTGATGGTTGCCGGCTTGGCCAGCCGGAACGTGAGGCGCGTCTCCGGGCGAAGCTTGACGTCGCGCTTCGCGGTGACGATCGCCATGGTGGTTCCCGCGGCCGCACCTACGGGTCCGCCGATGGCTGCACCCATTCCGCCACCAGCCAAGGCGCCAATCAGGAGGCCTCCGCCGGCCCCGCCGCCAATCCACAGCAGGTGGTGCTTTATGTGGCTATGGCCAATTTCACGGGAAGAGAAGGTACGAACGGGATAGTTCTGCCCGTCCACGTCCACCGATTGCAGCGCGAGCAGCAATCGCGGACGGCCCTTGAATCGTCCCGCTTCTTTGGCCTCAACCACAACCCCTTCGGCGTGAGCGCCTTTGGGGATGACCGTTTTGCCCTCGATCACCACCGGCCGCGAGACGGTGACACGGAAATGATGTCCCGGCCTCGTGTTGGTGGACACGGCTTGGTCCAGAATCACGTGGATTTTCGTGTGTTGTGGGACCGTGACGGAGTCGGTGCCCCACTTGGCGCTGGCGCTCACTCGAAGCGCGAACGCAAGCAGAAGCATGCCGCCCGCGATGAAGTAGTGCCGCTTGCCCAAGCGCAGCCTCTGTAGCTTTTTCGCCCTTTTCGGCTGGCATTTGCGCAAGCGTTGCTTGGTCAAGCCCAGTTTGGTCCAAACCATAGTTACCCTCCCCTGATTATCGAGGCACAGCGAGCGCCTGAAGCCGCGTCGATAAGTGTATGAAAACAAAGATGGATGGTTTTTTGCCAACGACTTTCAGGGGCAATACTTGCAACGGGGGTGAAAATTTGGAGTACTGAGAGTATTACAATCTAGGGGTTTTGGCCTCTTCACAGCTGCCGAGGATCCGGCTCTTTTTAGATTCGCGCACCGATACGTCTGTTCCGCGAATTTCGGTACGGGAGCAGCGTATAATCGAAGCTAAGGAGAAAGACTGTGTTTCAGACGGAAATCATATCCTCCGTTCAGCAATCTCCGGAAGGTGGATACGAGGGCCGCGCCTTGGGATACTCGATCTTCACGCAGGCCAATAATCTCGACGAGCTCAAGACCATGGTCCGCGATGCCGTCGCCTGCCACTTTACAATTGGCGACAAGCCAGAGTGATTCGATTGCACATGGTCAAGGATGCGGTGATTCCGGCTTGAAACTTCCTCCGCGATCTAGAGCGGGGACCAATTGACGAAGCTGCTCGGCCGGTTTGGCTACAAGGTCACGCGCCCAAACGGGGAGCCCCATGCGAGGCACATCAAATTGCAAGGGAACCGAACATCGCGTGACCATCCCTGCTCACCAGGGAATTCGCGTTGGGACGCTGACAGACGCTACCTGGAAATGGAAAGAGATGAACTGGCAAAGAATCTTTTTGAGCGCTAGCCGCGAGCCCAAGCGGGGCGTGCGGTACTTATCTTTTCTCGCGAGAGCTGCTTCTGTTCTTCTCGTTCTTATTGCGGCGCCGGTGTTCGCGCAGCAGCCCACGATCCGATTTGTGCGGAATCCCGATGCTGCCCCGGACTTCAAGCTGGACACGCTTGACGGAAAACCTCTGAGCTTGGCGGAATATAAGAACAAAGTGGTTCTGCTGAATTTCTGGGCCACGTGGTGCGGACCATGTAGGGCGGAAATCCCCGACCTCGTCGAACTCCAGAACAAATACAGGGACCAACTCCAGATCATCGGCTTGGTCGTGGATGATGACGATGAGGACGCCATCAAAAAATTTGTCGCCGAATTTGGGATCAACTATCCCGTGGCAATCGCCAGCGATGAATTGCGGTCCAACTATGGGGGAATCCCTGCACTTCCGACTTCCTTTTTGCTTGATGCGCAGGGCCGCGTGGTGCAAAAGCACGAAGGCTTGCATGATCCCGTTCTCTACGAAGTGGAGATTCGCGCGTTACTCGGTTTGCCCATCGGCAATGTGAAAGTAGAAACGTTCGAGGACACGGGACAGATTTTCCTGAAGCATGCAGATCGCGCCACGCAGCTTCCCGGCGTTGATTTATCGAAGCTGACGCCGGAGCAAAGAAATGTTGCGCTGCATAAATTCAATGCGGAATCCTGCACGTGCGGCTGCCGCTACACGCTCGCGCAGTGCCGCATCTGGGACCGCAACTGCAATATCAGCAAAACCGGCACCGAGAAAATCGTCGAGGCTCTTCTTGGGCTTGCTCCTAAGTCCACCGATGAATCCGCACCTGCGAAGTCCACTGCCCCGGAGAAATCAAGCATGCCAGCCGCTTCACCTGCTTCGGCAAAGCCAGGGTCTGCGTCCCCGGCGAAGCCCTCCAGTCCCGAAAAGCCGAACGCGCCGCCCGCTCCTCGTTCGTGAAGAGACGCTCCTCCAAAGCGTTCCACATTCGGAACTTCGCCGACGCTAAAAAAAACACAGCCGAAAAATGTCTCCAGCAGTTAAACGAATGCGCAAAGCCCAGCGCCTGCTTGCCGAAGGAGGGATTGAGTATTACACTCGCGCGACCTGGCAGAGGAAGGCTTTGTGCAATCACGCACGATTGCTTCGAGGAGGAAATGATGAATCGCCGAATTGGATTTGTTGCAGTGGTGTTGTCAGCGGGGGGCATTTTGATGGCCAGCGGAACATCTTCGCAGGTGACGATCCAGCCGACACGAAAAGTGATCAAGCTCGATGCAAACTCGGCATTGCCATTCAGCGATGCCATTCTTTCCGGCAACACGTTGTACCTGGCCGGCCGGATTGGGCTGGATCCAAAGACAGGGAAGGCACCGGAGAAGGTGGAAGACGAGGTCAAGCTGCTGCTGGATGGTGAAAAAGAAGTTTTGGAAAAGTCAGGAATGACGATGGACGACCTGGTCTATGTGCAGATCGCCTGTTCGGACCTGTCGCTCTACGACAAGTTCAATACGGTTTACAAGAGCTACTTCACGACCAAGGACTACCCTGCGCGCGAGTTTATTGGGGCAGGCTCGCTCCTAAGGGGCGGACATTTTGAACTGCAGGCGATCGCGGTGAAGAGATAAGGCCGTTCAAAAGCTCAAGGTTCAAGAGTTCCTAGAACAACAAGAGAAAAGCTGGCGCGGAGGGGCAGAGGAAACGCGGAGCGGCCCTCGGTAAGTTCCAGGCCTTCCAGGCCAGAACGACTTGACTGGGCGAAGAGACTAGACGTAAACTTAACGACGTTAAGTAAATGAGAGCGATGCAGAAATGGGTGTGAAGGAGCGCAGGGCGCGGCAGAAGAAGTATTTGCGACAGGAGATCCTGGACGCCGCAACGGAGCTATTTGTACAGGAGCGGTACGAAAACGTATCCATGCGGCGGATTGCGGACAAGATCGAATACTCACCGACGACGATTTATATCTATTTCAAAGACAAGGCCGATTTACTCGAGCAGGTATGCAAGGAAACGTTTGCGAGGCTGGTGCAGAAACTGAGCAAGATTATGGAGCAGCCGGGAGAGCCATTGGACCGCCTGAAGCGGGGACTCATGGCCTATATCGAGTTTGGACTCGAAAACCCACAACAATACAGGACTACATTCATGATGCCGATTCCGGAAGGATTCGACCATGAGAAATATCATGAGGCAGACTCGCCGGGGATGCAGGCCTTTTCTTTCCTGACGCGCGGGCTGACGGAATGCATTAAAGCGGGAAAACTGCGGGCGATAAACGTGGAATTGGCGGCGCAAACGCTCTGGGCGGGAATCCATGGGATTACGTCGCTGTTGATCACGCATAACACTTTTCCATGGGTGGGCCAGGAGAAAGTGATTCATTCCACGGTAGATACGCTGGTCGCGGGGCTAGCGAGGTAAGAGAGAAAAATTTTTACAACCTAGGTTAACGCTGTTCATTTATTGAGTTGCGTTACCTGTGGCAATGGCAGCGTGGGGCAAAGCCCCATAAGGGGCGGCCAGAATATTGGCTGCAGAAGCAAGAATCGAAGCGGTAGAGATTCAATACTGACCATATATGGTCATTATAGGCAAGCTAATATGCGGTCATATGTCCATATATGGGCTATAATGAAACAGTACGGATTCGGCGGCTATGGGACAAGGCTTTTATTTCTAGTATGTTACGAGTCAACCGAAAGTCGACATGGAAGTGGAAAAGCTCATGCATCTACACACGCCGCACGAGAAACAATCCATGTTACGAATTACAACGCAAAAGAAACGCGGAAAGACCGTCCTCAGCATCGAAGGGCGCCTGGCGGGGCCGCTGGTGGCGACGCTAGGGCAGTCCTGGCGGGAGCTCCGCACGGCTTCACCAAACGAGAAAGTGCACGTAGACCTGTGCGGTGTGAGCTTCATTGATGCCGCCGGAAAGGTGCTGCTGAAAGAGATCCACCGGCAGGGCGGGGAATTGATCGCGGAGGGCTGCCTGAATCAAGCCATTGTGGATGAAATCGTCAAAAGCGAGAAAGAGACGAAGGGCAATAACCGGAAAGAGCGCTCAAAGGGATCACACATCGTTTTTTACGTTGCGCTGTTCAGCCTGCTGCTGGGCGCGACGACGGCCCAGGCGCAGTCACGCCCGAAAGCGCCATTCCTTCCGCCGGCTGCGCCGACCGAGGTAATGCGGCTGACATTAGAACAAGCGGTATCGCTGGCGCTGAAACAGAATCCCACCGAGCAGATCGCGATTTTTACCGCGGCCGAAAGCGAGCAGGACAAAAACATCGCGCTGGCGGACCTGCTGCCGCAAGCGGGCGCCCGCATTTCCGACGAAGCCCAAAAGGTGAATTTGCTGGCGCAGTTCGGCGGGAGGGCGTTGCCTTTTCCGGGATTCCCGAAGACGCTGGGGCCCTATCAGCTGTTTTCGGCGGGCCCGAGCGTAAGCCAGCCGGTCTTCGACTTGACCTTGTGGCAGAGATATCAAGCGGCGCGGAACACGGCCAGCGCGAGCAAGGCGAACAGCCTGTCGACGCGGGAGCAAGTGATTCTGTTGGTAGTTTCGCAGTACATCGGGACGCTGCGCGCGGTGGCGAATGTACAGGCGTCGCAATCGCGCGTGGAGCTAGCCCAAGCGCTCTATGACCAAGCCGCGGACCTCCAGAAAGAGGGAGTGGGCACGGGAATCGATACACTACGCGCGAACGTGGAACTGCAAAATGAAAAGCAGCGGCTGTTGGAGGCGGAGAACGACCGGGAAACGTCGCTGTATGGGTTGAGCCGGTTGCTCAATCTGGATCCTCGGCAAAAAGTTGAACTAACGGACACGCTGAATTTTTTTGACACGCCGCAGCCGGAAGTGGAGGCGAGCATCGCAGAGGCTCTGACGAACCGGCAGGAGTGGAAGGCACTGGGCTCGCAGATCAAGGCTGCGGAAGATGAGAAGAGGGCGGCGCGGGATTCGCGGCTGCCGTCGGTGCGGTTTGACGGTGAATTTTCTTACCTGGGGACTTCAGGAAATACGACCGTCCCAACGTACACGTATCAAGGAAGCGTGAATTTGCCGCTGTTCACGGGCGGAAAGATTCGCGCGGAGGTGGTGAGGGCGGAGCTGGAAATTCGAAAACTCGAGGAACAGCGCGCGGATTTGCGCAATCAGATTGCGTTGGATGTGAAGACCGCGCTGCTGAATCTGGATTCAGCGCGCAGTGAAGTGCAAGTGGCGAACCTGGGCGTGCAGCTTTCGAAGGAGGAAGTAAATCAGGCGCGCGACCGGTTCAATGCCGGCGTGGCGAACAACATTGAGGTGATCCAGGCGCAGGATTCCTTGTCGCGCGCAAATGACAATCAAATTGTGGCGCTTTATCGGTTCAATCAGGCGCGAGCGGATTTGGCGCGAGCGATCGGGCAGATGGAAAAGGTTTACGCGAAGTGACACTGGGGGAACGATGAGCGTCGAGATAGAAGTTGGATTGGAGAATGCGGCAAAGGCGCCAAAGGTTACCGAAGATCTGTCTTTGGAGGAAGCCCCCAAAGGTTTGGTCAACCCGAAAACGAAGCGGCTGCTGTTTGCGGGAGGGGCGGGGGCGCTGATCGCGCTGGCTGGACTGTACTTCTATTACCACGGGCGCGAGTCGACCGACGACGCGCAGGTGGATGGGCATATCACGCCCATCGCTTCCAAAGTGTACGGCCGTGTGGCGCAAGTCTTGGTGGATGACAACCAGGCGGTGAAAGCGGGGCAAGTGCTGGTGAAGATTGACCCGCGCGATTATCAAGCCGCGGTGGATCAGGCGAAGGCCTCCTTGTCGCTGGCGGAAAGCGAGGCCAAATCCGCAGGAGTGGATGTGCCGCGAACGCGGGAGAACGTGTTGAGTGGAACAACCAGCGCAGCTGCGCAACTCCTGGAAGCGCAGGCGAATCTGGCGCGCGCGCAAGCCACTTACGAGCAAGCGCAAACCGCGGATTTGGCGTTGGCAGAAGCCAATGTGGAAAAGAGCAAAGCCAACGCGGAGCTGGCGAAGGCGGACCTGGCGCGCTACCAGCCGCTCATGGAAAACGGGGAGATCTCGAAGCAGCAATACGACGCGGCGAAGGCCAACGCGGACGCCACCGCGAGCGCACTGAGAGCGGACCAGGAGAAGCTGGCGCAGGCACAGCGCAACGTGGACGTGGCCAAGGCGCAACTCGAAGCGGCAAAAGCGCGCGTGGACCAAGCGAAAGCCGAAGTGTCCTCCGCGCGCGCGAATGTGAAGCAAGTGAACATGAAAGCGGCGGACGAGCAGGCCAAGATCGCGAAAGTGGAGCAAGCGCGCGCGGCGCTGGAAGCCGCGCAACTGAACTTGAGCTACACGGAGATTGTTGCGCCGGTCGACGGTGTGGCGACGCACAAGCAAGTCGAGCCGGGGCAGATTGTGCAAGCCGGGCAAGGGCTGCTGGTGGTGGTGCCGTTAAAGGATGTTTGGGTGACAGCGAACTTCCGGGAAACCCAGCTGAAGAACATGAAGCCGGGACAAAAGGCGGAAGTGAAAGTCGATACCTATGGCAAGACCTTCAGTGGGCACGTGGATTCGATTGCCGGTGCGACGGGGTCGGTGCTGAGCCTGCTGCCGCCGGAAAATGCCACGGGGAACTTCGTGAAAGTGGTGCAGCGGATTCCGGTGAAGATTGTGCTCGATCCGATTCCGCCGGAGAAGGCCGTGCTGCGGCCGGGAATGAACGTGGACGCTACCGTGTTTACGCGGTAAGCGGGAATAAAGAAAGGGAGTAAAGCAGTTGTACGTAGAAAGTGTAAGGCTCAGGAAAGGGAGCCAAAAACCCAAGAGCGATGAGGCACAGGCTGCTATCCAAGTTAAGGATGCCCGACGGAACCATCAACCCCTGGGTGATCGCGCTGACCGTGACGCTTGCGACGTTTATGGAAGTGCTGGACACGTCGATTGCGAACGTCTCGCTGCCACACATCGCCGGCAATCTCTCGGTGGGCGAAGACGAGTCGACCTGGGTGCTGACGTCGTACCTGGTTTCGAACGCCATCATCCTGCCGCTTTCGGGCTGGTTTTCTGGGCTGCTGGGGCGGAAGCGGTTCTACATGTTGTGCGTGGCGCTGTTCACAGCGAGTTCGTTTTTGTGCGGACTCGCGCCGAGCCTGGGCGTGCTGGTGCTGTTCCGGATTTTGCAAGGCGCGGGTGGAGGCGGATTGCAGCCGAGCGAGCAAGCGATTCTGAACGACACGTTTCCGCTGGAGAAGCGCGGGATGGCGTTCGCGGTGTACGGCATTGCTGTGGTCGTGGCCCCCACGATTGGTCCGTGGCTGGGCGGCTGGATCACCGACAATTTTTCCTGGAGATGGGTGTTTTACATCAACGTGCCGGTGGGAATTCTCTCGTTGCTGCTGACGAGCATTCTGGTCAGCGACCCGCCGTATATGAAGAAAGCGAATTTCAAGGCGGGATTCCGGATCGACTACATCGGAATTGGCTTGATCAGCCTGGGTCTGGGCAGCATGCAAATCATCCTGGACAAAGGGCAGCGCGAGGATTGGTTTGCGTCGAACTTCATTACCGGATTCTTCGCTTTGATGCTCGTTGGGGTCATTGCGGGCATCGTTTGGGAGTGGCGCGAGAAGGAACCGGTGGTGGATCTGAAAATGCTGAAAGACCGCAACTTCGCGGTCGCCACGCTGGCCATGTTCTTCCTGGGCTTCGTGTTGTATGCCAGCACCGTGCTGATCCCGCAGCTCTTGCAGCAATTGATGGGCTACACGGCGCAGCTAGCGGGCCTGGCATTGTCTCCCGGCGGAGCGGTGATCATGTGCATGATGCCGATCGTAGGGGTTCTGGTGTCCAAGTTAGACACGAAATTTTTGATTATCTTCGGCTGCGTAGTTTCGTCTCTGGCGTTGTTCGTGATGGCGGGTTGGGACCTGGGGCTGGATTTCCGGCACGCGGTGGAAGCGCGCATGCTGCAAGGCTTCGGGCTGGCGTTTCTCTTCATCCCCATTAACGTGGCAGCTTTCGCGTTCGTGCCGAAGGAGAAGACGAATATGGGGACGGGAATCATCAATCTGGCACGGAACGTCGGAGCGAGCGTGGGAATCGCGTTCGTGACGACCATGCTGGACCGCCGCATTCAATTTCACACCGCACGGCTGACGGAACGCGCCAATGAATTGAGCGCGGCATATCACAATGCCCTGCAAGGCCTTCAGTTCAGGCTGGTTTCGGCCGGTTCGACCGCGGCACACGCCTACACGCAGGCGCAGGCGATGGTTTACGGCAACATCGAGCGGCAAGCCGCGATGCTGGCGTTTCTCGACGATTTCAAGATTCTGGGCATCGTGTTCTTCGCGGTGATTCCGGTTTTGATGTTGTTGAAGAGGCCGAGAATGCGCGGAGGCAACGTGCCGGTGCACTGAAGAGATTTTTGGCCGTGAAACGTCAAACAGGTTTCACGAGACAAGTTTGAGGAAGCAAGTTTCATGGAACTGGGGGATGACAATGGCGACACAAGGAGCCGTGGCAATAGAAGGCAGTGAGGAAAAGTTGATTCGCGCGGGACAGCGCGGCGACCATCAAGCGGTGGAAACGCTCTTCCGCCGCTACCATCGGCCGCTGTTCCAGACCGCGCTGCGCGTGCTGGGCAACACGGAAGATGCGGAAGACGCGTTGCAGGACGGGCTGCTTTCGGCGTATCGCAATTTGAAGCGTTTCGAAGGCCGGTCGCAGTTTTCGACCTGGCTGACGCGGATCGTCATTAACGCGGCGCTGATGCGTCGGCGCAGCGCCAAGGCGCGTCCGGCGATTTCCCTGGACGAGCCGCCACGCGAAGATGAGTTGCCGGCAACGGAGCGCTTCGCGGACGACGGACTGACTCCGGAACAGGTGATGGAGAACACGGAAATTCGCGAGATGCTCAGCGAGAATCTCGATCAGCTTTCACCGCTCCTGCGCACCGCATTCGTGCTGCGCGAAGTCGAAGGCTACTCGACTGGCGAAGCCGCGAGGAAGCTGGGCGTCACCGAAAACACGTTGAAGGCGCGTTTGTGGCGCGCGCGGCACCAGCTTGCCGAGCGGCTGGGCCGGCGCTTGCGGCGAATGCGCGACGGCATCACCGGCGGCGGCATGGGCGATGCCGAGTGCAGCTATTGCTGAAAAAATGAGGTAAAGGAAGCAGAGGAGGCCGCTTTGTAGCGGCCGAGGACGCGCAATTCACTGGTGGCTTTGCGCACTTCCGCGAGGGCGTGGTCGAGGTTGACGGCATCTTCTGCTTCCAGGTCAATGAAGAATTGGTATTCCCAGGGCCGGCCGTGGATGGGCCGGCTTTCGATTTTGAGCAGATTCACGCCGTGTTTCGCAAAGGGCTCAAGCGACGCAAGCAGCGCGCCAGGACGATGCGCGAGACGCATGGCAAGCGAAGTTTTGCGCGCGCTGGCAGAAAGCCAGCAAGCCGCTTCCTTTTCGGGCACCAGAAGAACGAAGCGCGTGAAATTTTCCGGATTGTCCTGGATGCGTTCGGCGAGAATCACGCCGTGGTAGTGCTCCGCCGCGCGGCGTCCGGCGATGGCGGCGCGAGATTTATCTCCAGCGGAAATCACCTCTCGGACGCTTCCGGCAGTATCTTCCGCAGGAATGCGTTTCCATGTCGGGTGCGCAGCGAAAAAACGCTCGCATTGTGCCAACGCCATGGGATGGGAAGCGACAGAACGGATGTCCTCCAGAGAAGTTCCGGGAAGCGCAATGAGCTGCATCTCGATGGGTAAAATCGTTTCCGCAACGATGGCGAGGCGGCTTTCCAGAAGCAAATCGAACACGCGCAGCACCGAACCGGCGAGGGAGTTCTCTACGGGAGCGAGAACAGCATCAGCAGCGCCTTCCGCAACGGATCGGAAGATAGCTTCGAACGTAGCCCGGGGCACGGTGGTTATGGATTCGCCGAGAAGTTGAATCGCGGCGGCTTCACTGAACGCCCCGGGCTCTCCTTGGAAAGCGACGCGCATGGTCTTACGATCGGTTGTGGTCATGGTCATGCGCTATCTTGCAATAATCCGTCAAGAACGGAAAGGTTCCAGCGCCTGGAATGAATTCTGCATCCTAAGTTTATACACCAGCCGGACCCTAGGAATCCTGTGCACAGGCCAGGTGCGAAGCTATAATTGCTCGATTCAAAACGAGGTGTTTTCATGAAGAGGCCGGATGCTAGCGAATACGCGGAACATTACAGGAAGTACATAGCGAAGGTTCCGGGCACGGATATCTTGGGCATTCTCGAATCCGAGCGGCTGCACATGTCGCAATTGTTCGCCGGACGCTCGGAGCGCGACGGAAATTTCCGCTATGCGCCGGGCAAATGGACAATCAAAGAGGTTCTCGGACACATCACCGATACCGAGCGGATTTTCGCCTATCGCGCGCTGCGCATCGCCAGGTGCGATCAGACGCCGCTAGCGAGCTTCGAGCAAGATGACTTCGTGAAGAACGGAGGGTTTGCCGGCCGGAAGCTCGCGGATTTGGCCCAGGAGTTCGATATCGTCCGTGAAGCCAGCATTTTGCTGTTCCGCTCATTCAATGATGCGGCATGGTCGAGACGCGGCGTGGCCAGCCAAAAAGAAGTAACCGTACGGGCTCTCGGTTTCATCACTGCCGGACATCAGATTCACCATCGTCTGATTTTAGAAGAGCAGTACTTCCCGGCGATTCCACGCGCTTGAATCGGAGAAACTCCTTGGAGCGGCGGACCTGCAAGGGGTGTCAATCAAAAAGGCCTGCCGCGCGCGGTGCGGGGCTTTGCAGAGGCAGCCGCCAGGCATGACGGGCAAACTCGTCGCCCTTAAGATCAAGATGTTCTACATCGTGGGTCCACACGGATTGCCCTATCCGGAACCGGCCAGCCAGCGTTTCAAGCGAGGGAGATTGAGTTAGATTGAGTTACAAGGCTTTACAAGGCTCGGTTGCGAGGGCGGCAAGCGACTGCTAAACTTTGATGTTTGCTGGAAGGTAGCCGTCTGCGCTGGACGTGCGGACGGCTTTTTATGCGCCATTTTTCTACGTTTGTGAGGGCGCCCGCATAAGGGCGCGGACGCTCGCCATCCGATCTTAGCGGCCTGATCCCCTCGAGATTTTTCGAGCGTGACTGCGGTGAGAGCGCACTCCCCTCACCGGTCCGGCCCCACGGAAGGGAGACTACGAGTGGCAAAGTACGATGTGGCGATCATCGGGAGCGGCCCAGGCGGGTACGTGGCGGCGATTCGCGCCGGAGAACTCGGCCTGAAGACCATTGTGGTGGAGAAGGACCCGTTCCTGGGCGGCACCTGCCTGCACGTGGGCTGCATTCCTACCAAAGTATTGCTCCACCACGCTGACGTTTACGACCATATCAAGGATGCTGCCGAGCTGGGCTTCGAGATCAGCGGCGTGAAAATCAATTGGGCCAATGTGCTGGCGCGCAAGGACAAAATCGTCAAGAAGCACGCCAAGGGAATCGAGTTTCTGTTCAAGAAGAACAAAGTGGAGTGGGTGCAAGGCTGGGGCCGATACGAGGGGCCGGGAAAAATCAGCGTCGAAAAAGACGGCAAGAAAACCACCATTGAAGCCTCGAACGTGCTCATGGTGAGCGGCTCAGAAGCGAAGTCGCTGCCGGGAATCGAGCCCGACCACACGACCATCCTCACGAACCGCTCGATTCTAGAGCTTCCGGAAATCCCGAAATCGCTGATAGTGGTGGGCGCGGGCGCGGTGGGCGTGGAGTTTGCGTCGGTTTACAATTCGTTTGGGACGCAGGTCACCATTCTGGAAGCGTTGCCGCGCGTCGTGCCGCTAGAAGACGAAGAGATTTCCGCGGAACTGAGCAAGGCTTTCCAGAAGAAAGGCATCCAGATTTTCACGGGCTGCAGCGTCGAGTCCGCCAAGAAAGACGCGAAGGGCGTCGCCGTGGCGTTCAAGGATAAGGACGGTAAGTCACAAACGCTGCAAGCGGAAAAGCTGCTGCTAGCCGTGGGCCGCAAACCGATGACCGATGGCTGTGGGTTGGAGAAATCGAAAGCTAAGATGGAGCGCGGATTCGTGCACGTGGGCGAGTACATGGAAACGGCGGAAAAAGGGTTGTACGCCATCGGCGACATCGTTGCGGGCCTGCCGCAACTCGCGCACGCGGCGATGATGGAAGGCATCCTCGCGGTAACGCACATTGCGGGCAAGCCGGCGCCTCAAATTGTGAGGACGCGCATTCCCAACGCTACGTATTGCGAGCCGCAAATCGGCTCGATTGGGTTGACGGAAAAGCAGGCGCGCGACGCGGGATATGCGGTGAAAACGGGAAAGTTTCCATTTGCTGGAAACAGTAAGGCTACGATCTTGGGCGCCCATGGCGGATTCATCAAAGTGGTCTCCGAAGAGACTTACGGCGAAGTGCTTGGTATTCATATTATCGGGCCGCTGGCAACGGAGATTTTGTCGGAAGCGGCAGCGGTGTTGAATCTAGAAGGCACCATCGACGACATGATGAACATGATTCATGCGCACCCCACGGTGTGGGAAGGCATGGGAGACGCGTTTGCGTCTGTGCGCGGGTTGCAGATTAATGTGTAGCGAGTGACTCGTGATTGGTGACTGGTGAAGACCTGCCAGATTGTCGAGCTCGGAATGATTGGCTACGCGGAAGCCTGCGCGTTACAGAAGCGCATTGTTGCCGCGCGAAAGGCAGACGCTATCGAAGATGTTCTCCTCCTTTGCGAACATCCCCATGTCATTACCCAGGGCCGAAATGGAAAACGCGAGCACCTGCTCGTGAGCGAGCACGTTCTGCGACAAAAAGGCGTGGAATTCCATGAGACCAGTCGTGGCGGCGATATCACCTATCATGGTCCGGGCCAGATTGTGGGCTATCCCATCCTGGACCTCGGTGCAATCCGGCGAGACGTGGTTTGGTACGTACGCATGTTGGAAGAAGGCATGATTCGCGCTACGGCCGAATTTGGGATTGTTGCGTCTCGCGAGCCGGGGAAGACGGGAGTCTGGGTGAAGGGCGGTTCTTTCACGAGTCATGAGTCAGCAGTCACCAGTCACCTTGCGCCAGTCACAGTTACCCGCGAAGCGGAAAAATTGGGCGCCATCGGCGTGCACATCAGCCGCTGGGTCACTTCGCACGGATTCGCGTATAACGTTTCAACGGATTTGCGGTTTTTTGACTTGATCGTGCCGTGCGGGATTGCGGATCGCAAAGCCACGTCTCTGGAAAAATTGCTCGGGCGTACGGTGGAAAAATCGGAAGTCGCGCTGCGGTTGGCAAAGCATCTGGGAGAATTGTTCGGCCTGGAGCTACGGGAAACTTCGAAAGAAGAGTTTCTTCAGAAACTCGAGCGCGCCGAGCAGGTAGTCGCCGTTGAGGCATAAGAAATGGGAGCAGCAATGACAAAAGCGATGCCCCGGGAATTGACGCGGCAGCAGTATCTGGACCTGTATTACTACATGCGGCTGAACCGCACCGTGGAAGAGACCATGGTGAAGCTCTTCCGGCAGAACAAAATTGTCGGAGGGCTTTATTCCAGCCTCGGGCAAGAAGCGATTTCAGTTGGGAGCTGCTACGCGCTGGACAAAAAAGACTGGATCGCTCCCATGATACGCAATATCGGGGCGCTTCTGGTGAAAGGCGTGCCGCCGCGCGACATTTTCATGCAGCACATGGCGAAGTACGATTCGCCAACCAAGGGCAGAGACGGCACGAGCCACTTCGGGGATTTGGACAATTTGCACATCGTTTCGCCGATTTCCATGCTTGGCGATTTAATTCCGGTAATGGCCGGCGTAGCCATTGGGGGACGCTACCTCGGACAAAAGATTGTGACCATGACCTGGATCGGTGACGGCGGCAGCTCCACGGGCGTGTTTCACGAAGGGTTGAACTTCGCGGCCACCCAGAAAGCGCCTTTTGTGCTGATTCTCGAAAATAATCTTTGGGCGTACTCGACGCCGGTGCGGCGGCAGGTGCCGCTCGAGAATTTGGCCGATCGCGCCAGGGCCTACGGCATCGACAGCTATATTGTGGATGGCAATAACGTCGTGGCCGTTTACAACACGGCGCGTGAAGCGGTCGAGCGGGCGCGCGCCGGCGAAGGCCCGATCTTGATTGAAGCCAAGACGTTTCGTCGTTTGGGCCATGCACAGCACGATCCGGCGGAATACGTTCCGAAAGAGATGCGCGCGTACTGGGAAGCGCGCGACCCAATTGCTTTGTATGAGAAGTTCTTGACGGCGGAAAAGCTTCTCGACGCAGCCGGTAAAAAGGAAATCGACGAAAGGCTGGATACGCTGCTCACGGCGGAACGCGAGTTCGCCGAGAACTCGCCAATGCCACCCCCAGAATTTGCCGAAGGAGGCATCTACTGCACGGGCGACGATTGCCACAAGATTCGGGCCAAGTGGGAGCGGGCCATCGCCGAGGTGACGCCGCCGAAATCCAGCGTCAAGCCGGTGTGGACCGTTCCTGGCTTTGGTTCCGGCAAGGGCTCGGGAGGCGCGGGCGCACCGATCCATTTTGGCGACACCCCGGCGCCAGCCATCATGGAGAAAGCCGGAGAGAACGGCCGCCGCGCGAAGCCAGCAAAGACGACGGGTAAGAACGCAACAAAGAAAGCGATGAAGGCGGCAGCGGGCGCTTCGCGAAAGGCGCGGAGGTAGTCATGGCGGGCGGGAACGGAGCTCCGACAAACGGATCCGCAACCGGCGGAACGCAAATCACATTTCTCGAAGCCATCCGGCAAGCCATGTTCGAGGAGATGGAGCGCGACCCCACGGTTTTGCTGATCGGTGAGGACGTGGGCGTTTACGGCGGTGCTTTTAAGACGAGTGAAGGGCTGCTCGAACGCTTTGGGTGGGAGCGCGTGATCGACACACCGATCAGCGAGAGCGCCATTGTTGGTGCGGCTTGCGGGATGAGCTATCTCGGTCTGCGGCCCATCTGCGAGATGCAATTCATCGATTTCATCGTGTGCGCCTTCAACCAGATCACCAATTTTGTGGCCAAGGGGCACTATCTCTGGAACGCACCTGCGCCCATGGTGATTCGCGGGCCCTCCGGCGGCGGCGTGCACGGCGGGCCGTTCCATTCCGCGAATCCGGAAATGTATTTTGTGCACACGCCGGGCTTAAAGGTGATTTATCCGTCGACGCCGTACGATGCCAAGGGACTGCTGAAAGCCGCAGTGCGCGACAATAATCCCGTGCTGTTTTTCGAGCACAAGTTTCTCTACCGGCGCATCAAGGGAGACGTTCCGGCGGAGGACTACACGGTTCCCATCGGCAAAGCCGTAGTGCGCCGTGAGGGCCAGCACCTGACGATTCTCTCGTACGCGGCGATGATGCACAGTTCTCTCGAAGCAGCCGATGGCTTGGCAAAGGAAGGGATCGAGGCGGAAGTGATCGATTTACGAACGCTGTTGCCGCTCGACGAACAGACCATCGTCAATTCGGTGAAGAAGACCAATAAGTGCCTGGTCGTCCATGAAGATACGAAGACCGGCGGAATCGCCGGGGAGATTGCGGCCATCCTTTTCGAAAAAGCGTTCCAGGATCTCGATGGGCCACTGGTGCGGGTGACTGCGCTGGACACCCCGGTACCGTATGCGCCGACGCTGGAGGAGTATTTTCTACCTAACGCCAGGAAGGTTTTCACCGCTGCGAAGGAGTTGGCGCGTTATTAGGGTAGGGGAATTGCAAAAAACCAAGGTTTGGCGGAAAGCACTCAAAAACATCGTGAGCTATAATTTTAGGTTTGGAACAACACCACAGGAGTAAGCCATGGCCGTTGACATCGTGATGCCCCAGATGGGCGAAAGCATTTTCGAGGGAACGATTACTAAGTGGCTCAAGAAACCCGGCGACAAGGTCGAGCGCGATGAGCCGCTGTTTGAAATTTCTACTGACAAAGTGGATGCGGAAATTCCGTCGCCTTCGGCAGGCGTGCTGAAGGAAATCAAGGTCGGAGAAGGCCAGACCGTGCCGATCCAGACCGTCGTTGGCGTGATTGATGCTGCAGGTTCGGCGGCTGCCGCTGCGGGAGCGCCCGCCCCGGCTCCGGCGAAGGCTCAAGCTCCTGCGCCGATGAGAGCTCCTGCAGCGGCCGCGCCTCCCCCAGCGCCAGCAGCTGCTCCACGACCCGCGGCTCCGGCTCCCGTGGCGGTAGCTAACCGGGCGGCCTCTCCGCCGAGTTCTCCTGCGAGTGGGCGCGTTCACAGTTCGCCGCTGGTACGCCGCATGGCCAAAGAACACGGTATTGACCTCGCGACGGTACAAGGGACCGGCGCGGGCGGGCGCATCAGCAAGCAGGACATCGAAGCCGTGATCGCGGCAGCGGGAGGAGCGCCCGCTACGGCTCCGTCCGTAGTTTCCATCCCATCGGCGCGGCCCGTTCTGGTATCGCCGGCATCGGCCCCAACTCCAGTCGCGGCTCCCGGAGCGCCCGGGGCGCAAGTTCATATCGCGCTCGAAACGGCTGTGCCACGCGAGAGGATTTACTTTGGCAATTACGAAGTCCAGACGATGAGCACCATGCGCCAAAGAATCGCCGAGCACATGGTGGCATCCAAGCGCGTTTCGGCGCATGTGTATTCGGTCGATGAAATTGACATGACGAAAATCGCCGTTTTGCGCGCCAAGTCGAAAGACGAATTCGAAAGGCGTTATCAGACCAAGCTGACCTTTATGCCCTTTTTCGTAAAAGCGGCGGTGGAGGGCTTGCGCGCGTTCCCCACGCTGAACGCTTCGCTTGACGGCACGAACCTGGTCATCCACAAGGACATCAATATGGGCATTGCCGTCGCCCTGGAATGGGGCCTGATCGTTCCGGTGGTGAAAAACGCCGACGAGAAGAATCTGCTGGGCATCCAGCGTGCGATGAACGACCTGGCGGAACGCGCCCGCTCGAAGAAATTGAAGCCCGAGGAAGTGCAGGAGAGCACCTTCTCCATCACCAACCCGGGGGTTTTCGGCGGGCTGTTTGGATTGCCCGTCATCAGCCAACCGAATGTGGGTATTCTCGGCTTGGGCGCGATTGAGAAACGTCCCGTGGTGGTGGACGACGCGATCGCCATTCGGTCGATGTGCTACGTCACGTTGAGCTACGACCATCGTGTGGTAGACGGCGCCATCGCTCACCAGTTCCTGCGCAAGGTCAAGGAGACCCTGGAGAATTGGTCGGAACCGGTACTATAGGCGGCAGGCCGTGACTCGGGAAAACCAAGGAGCCGCAAACCTAACCTAAAGGGGCGGCCCTTGACTGCTCGACCTCCAACAAACCGTGGTCAATAATCGCGAGATATGCGATCTTGCGACGACTGTCCGGAATTGGGACGAGCGTTCCCGCAAACGGCCAACTGCTGTTCCTTCCAGGAATTGAATCTCGCCGCAGGTGGTTCAATCGAAACAGGTTAAAGCGATCTATCGCCTGGCGCACTTCCTGCGTCTAATGGGCAAGCCTTGCGAATGAGACTGACTCGCCAGCGCTTGTGGGGTGAGAGCAATGGTAGCAACCGAGACGGCCAAGGAATGTGAAACGAAGCAGCGGCGAATTCTTATTGCCGACGACCAGAAGGATGTGCTGGACGCCCTGCAACTGCTGCTCAAGGGACGCGGATACGGCCTCGAAACCGCGAGTACGCCCGCAGATCTGCTTGCGGCTCTGGCACAGCGCGAATTTGATCTTGTGCTCATGGATCTGAATTATGCGCGGGACACGACCTCGGGAGAGGAGGGGCTGGACGTGCTCGGCCACCTGCGGGAGATGCCGGACGCGCCGCCGGTGGTGGCCATGACGGGTTGGGCCACCGTCGGCTTGGCCGTCGCGGCCATGCAGTACGGCGTGAGCGATTTTATCGAAAAGCCCTGGAGCAATGCGCGTCTACTGGACATCGTGGAAAAGCAGATTTGCTTGGGCCAACAACGCCGGGAATCGCGGCGGCGAGCCAACCAGGAGAAGCAGGCCCGGGACGAAGCCATCGTTCACCTTCAGGAACAGGAACGCGAGATCGCCGAAGCCAAATCGATCCAGGAAAAACTTCTGCCTCGTGAAATTCCTCAAATGGCCGGATACGAAATTGCCAGCTCGTGGCAGTCGGCCGGGGCTGTAGGCGGAGATTATTTCGATGTGCTGCCATTGAGCGAAGATATGCTAGGCCTGTGCATTGCGGACGTGGCTGGGAAGGGAATTCCGGCAGCGCTGCTGATGTCTAACCTGCAGGCGGCCGTCCGTGGACTTTCCTCGCCATCCCTGGACCCTGACGTTGTGTGCAGCCGTCTGAATGCTCTGGTGTGGAGGAACACGCATAGCGACCGTTTCGTCACTTTTTTCTACGCGCAACTGGATGGCCGGGCTCGGCTCCTCCGCTACGCCAACGCCGGCCACAATGCGCCTTTTGTCGTGCATGCGGATGGTTCGCACGAGCGCTTGCGCGAAGGCGGGGGAGTTCTCGGCGTTTTCGGGGAGCAAAGCTACGAACCGGGGAGAATCCAACTCGTACCGGGCGATCGTGTGGTTCTGTTTACCGACGGTGTGACGGAAGCATGCAACCCCGATGGTGAGGAGTTTGGTGAGGCGCGGTTGTTGGCACTGCTCGAAGAACACCGCGCGCTGCCCGCGAGTGCGATACAAGAAAAAATTGTTGCCGCGATTTCGGAGTTCAGCGCCGGGCACCGGACCGACGACGCAACGTTGCTGGTTCTCGCGATTAAATGGGACGAGACAGTAGAAAAGGGATTCTGCTAAAGAAGAGAGCCGGGACTTCTTCCGGCTCTCTCGAAGTCACTCTTTTTGGTGGCGAAAGCCCTTAGCGTCTCTTTTTCTTCTTTGCGGCCTTCCGCGCCGGCTTTTTCGCGGCCTTCTTTTTGGCTTTAGCCTTTTTCTTAGGCGCGGCCTTCTTCGCCGCTGCTTTCTTCGGCGTCGGCCGGGCCGCAGGCGCAGGCCTCGGCGCTGGAGCTTCTTCTTCCGGGTCCTCGCCTACGATCGCCATTTCCTCTTCCTCGGTCTCCACCATCTCCTGCGACTCGCCGCCCAGCTCCTCGTCGTCTTCCAGCCGTGACAGCTCGTTGTCGTCTTCAAAGTTGTCTTTCTCAAAATCCATTCCGTCCTCCCCTGGGGGAAATCTCACAACCCCGTTGATCCACGGATCGATATTTTTTTGCTGTTTTGGCCGGAGTTCTCGAAGGACACCCCGTCCCCGCGCCGTTGTTTGTTATCGCACTCGCTGGGCGTTGTCAAGTAGTCTCGGACGTTCAGCGCAAAAGATTTCTCCGCGTGACGAATGTGGGCATTCTTCCCAGACGTGGCAACGGATGGTCTCGCGTCAGCGACCATGTAAGTTGTTGTAAATAAATTACTTATTGTGACATGGTGGCAGCCGCAGCGCTGGCGGCCTTCGGCGAAGTGGAAACCGCCGTTTTCTTCTTGGCGTGCGGCCTTAGGCGCCTCCGGGCGGTTTCCGGCGCGATGGTGTAAATGCGCAACACCATGCCGCGGCTTACGCGGCTAGATCTCAGCCGGTTCCATCTCCGTACGTCTTCCGGATTCACGTTAAAGCGGTCTGCGATTCCCGCAAGGGTGTCGCCGCGCCGCACCCGGTAACTCACCAGCAGGCGCTTGGTTTCCGACGGCCGTTGCGTTGCGGGAATCGTCAGCTTCGTTCCGGGCTCCAACACCGCCGTGCGGTCCATGTTGTTGGCCTCGGCGATGGCTGTGGGCGTCACGCGGTATTTTTTCGCGATCGAAGCGAGCGTGTCGCCGGGTTCCACGCGATGGCGCCGCCAGCTGATCCACTTGTCCGGCGGGATGGCGGCGATTTCCCTGGTGAATTTTTCGCCCGTGCCTTGCGGAAGGTGCAGTTCGAATGAGGGATCGTCCGGCGTGGCCATGCGCAACAGCGAAGGATTTAAAGCGCGCAGAGTCTCCACGTCTACGTCGATGGATTCCGCGGCCAGCCGCAGGTCGATCGGGCGGCCCGGTTTAACGACGTCGGTAGGAACCGGTGTTTCCGGGTCCGCCAAGATGTTGTAATGCGCCGCATCTTTGGCGATCAGCGTCAGCGCGATGATGATCGGCACGTAGTTTTTTGTTTCGCGCGGCAGGACTTTGCGCTTATAGAGCTCCCAGAAGTCTGCGTACCCCGTGCGTTCGATGGCTTTTTGCACGTTGCCGGGGCCGCAGTTGTACGCGGCCATGGCCAGATACCAGTCGCCGAAAAGTCCGTAGAGGTCGCGCAGATGCTGTGCTGCCGCGTGTGTGGCTTTTTCCGGATCCTGCCGCTCATCGATCCACCAGGAGTGCCGCAAACCGTACTGCTGACCGCGATAGGCTACAAATTGCCAGATGCCGCGCGCGCCCGCGCGCGAAAGCGCCAGCGGCTGGAAAGCGCTTTCCGCTTGCGCCAGGTAAATCAAATCCTGCGGCAGACCTTCTTCCTTCAAAACGCGCGAAATCATATCGCGGTAACGTCCAGCGCGCCGCAGACCGGTTTCCACGATGTCGCGTCCCTTGGGCGTTTGAAAAAAATTGAGAAACTGGAGTACCTCATCGTTTACCGTCAGGGGCAGATCGTGGGACACGCTCTTTGCTGCTTCTTCGGCGCGCTCTTTCAGCCGGGGATCGGCAGGAAGCGCCACTGCCGCCACTTCGTCAATCGGCGCGGGAACCGCAGCCGCCTCGGTGAAGCCTTCGCCGCCGCGGAACGCCTGTAGCTCGTAGGCGTACACCGAATCCACGACATGATGGAACAATGCGCTGAGCGCAGGATCGCCGTCCGGATCGTAGCCGCTTTCGAGCATCCAATCCACCGCGTCATCAAAGTCCTTGCGCGCGGCTTCCAGGTGTCCAGCCTTGAAATTGTTTTCGCCGGAGGCGAACTTCTCCTGCACCCTCTGGATTAGGAAGGCCCTCCCTTCCTGAACGGCCGGCAGCAGGGACACCGGTAGCGGGCGTTTAGGATCGGTCAGCGGCAAAGGCGCCAGCGAAGGCGGAGCGAGTTGCGCTGCTTGCGGGGCCGGGCGCGGTGCATCCGCAGCACGGGCTGAACGAACGCCGGTTTCTGGAATATGCGTCGCGGGCATGTGAGCTTGGACCGGCCTTTTGGCGGAGTCCTCACAGCCGCAACCCATCGTTGCCAACACCATTGCGCTTACTGCCAAGAGCACCCGTGGTTTCATTCCTATTATGGTAGAAAGCGGGTCGCGTTCAGGTCAACGCTTCTTGTCGGGTGAGGTGCCAACTCTCTTAACACGGTTCAGACCGTCCCGTCCGGCGCCCGTCCCATTCTTGCGATACACTCCCGTTCCGAGGTGATTCCATGCACACCCGTCAGTCACGAACGCGTAGGAAGACTTGTTGGAAGTACGCCATCTGCCTGTCTTTCTTGATTTTCTGCAGGGTCTCCCTTGCGGCACAGGAAAAAAGCTTTCCGAAAGAAAAACGCTTAGCGCTCGAAAAAGCCGTCGCCAGCTTCATGGCCACAAACAACATCCCCGGGCTTTCCGCAGCGCTTGTACTGGATGGTGAGCCTCGTTGGTCTCAGGGATTTGGCATGGCGGACTTGGAGAATTCTTCTCCTGCAACTTCCTCGACTCTTTTCCGGCTGGGCTCTATTTCAAAACCCATCTCCGCGACGGCGGTGCTGCAGCTTTGGGAGCGCGGCAAGCTGGACCTGGATGCTCCGGTGCAGAAATATTGTCCGGCGTTCCCGCAAAAGGAGTGGCCTATCACCACGCGGGAATTGCTTGGGCACCTTGGCGGTATCCGCCACTACAACCCGGACGGGAAAGGCGACGTTCCCGAAGACAGCGCGCGGCATTTCGCGAGCGTCGAGGAGTCGCTTCAACTTTTTGCCAATGATCCTCTGGTAGAGAAGCCCGGCACGAAGTTCCACTATTCGACCTACGGATACACTCTGGTCGGCTGTGTTCTGGAGGGTGCCGCCGCGGGAAAATTCATCGACTTTCTGGGGAAGAATGTTTTTGCGCCTGCGGGAATGGAGCAAACGCGCGACGATGATTTTTTCGCGATTATTCCTCACCGTACGCGCTGGTATCACAAAGACAAAGGCGGCATGGTCCGCAACGCCGGAGTGCTTGACTCCAGCTACAAGATTCCCGGCGGCGGCATTATCTCTTCCGCTGACGACATGGCCGATTTCGAGGCGGCCATGCTCGCCGACAAACTTCTGAAGCGCGGCACACAAGATCTTATGTGGACGTCCCTCAAGACGGCGGATGGAAAAGAAACCGGCTATGGCCTCGGCTGGGGAGTCATGGACAAGTTTGGTTTGCACATTCTGGCGCACACGGGCGGCCAACAGGGAACCAGCACGGCTTTTGCCGTCGTTCCGTCCAGAAATGCGGGAGTAGTTGTGCTCTGCAACCTGGACGACGTAGAGGTGAACCAGCTTGCCATGCAAATCCTGCGCATGGCTCTCGACGTTCCTGACGGCATCCCATAACAGCTACTCCACTTCGGTCGGCGGCGCTAGTCCGGCGGCCACTCCCCAAAGAGGCGGTCAAGCACGTCGTCGAACCAGTATTTGTAAAAGCCGTCATCGCACGGGCTCACGTTGAAGCCGTAAGTTTTCTCAAAGTGCCTTCCGAAATGCGGACGCCGGCCGTCCGCATCGCAAAAGGGATATTCATCAGAAAGGGTCCAGGAGCTGAAGACGCGTCCCGACTTTTTCATGATGTTGGGATCTGCGGCGAGGCAGGCAATGGCGCGCCCGGCATAAAGAGGCGTTTCCGACTCGGCATAGTCGGGCACTTTTTTCACGGCGTCCCGCCAATTGGCTTCGGTGACGCCAAATTCCTCAAGCATCACTTCCGAGCGCAAAAAGCCGGGCGTTAGCGCTACGGCAGCGACGTTCTTTCTTCTCAGCTCGCGCGCCATGGCAAACGCCAGGCGGATGACGGTCGTTTTGATCAAGTCGAACATGAGATTTCCGCGATAGGTGTAGGAATCGCCGTCGCCAATCTCGACAATAAGCCCCGGGACAGTTCCTCCTTTCGCTGTTTCGATGAGCAGTGGCGCGGCAAAGTGGCTGGTCAGAATGTGCGTATGGATGGCGTTATGGAACATCGCAAATCCTTTTTCGAGGTCGAGCTGCCAGAAGGTCCTGCCAAACTCATGTTGCGCACTTTCGGAGATGTCGTTTACCAGCACGTGCAGATTTCCCTGTTCCTTGCGAATTCGGGTGAGCAATGCTTCGACTTGCTGCGCCTCCAGGTGATCGGTTACCACCGCGATCCCCTTGCCGCCTCGCGCGGTCACCAGTTCCGCGGTTTCCTCAATGGTTTCCGGCCGCCCGAGATAGTATTCCGAGGGCAAGCGCCGAACCGGACTCTTCTCTGTGCGCTTTCCGCGCGTGCTGCGGCCCGTGCAGTACACCGTCGCGCCTGCTTCGCCAAGCGCCAGCGCCGTGCCTCGCCCCACTCCGCGAGTGGCCCCTGCGACAAGCGCAACCCGCCCCTTCAAGTCCGGCGGCTGATAGGAAGAGACCGAAGTCATGGTCACCTCGGTAAGGAAAGATGTTCTATAATAAACAGCCATTCATTAATGTCAAGTAGAAAATGAACCACCATTCAGTTATTCTGGCCGTCGGTTCGGGGAAAAGCTGCCCGGGAGGCGTTTAAGAAAGCTTAGGACGAATGTCACCTCGCCCTCGCGAAACTTCGGACCAAGAGATCCTGGCCGCTACTGCCCGCGCCATGCAACGGTACAGTCCCACGCAGCTCACGCTGGCGCACGTGGCCAAAGAGGCCGGTGTCGTTCCAGCCACGCTGATCCAGCGCTTCGGCACCAAACGTGGTTTGCTGCTGGCGTTGTACAGCACTGTTCCGGCCAGTGTCCCCGAACAGTTTGCCTCCGGGCGCGCAAAATACAGATCACCTCTGAAGGCGCTGGTCGAGCTATATGTTTCCTCCAGCGGTTTTGCTGCGACTCCTGAATCCATGGCCAATGGATTGGCGTACCTTCAGAACGACCTCACCGACCCCGAGTTTCGCGCCATTACGCTCGCACAATTCAAAGCGTGCCGCGCAGAAACGCGCAAGCTGCTCGACGAAGCCGTTGCTGCCGGCGAATTGGTGAAGTGCAACACCGCCGAACTTGCCCGCCTCATCCTGCAGGTTAACGGTGGGTCTATGCTGGATTGGGCCGTGTTTCGCGAAGGCTCGCTGGCTGCTTGGCTACGCCGCGACCTCGAGGCTTTGCTAGAACCTTATCGGCGAACCCGCCCCAAGAGAAATTCCCTGCGGGCTAAGAATTGCTCGTGAGGCAAATCTTTGATGCCGATAGACACCGGTCCCCCATCCCGCGACCCCCGATTCGTCAGTTTCGCATTAAAGGTCACGCGTATAGATGACGCAACCGTCAAGACTAAAAGGAAACTATTGGTAATTCACCCTAATCCGTGTTACAGTAGATTTGCGTTTGTTGCTCTTGTATCGCCTTTGGGTAAGAAAAGCGGTCGCAAGGTCACACTTGCGGCCTTTTTTTTGCGAGGTTGGTTCCGGCCTTGCCAGAACTAACTGAGCGAAGCTTGAAGACGGCCGTTGCTCTGATGAGGGGCTCGGGACTTGGGGCACCAGATAGCTTAAGTAGTGCTCAGCCGTACTGCGGCTGACAGAAACGAGTAGAAGAAGTGAGTAAAGAACAGGGTACCGTGAAGTGGTTTAATGCCAGCAAGGGCTTTGGGTTCATCCAGCGCCAGAGCGGGGAGGACGTTTTCGTCCATTTCTCCGCCATTGTGGCCGATGGCTACAAGACTCTAAACGATGGCCAGGCGGTTGAATTCGAAGTGACCAAGGGTCCGAAAGGACTGCAGGCCACCAACGTACAGCCCCTCTAATTTCCGGTTCACAAGAAAAACAAAAAAAGGGCGGCGCGCAGTGCGCCGCCCTTTTTTGCGGTACGCCGTGCATGTTCGGCAGCTAGCGGGTGAAAGTCCCGCCCCAACCTGATGGGAGGTGAAGGGTAGCGAAGCGCATGGGCACCACCGTGAGGCGGTGTCTAAAGGAAGCGTGGAGCAAAGATACGGGCCGATGGACAAGAACTGGATTCGAGGCCTACGGCGTCGGACGAGCGGGCCACTGATCGCAAAGTCCGTATCCATCAAAAGCACTGGTGGTAAATCCGGCGGTCGCGTATCGAAAGCGGTCGAACTTATCACGGGAGATCTGCGGCACGTCGCGGATTCACGAC
>Ga0066671_10000008_pt1 | contig 50094 bp, 47 predicted proteins | sample GraSoiAngelo_120_FD_62294 | JGI IMG/M metagenome (GOLD analysis project Ga0066671, IMG submission 62294) | Grasslands soil microbial communities from the Angelo Coastal Reserve, California, USA - 14_0919_09_20cm | ecosystem: Environmental > Terrestrial > Soil > Grasslands | place: USA...
CTGCAGCACCCGGTCGTAACCGGTCGGCGGACTTCCGTCATCGCCCGACGGACCGTTGTCGGTTACGAACAGCTTGCCGTCGGGCGAAAAGGCGAGCCCAAACGGATTCCGCAGGCCGATGGCCCAGACCGGGTTTGACGATCCGAAGGGATTGTCGGCAGGCACCGTTCCGTCGGCGTTGTATCGAAGGATCTTGCCCCGCAAGCTCGAGGGATCCTGGGCCTGCGACGCCAGGTGATTCTCGCCCAGAGAGACATACAACTTTCGGTCCGGCCCGAACGCGAGGCGGCCACCTTTGTGGCAGCAGTCGGTGCCTGCGGGCAGGTTGTCGATGATCGTCGTCAGCTGGGCGCCGGTTCCACTCTGGTCAGTCCAGCGCACGACGCGCTGGCGGCTTTCGTCATCGGACCGGCTGTAAAAGGCGTAGACATAGTGGTCGCTCGAAAACGTGGGACTGATCGCGAGGCCCAGCAGGCCGCGCTCCCCAGAGGTCGAGGGGCTGACGCTGGCGAATGCGCGTGCGGCTTTGCCATCGAAGGTCGCAATGCTGCCCCCCCGCTGCGCGTAAAACAAGCGGCCGTCGGGGGCCCACGCGAGCGCCGTTGCGAAGTTCGCGCTCAGATAGGTGGAGAGACGGGCAGACGGCTGCGGCGTCGCGCTGGGACTCCGTGATGCGGCCGGAGGCGTGGGGCTGCCCGATTGACAACTGGCGAGCAGCAGGAGCGCCACCGCAATGATCGGAGCTCGCATGGCCGCGCCGGATGCCATCTCCGGCTAATGCTATCGGCGTCCGGCTATCCTCGGGTGCAGGCCCAATGACCGACCGTTCCCACACCCTGGCCGCCATCTGCGACACCTTCGTTCCTGGGGATGGCGCGTCCCTCCCATCGGCGAGCAGCCTCGGAACCCCGCACCGGCTGCGCTCCGAGTTGGAGGCGTTAGATCGTCCCGCGCTGATCGCGGAACTCGACCGGCTGCTCGACACCGTCGAGTCACCAGTGATGAACGCCGCGCTCACGGGCCGACCGGTTCGCTTCACCTCGCTTGACCAGGCGCAACGCGAGGAATACCTCCGCCGGTGGGCGGCCAGCCCGTTGGGACTGAAGCGCCGTGCCTTTCAGGTGTTGAAGCGCTTGACGCTCTTTTACACCTATGGCGCCGAGGACTCACCCTATTGGAAGTTCGCCGGTTATCAGCGGCCGGAGCTACCGATGCCGGCCACCCCCGCCGCACTCAACGTCCGCCAGGCGAGGCCTGGCGAGACCATCGACGCCGACGTCTGCGTCATCGGCTCCGGCGCGGGCGGCGCGGTCGTCGCGGCTGAGCTCGCTGCCAGGGGAAGGCACGTCGTCGTCCTGGAGCGGGCTTCGTACTGCGCGGAGCCGGACTTCAAAGGTCTGGAGCTGTCCGGGTCAGCGTCCCTCTATCTCGATCGCGGCATCGCCTCGACGGAGGACCGCGCGATTGCGCTGCTGGCGGGAAGCGCTGTTGGCGGTGGAACGGTCGTGAACTGGAGCACCTCGCTGCGCCTGCCGGACTCGATACGCGAGGAGTGGGGCCGGATGGGTGTCGATGGGCTCGATCCGCACTACGACGCGGTCGAGGCGCGGCTCGATGTCGATACCAACGAAAGCGCTCGCAACGGGCCCAACGCCGCGCTCGAGCGCGGCCTCGAGCAACTGGGGCTCGCCTACCGGACCATCCCTCGCAACGTCCGTGGCTGCGGCGATTGCGGCCACTGCGGATTCGGCTGCCGTCTGGGCGCCAAGCAATCGACCTTGCGAACGTATCTGGTGGATGCCGCTCGCGATGGGGCCCAAATCATCGCGGGCTGCGAGGCGAGACGCATCGAAAGCGCTGCCGGCCGCGTGACGGGCGTCGTTGCTCGAGTGGCTGGGGGCGAAATTCGCGTGCGAACGGCGTGCATCGCGCTGGCGGGCGGCGCGCTGCTGTCGCCGGCGCTTCTCTTGCGCTCGGGGCTTGGGGGCGACCAGGTAGGCAGGCACCTGTCGCTTCATCCGGTGGCAGTCATCGCCGGGCAGTATGACGACCCGGTCTACCCATGGCGTGGCGTTCCGCAGTCGGTTGTCAGCGATGCCTTCAATGACCTGACGCCCGGTTATGGCTGCCGGATCGAGTGCCCGCCGGCGCTTCCAGGCATTCTCGCCGCCTCCTTGCCCTGGTGGGGAAGCCGGCAACACCGCGAGGAAATGGCAAGGGCCGCCAAAACGGCGGCCTTCATCTTGATTGCCCGCGACCGCGAGGGAGGCCGCATCACGCTCGACCGTCAGGGGGAGGCGCAGATCCACTACCGGATGGACCAGGCAACGGCGGCCATCCTGGTCACGGCGATGATCGAGGGGCTGCGAATCCATCGCGCGGCCGGCGCCCGGCGCGTCGCCACCCTCCACACGCCGCCGCTGTTTGTCGAGGAGGGAACGGACGGGCAGGCCGCCGAAGCAGAAATTTCGCGTCGAGGCGTGCATCCGAACCGGGTCACGATTTTCAGTGCGCACCAGATGGCAACCTGCCGGATTGGCAACGATCGAACGACCTCGGTGGCCAATCCCGACGGCCAGCTCTGGGACCTGAATGGCCTGTACGTGACGGACGCCAGCGCCTTTCCCACCAGTTCGGGGGTCAACCCCATGCTTAGCGTGATGGCGCTGGCCCGTCGCACCGCCCAGCGGATCGGTTAGCCATCATGCCACCCAGGGAGGAACTTCTCGAGGTCGCCGGACGGGAGGTGACCATCAGCAACCCGGACAAGGTGTTCTTTCCGCGCGCTGGCTACACCAAGCTTGACCTGGTCCGCTATTACCTGGCGATTGCCGAGGGCGCCCTGCGCGGGATCCGGGCGCGACCCATGGCGCTCAAGCGTTTCGTCAACGGCGCCGAAGGCGAGGCCTTCTTCCAGAAGCGTGCTCCCACCTCGCGGCCGGACTGGATTGAAACCGTTACGCTCTCGTTTCCGTCCGGGCGGACCGCCGAGGAGATCGTCGTGAGTGACGCCGCACAGCTCGCCTGGATCGTCAACCTCGGCTGCATCGACCTCAATCCCCATCCGGTGCGGGCGTCCGACCTCGACCATCCCGATGAATTGCGTGTCGACCTCGACCCGGTGCCGGGCGTGCCCTGGTCACAAATCCGCGACGTTGCCCTCGTGACCCGCGATGTCCTCACTGACTTCGGCTTGACCGGATGGCCAAAAACGTCCGGCTCTCGTGGGCTCCATGTCTACTGCCGGATCGAACCGCGCTGGACGTTTCCGGAGGTTCGGCGGGCGGCCGTCGCCCTGGCTCGCGAGGTCGAGCGCCGCGCGCCCCAGATCGCCACCAGCCGCTGGTGGAAGGAGGAGCGCCACGGCGTTTTCCTTGATTACAACCAGAACGCGAAGGACCGTACGGTCGCATCCCAGTACTCGGTGCGGCCTTTGGCCGACGCCCGCGTTTCGACGCCGCTTACGTGGGAGGAGGTTCCGGATTGCGATCCGGCGGCCTTCACGCTGGTGACCGTGCCGAAACGGTTTGCAACGGTGGGCGACCCGTCGCAGGGTATTGATGAGGCCGTTGGATCACTCGAGCCTTTGCTCGAGCTCGCCGCCCAGCACGAGGCGGCCGGGTTTGGCGACGCCCCCTGGCCGCCGCATTTCGTCAAGCAAGAGGGCGAGCCGGCGCGGGTGCAGCTCACGCGACGGAAACGCGAGGAGCGGCCGCCGCCGGCAGGCCAGGTTCCACCGCCGGCCCCTGGCAAGACGGTCGGCCCGACCGGCCGCCGACGCAGTGTGATGCCGCTGATCGAGATCGCGCGGGCGAAGACCGAGGCCGAGGCGCGGGCGGGGTTGCAACGCTGGCGCTCGCGCCATCAGGAAGTCTGGTCGCACCTGGCTCCGGCTGACATCCTCGTCGACTCGATGCGGGGACGAAACTCGACCTGGACCCGGATCCGCATCAACCTGAAGAATGTGCCGGAGACGGAGCGGCCGCCGCAAGAAGCGCTCGAGGTTGACTACGACCCGTGGACCGAATGGCAAGGACCGGATCGATCGGGCAGCCTCGAGCGCCCGACGCGCCGAAAGCCTCCCTCCCCGTCTGGGGGAGGGCAGGGTGGGGGCTAACCCATCCTGCATCGCTTACAAGACCAGCGGTGCCAGCCGGCGAAGATCATCGAGCGGGGCGACATCGGGTTTCGAGGTGAGCACCTGGACGGCGACATGGTCCGCACCTGCATCCAAATGCCCGCGCAGCTTACCGGCGATTGTCTGTTCATCGCCCCAGGCGACGACGGCATCGAAGATCCGGTCGCTGCCTGGCGGCGTCAACTCCTCGGCGCTCCAGCCGAGGCGCTCGAGGTTGCGCCGATAGTTGTCCAGGCCAAGGTAGGTGTTCATGTATCGATCGCCGCCCGCCCGCGCGGCCGCACGATCCCTGGCGAAGACGACGGCGGCTTCGGGCGCGAGCATGCGATCGCTCCTGAGGATCTGCCGTGCCTCACGGGTGTGCTCGACCGGAACAAAGTACGGATGCGCACCCGCCGTGCGCTCGCGGGCGAGCGCCATCATCTTCGGGCCGAGCGCAGCGAGCATGATTGGCGGCGTCGGCGCGGATTTCAGCCGGAAGGGCGCCTCCTCCATAGCATCGAGATACGCCCGCATCGTCGGTACTGGCTTGTCGTACTGATGGCCGCGCTCGCTCACGAGCGGCACATGACTCACGCCGATGCCCAGCACGAACCGATTCGGCCACGCTTCCGCCAGCGTGCGCGCGCCGTTCATCATGGCCGTCGCGTCGCGAACGTAGATGTTGGCGATACCAGTCGCCGCCGTGGCGCGTTGGGTGGCGCTCAGGATGAGCGCGGCCGCCGCCAACGCCTCTCGGCCGATCGCCTCGCCGATCCAGATGGTGCCGAAGCCCATCGCCTCGATGTCGGCCACCGCTCGACGCAACTCGGGCGCGGGCAGGTTGGCCATGGAGCCGAGCCAGACACCGAAGCGGCCGAGGTTCAGGCTCGTGCCGGTTGGCGTGTGTGCTCCTTGATGAAGGCGAGCATCTGCCGCCAGGCATCGTCGGACGCGTCTTTGTGCTGCTCGAAGCTGCGGTCAAAGAACGAGTGCGGGGCACCCGGATAGACGACGCTCTTATGCGGCACCTTCGCGTTGGTCAGCTCGCGGTCGAAGGCGGCGTTGTCTTCGGGCGTCGTCGCCTGGTCTGCGCCCGCCACAAGCAGCAGTAACGGCGCCTTCATTCCGGAGATGACGTCTCTCGCGCGCTCAGGCCTCCCGTAGAAGCCAATCGCACCGGCCAGGTCGGGCTGCTCCGCTGACTGACGCCACGATGCCGAGCCACCGAAGCAGAAACCAACCGTGAAGACGGCGCTGACGCGACCGCCGGCATCGGAGCGGAGGTACCGGATTCCCGCGGCGACGTCGCTCGCCATCCCTTCGTTGGTTGCCTGCCGGATCGCCGACATGAAATCGAAGTTTTCCGGCCGCGGGCTTGGCACTCCATGGCGCGTCATGTAATCGATCGCGACCGCGTCGATGCCTGCTTCGGCGAAGCGTCTGGTGAGCTCCTCGTAGAAGGGCGCGAGGCCACGCGGATCGGGGATGATCACGATCCCGGCTCCGGTTGGCTTGGCGGCTCGAACGGCAAAGCCTTTCACGGCTTTTCCGTCGGAGGCTTTCAGATCCAGCTCCGTGTCGTCGGCGGAGCCTCCCATGATCGGCGGAAGCGGCGGTCGGGCGTCAGCTGGGTAGCACATCGCAATCCATTTTCGTCTTTGACAAGTTTTGGCGAGTGCTTATGATGGAGGCACTGATCAGCTCGGCTGGGGGGTTCTCGACATGGCAATCGGCGTAAAGGCGCCGCCCACGACCACCGCTCGCGATAGCCGTGAGCCTGTCCTGGTCGCCATGGCCGACACCTTCATCGGCGGGATGGGACACCCGGGATCGCCAATCCGGGTTGCCGGCTCGATGGAAGCAACCTTCGCCAGGCTGCCCTCCGCGGCGGACCGTCGCCAACTGCGCTTGATCGTCCGGGTGTTTGGCAGCCGCTTCGGCAGTTTGCTGCTGACCGGCAGTATCGTGCCCTTCCACCGGAGAACCCGCGACCAGCGCGTCGCGCTGATGGCCGCCTGGTCGACCAGCCGCCTGACTTTCCGCCGCCAACTCTTCCAGGTCTTCAAGCGTCTTTCGCTGCTGGCGTTCCTTGGCGACACCGACGATGACGGCACCAACCCGGTCTGGCCCGAGATCGGCTACCCCGGCCCGATTTCGCCGCCGCGGCCGATCCCGAAACCAATCCGGACGACCACGCTCGATGGCGACACGACACTGACCTGCGATGCAGTCGTGGTCGGCTCGGGTGCCGGCGGCGGCGTTGCCGCGGGCGAGCTGGCGGCGCAGGGGAAGGACGTGATCGTGCTCGAGGAAGGCGGCTACTACAACGAGGCCGATTTCAACCAGGTCGAGCTGGCGATGATGCAGAAGCTCTATTTCCAGGGCGGGTTTGCCGCGACGTCCGATGCCGCCATCGCGCTGGTCGCCGGGGGCTGCCTGGGCGGCGGGACGGTCGTCAACTACAGCACCAGCTTTCGCACTCCCGAATGGCAGCGACTGGAATGGGCGACCAGGTACGGGCTGCCATTTTTCATGAGCGATGAATACAGCGCCGCCCTGGGCGCCGTCTGCGATCGGCTCGGGGTGAACCGAGACCATACCCGCATTCCGCCCCGTGAGCGCGTCCTGCAACGGGGGCTGCAGAAGCTTGGCTGGCACGTCGACCGGATGCCGCGCAACGTCCAGGGCTGCACGCAGGACGCCGCCTGCGGCTACTGTGGCCTGGGCTGCCAGATCGGCGCCAAGCAGTCGACGCTACAAACCTACCTCCTCGACGCCTACCACCGGCGGACGCGGATCGTCGTCAACTGCAAGGTCGACCGGGTCCTCATCGAAAATGGCCGCGCAGTTGGCGTGCGGGCGACCGTACGTCAAGAAGGCATGCCGGCCTGGACCCTGATCGTCCGCAGTCGCGCCGTGGTGGCCGCCGCCGGCTCGATCGGCACGCCCGCCTTGCTGCAGCGCTCCGGTCTGCGCAGCCGGGCCATCGGCAGCGGTCTTCGACTACATCCGGGCACGGCGGTCGTCGGCGTCTTCGACGAACCCCTGCAGCCGTGGCAGGGCACCATGCAGGCGATCTACAGCGATGAGTTTATCGACCTCGATGGCCAGCATCACGGTGCCAAGCTCGAATCGGGACCCATGCATCCCGCCATCCTGGCGCTCGTGGTCCCCTGGCGTAACGCCGGCCATTACCGCCGGCTGATGAACGCGCTTCCCCAGATGTCGGTGCTGGCCCCGCTCGTGCGCGATCACGGCGGCGGCCGGGTCACCGCCAGGAACGGCACGGTCCGGGTCGACTACCGAATGACAAAACCCGACATCGCCGACCTGCGGCGCGGCATCGAGGCCAGTGTGCGCGTCATGGAAGCGGGTGGCGCCAGCGAAGTGTTTACCAGTCAACCTGCATTTGTCTCCTACCGGCCGGGGCAGCGCGGCGGCATCGACGCCTTCCTTGCCGAGATTGATCGAGCCGGCTACGGGCCGGGCCAGATGAGCTATCTGAGCGCGCACCAGATGGGCACCTGCCGGATGGGGTCGGATCCAGCGAGCTCAGCCATTGGCCCAGATCATCAGTCGCACACTGTCAAGGGCTTGTTTGTCGCCGACGGCAGCGCCTTCCCCAGCGCGCTCGGGACCAATCCGATGATCACCATCATGGCGATGGCCCATCGGGCGTCGCGATTCGTCGCGGCCGTCTGCTGAGCGTTCATATACTGGACTGATGCCGGGGCAGTGGCTGCCGCTATTTCCCCTGAACGTCGTGCTCTTTCCTCACATGCCCTTGCCGCTGCATGTGTTCGAGCCACGCTACCGGCAGATGCTCGCCGAGTGCCTCGAAGAGGGACACAGCTTTGGCGTGGTCGCCATCCGCGAGGGCAGTGAGACCGGCTCGGCCGTCCCGTTCGACGTCGGGACGCTGGCGAAGATCGTGCGGATCGACCGTCTCGAGGACGGCCGCGTGAATCTTCTCGTCACGGGCGCATCGCGGTTTCAAATTCTGGAGACCCGCACCGACCGGCCCTATCTGCGCGGCAGGATCCGGATCATCCCTGAAGAGGGCGATGATCTCGAAGAGTCCGCCGCGCTGACCGAAAGGACGGCGACCACGTTTCGCGAGTATTCCAATCGGTTACGGGAGTTGGTCGGCCAGCGTGCCGATCAGGCCGAGCCGCCGATGGAGCCCGAGCTGCTCTCGTATCTGATCGCCGCCGCCCTGAACCTGCAGGTGGCGGAGAAGCAGAAGCTGCTCGCCGAACGTCGGACTGACGCACGCTTGAAGCTCGAGCTGCAGATCCTGCGGAAGGAGGTCGTGCTGCTAAAGCAGATGGTGGCCCACGCCGCCGCAGCGGGCAGCGCGCGTACTTCGCTGAACTAAGCGGTGTGTAAGTCGACGACGAGGCGCCAGGCGTAGCCACCGGTCGCCGCCAGAGTAAAGGCCGTCACGCGCACCGGGCGGGCCAAGTCGATGGTGAAGCTGCCATCGGGCCCTGTCTGGACTCCCGGCTCGACGGCGGCAATCTGGGTGCTGACGATGCCGTTGGCCGGCACGCCAGTGACGGTGGTGTTTTTGAAGATCACCTGGACGTGGCTGCCGTCCGTCCGGGTGATCAGCATGGTGGGTAGCCCGCTGCCGTGCATATCGAAGACCAGCCTCGTGTAGCCGGCGACCGCCGTGCCTGGCCGAATGCGGAAGACCGCGTTGCCCGTTACGCCATTGCCGAGCGTATAGAGCACGGTTGCCGGCGGCGGAGCAGGCGTTGCGACGATCGTCGCCGACGCCGAGGCTCGGGCGGAGTGGGTGGGCCTGACGGAAGCGGTCGCCGTCCGGGCCGTCGCACTCAGATTTTGATGGCTCTTAAAGAACGAGCTGCCCTCGTAGAGCACCGCGGCAAGCAGCACGCAGGCCGCCGCTCCGAGTCCCACGAACAGCCGCATCCCCGTGTCTGATTTCGCGGCCGGCTTGGCGGGCGCCATCGCAGGCTCTCCGTCGAAGGTCAGCGCCGGCTCCTGATCGAAGATGACGTTGCGGTTCGCCGGCTCCTCGGCCGGTGAGTCATGCAGGGACTCGGCGTGGACCGCCGCGGTCGGCGGTTCTGACGGCATGCCTGGAGATGACGCGGCAATATCCGCCGAGCCAGGAACCGGGGGCTCTGGGGCACTTGCAATCGTTTCCAGCAGTCGCGCCCAGTCGGTTTCCGCCGGCACCACGGGTTCGGCGCTTCGTCCGACGTTTTGATGCGAGTCGATCGGCACTTCCCGGTACGACGGCGTCTCCGACTCGGTGGGCTCCTCGGTCGAGCCGACTGGCTGTGGTTGCGCTTCGTTCTCGACGTCCATCTCGGCGGCAGCATCCATGGTTGGATCGATCGCATCGGGGATCGTCGTGAGCGGCGTTGGATGATCCTGGACCGGCTCGTCGTGGAAGATCTCGCGCTCGAGCTCGCTCATCAGATCCGGGATGCTCGTCACCTCGGGACGCATCGGTGGCGGCACGTCGATCATCGATGGCATCACCCGGTTGGTCTCGGCGGGACTGATGTCAAAAGACCGCATGCCGGCCTCTTCCCGGAGCCGCTCCGGCACGGAGAGCGCGTAGGCCTCGTCCATCGCGGCCGAGCCGACGGTTGCCTTCGGCAAGCGTCCGACCCGTAGCAGCATCTCGCGGAATTCCTCCACCCGCTCCCGGCAGGTCTCGCAGCGGCGGAGGTGGTCGCGGGCCCATTCCAGGTCCTTCCCGTCGAGCCGGTCATCCAACACGGCGCTGGGCGAAATTCGAGTACAGCGGTCAGAACTTGATGTAGTCATAAATCTCCGAGAGCTCGGCGCGGCTGCGGTCGAGCGTATGGATCAGCTTGCGTGGCGACACATCGACGACTTCGGCGATCTCGTCATACGACAGCTTCGCGAAATCGCGTAGCAAGATCATCGCGCGCGCCTCGAAGGATAGCGCCCCCACCGCTCGTTGGACGGTGTCGCGACGCAGCGCACGCCGCGCCTCCGGCTGAGGAAACCCGTCCAGCTCGACGTGATGACGGCGCCGCCGGCGAAACCAGCGTTTAGGACGGAGTGCCTGCCGGCTGAGCTCGGTGGCGGCGCGGAAGACGTCGGTGCGCCGCACTCCGCCCGCCCCCTCACGATCTCGAAGCGCATCCGTAACCTGGCGAAAGGCGGCGCAGGTAAGGCTGGCAGCGCCGTCAATATCGTCGATCAGCCGCGCGACATAATTGAGGATAAGTGGGAAGTCTGAATAGAACTCGCGCTCGACGGAGGCCGCGAGCATACTCGCGGAGGGAGCTTCGACGTGTGCTCGATTCATTAGTGGGACGTTGAGTAGATGGCTGCAGTCTAGTCAGACGGCGGGAATTCGTCAACTTTGCGTGCTTTTCGTGTTGTCGTTGAGGAAAAAAGGACCGCGCGGATCAGACGAGCTCAACCAGCTCGGCGATGCGATAAACCGCCTCGAGGGAGGCTCGAGCTGTGGAAAACAGCAGCGCCGGCATCCCGATGTCCGCGAGGAAGACCCGTCCGCCCGGCGTCGTTCGCTTGAGCCCCGCCTTTGGCGCGGCCAGCATCACGGTCGCGCTCGCCTGCACGGCGCCCTCTTGGCCGGCGCCATCATCGGCGTCGATCCCAGACGGCACATCCACCGCAACCACCGGGCGACGACTCCGGTTGATGGCTTCGACGATCGCGGGCGCCGGTTGACGCAGCGGTGGCCTGATGCCTGTTCCCAGCAGGCCATCGATGATGACGTCGGCCGATCGATCGATGCCCTGCGGCGCCTCGTAAACCGGCACGCCCAGCTGCCGGAGGGTTGCCGCGTGATACGCGGCCAGGCTGTTGGGGTCGTGTGCCGGGACGACCGAGGCCTGGAGGGCTGCGCCACGTTGCGCGAGGAAGCGCGCGGTGCACAGGGCATCACCGCCGTTGTTACCGCTGCCCGCAACCACCAGGACCCGCTTGCCCGCCGCGCCGTCGAGCCAAGCATCGACGAAGCGGGCCAGCTGCCAGGCCGCGATCTCCATCAGCTGGAGCGGCGCGATGCCAAAGCGCTCGCGGGCCGCCGCGTCCGCCGCGCGTAGCTCCGCCGATGGAACCGGGATGACCTGGTCCCAGGGGACCCGGGGCCAGGTCACGTCACGACAAACGTTTCGCCGGGCGCCGTATGCAGTCTGGATGCCGCCGATCCCTCCCGAAGCGCGAACTCAATGCGACCGCTGCTTCCGACGAGGGCGACGAGCTCATTGGGCTGGGCATCTTCGTAGGTCTCGACCGTGCGCAGCCGGACGCCATTCACAGCCTTGATTCTTGCCAGGGCGCGGATCGGCAGATTGCTGATCACATTGCCGAAATGGTCGCAATGGAGGGCGATGGCGCGCCAGGCTTCCCCGACCTTCGACGCCCAGGCGTCGTTCAGCCGTACCGGCTCTGCATGGCGGGCGATGCCCAGATCCGTGAGCTTGCCGCCACCGGCGAGTCGTGCGGCCGCGGGTCCGAAGACATCGCGCCCGTGAAAGGTCGGGGCGGCTTCGGGAGGCGTGGGCAGCTCCACGTTTTCACCGATGGGCTCGTTGAGAAACGTGAAGAGGCCGTTGTCGGGACCGACGAAGTAGTGGTCTGCGGCCCGAAACGCGATCGCTTTCCGGGTGCTGCCCACGCCCGGATCGACGACCGCGATGTGGACGGTGCCGGCCGGAAAGCTTCGCCAGGCGCTGTCCAGCAGGAAGGCGCCTTGCAGGACGGCAAAAGGGCGCACCCCGTGGGTGAGGTCGATGAGCGATGCCTGCGGATTGAGGTTGAGGATCGCGCCCTTCATCGCGCCGACGTAGGCGTCGTCGATCCCGAAATCCGTGAGCAGCGTCACGATCCCGTTCGGCTGCATGCCGCCATGCTATCCGCTGGCGCCGGCTGAAAACAGAAGAGCCGCCCCCGGGGGGCGGCTCTTCGCTTGGGCCTTTCGGCTTAGTAATCCGGCATCGACGGCGCCGGCGCCGCAGACGACTTCTTCTCGGGAATGTCCGAGACGAGCGCCTCCGTCGTCAGCAGCATCGCCGCGATGCTCGCGGCGTTCTGCAGCGCGGAACGAGTCACCTTGGTCGGGTCGATGATTCCGGCCTTGACCATGTCGGTGTACTCGCCCTTGTTGGCATCGAAGCCCTGGCCCTTGGGCAGGCCCTTGACCTTCTCGACCACGACCGAGCCTTCCCAACCGGCGTTATTCACGATCTGGCGCAACGGCTCCTCGAGCGCGCGGCGAACCAGTTGGACGCCCGTCGCCTCGTCGCCGGTGACCTTGAGGTCGTCGAGCGACTTGATCGAATGGACCAACACGGCACCGCCGCCGGGCACGATGCCCTCCTCGACCGCGGCGCGGGTGGCGGACACGGCGTCCTCCATCCGGTGCTTCTTCTCCTTGAGCTCGGTTTCCGTCGCGGCGCCGACCTTGATGACGGCGACGCCACCGGCAAGCTTGGCCAGCCGCTCCTGGAGCTTCTCCTTGTCCCAATCGGAGGTCGTCTTCTCGATCTCGGCCTTGATCTGATTGATGCGGCCTTTGATCTCGTCCTGCTTTCCGGCGCCCTCGACGACCGTGGTGTCATCCTTGGTGATGGTGATGCGACGGGCCTTGCCCAGCTGATCCAGACGAACCGAATCGAGCTTGAGCCCAAGCTCCTCGGAAATCACCTGGCCACCGGTCAGGATCGCGATGTCCTGGAGCATCGCCTTGCGGCGATCACCGAATCCCGGCGCCTTGACGGCGACGGCGGTGAACGTACCGCGCAGCTTGTTGACGATCAGGGTGGCCTGCGCCTCGCCCTCGACATCCTCGGCGATGATCAGCAGTGGACGGCCGCTCTGGACGACCTTCTCCAGCACTGGCAGCAGATCGGCGACCGCCGAGATCTTCTTCTCGGTGATCAGGATGTAGGGGTCTTCGAGGACCGCCTCCATGCGGGTCGCGTCGGTGACCATGTAGGGCGAGATGTAGCCCTTGTCGAACTGCATGCCATCGACGAGCTTCAACTCGTCTTCGATGCCCTTCGACTCCTCGACCGTGATGACGCCGTCCTTGCCGACCTTTTCCATCGCGTTGGCGACCATCTCGCCGATCCGGCTGTCGCCCGACGAAATCGTGGCGACCTGGGCGATCCGCTCGCGCTCGGAGATCTGGACCGACTGCTCCTTGATCGCCTTGACCACGGCGTCGACCGCCTTCTGGATGCCGATCTTGAGCTGCATCGGGTTGGCGCCGGCCGTGACGTTGCGGAGGCCGTCGCCGATGATCGCCGCGGCCAGCACGACCGAGGTGGTGGTGCCGTCACCTGCGATGTCGTTCGTCTTGCTTGCGACTTCCTTGACCAGCTGGGCGCCCATATTCTCGAACGCATCCTCCAGCTCGATCTCCTTCGCGATCGTCACCCCGTCATTCGTGATCGTCGGGGAACCGAACTTCTTGTCGAGTACGACGTTTCGGCCTTTGGGGCCGATGGTAATTCGAACCGCGTCGGCGACTTTGTCGACCCCGCGCTTCAGCGCCGAGCGGGCATCGGCATCGTAGGCCAGTTGTTTTGCCATCGATCGTCCTCCTTCCAGGCTATTTTTGAGCAGGCAAACCGCGAGTGTTCCGGGCGGTAAGTACCCGCATTTTAGCACTCTTAAACGCCGAGTGCTAGCAGTCTCCCCCGTCGAGCGCCAGCTAGAATGAGGCTCAACGCCTGCCGGCGGCGCCCCCTTCCTATGCCCATGGCCCAGTCCGATCCCACGCGTCGCGTCGGTCGCGCCATGGCCTGGGGCGTCGCAATTGGGGTTGGCGCCGTGGTCTTGAGGGAGCTCGTTCGACCTCGGGAAGAACAGGCCCAGCTCGTCGATTGGCAGCGGGTCGAAGAGATGGCCCTCAGCCGCTGCGCCGAGGCCAGCGATCCACCTGCCGATTTAAGCCGCGACGAGGCCTACCGGGCCATCCAGGCTGAACTCGAGCCGCTGCTGGTCGAGGCGCTGGGCCCGGGAAGCGCCGCCCCGGGAACTCGCCTGTATCCGGGCTTACAGGCGGTCGGACGCCGCCAGTGGGTCCGGTTCAACATCCGGATCTTCCGTCAGATGTTCGAGCCCCTCGAAAAGCTCCAGCGGCTGATTCCCGGTTCGCTCATGCTGAGCTTCGGCCAGCGAGGCATCAGCCGTTACCTGGGCCTGATCCTCGGACTCCTGGCTCGCCGGGTGCTCGGCCAATACGACCCGGCTCTGCTCGGCCGCGAGCCGGTCGAGACCTCGTCGCTGATCCTGGTCGAGCCCAACGTTCAGGCCTGGGCCCAGAAAGACCATCTCCCGCTCGACGAGCTCCGGCGCTGGCTGGCGATGCACGAGATGACGCATGCCTGGGAGTTCAAGGCGCATCCATGGCTCCAGGAGTATCTCGAGGGCCTGCTCAACCAGGTGCTGATCGGCCGCCTGGGGGACGGCCACCGGCCGAGCCGGTTGGAGCTACTGCGGACCCTCACGATTGGCGTCGGCCAGCAGTGGAAGGCGATCGCCAAGGTCCAGGCGGTGATGAGCCTGCTGGAGGGTTACAGCAACTTGATCATGAACGACGTCGGCCGCCGGCAGCTGCCCCATTTCGCGCTGCTCGAGGGTGCCTATCGCCGCCGCCAGCAGGAGCGGACGCCGCTGGAGAAGCTGTTCCTGCGGCTGACAGGCCTGGAGATGAAGATGCGTCAGTACGTGCTGGGCGAGCGATTTTGCCTGGCCGTTCGAGACGCCGGGGGACCGGCCCTCCTCGCGCGAGTCTGGGAAGGACCGGAGCTGCTCCCCACCATGGCGGAGATCCAGCGGCCTCAGCTCTACCTGGACCGCGTCAAGGCGAGATGAGGATCGGGGTGGGGGCCATCGCGGCCCTGCTGCTTGCCGCCTGCGGGGGCTCGACGACCGGGGCGCCCGACACCGGGGGCCCCGCTGCGACCGCCAGTTCCCAGCTGCAGGTGGAGCTGGTCGCGTCCGAGTTAGTGGTTGGCACCCAGCAGCGCCTTCCGATCGGCGTTCTCGACCACGGCACGCCGGTCACGGATGCGGCGGTCCACGTCCGAGCCTATTTGCTTCAAGGGACGACCGGGGTCTTCAAAGCTGAATCCAACGCGCCGTTCGAGGGCTCAGGCCTCGAGGGTGGGGGCGTCTACGTCGCCCATCTCGATCTGGCGCAGGCCGGAAACTGGGGCCTGGATGTCACGGCCTCCCGCCCAAACGGTGAGCACGCGACGACGCGGGTGGCAACCTACGCCGACGGCCGACCGTTAACGGTCACCGCGACCCCGATTGTGCCCGCAGTGGGCCAGCCGGCCCCGTTGAGCAAGAGTCCGACGGTTGGGGACCACCCGGACGTCACCTCGATCGACACCGGGGATCCGCCCGACGACATGCACCAGGTCTCCATTGCGCAGGCGATTGCCCAGCATCGTCCGACGCTCGTCGTCTTCGCCTCGCCGGCGTTTTGCACCAGCCGGGCCTGTGGCCCGCAAGTCAAGGTCGTTCAGGGCCTGGAACCCGCCTACAGGGACCGGCTGACCTTCATCCACATCGAGATCTACACGAACTACAAACCGGACGCCTCGAAGCGGACGATCGCGCCAACCGTTACCGAATGGCGGTTGCAGACAGAGCCCTGGATCTTCCTGCTCGACTCCAAAGGCATCATTCAGGCCCGCTTCGAAGGGCCGACGGCCAGCGATGAGCTGAAAGCGGCGATCGACCACCTGCTCGGCTAAGCGTTTACAAGTCTGTACCCGACCGTGGCCTCGATGTGGCGAGCGAATTGGGGGCACGGTGCTACGTTCGCGGCGTTGTGGCGGACATGATGTTCGATCTGGTTTGCCAGCACTGCGGCCGGCGGGAACAGAAGCGCTGGGAGAGTCGGGAGAGTGTCAGCGTTACCAACTGCCGGTTCTGCAAGAAGGGGATGTCGGTGGTCGGAATCGCGTTCTTCGTGCCCGGGGCCCGCGAGCAAGCCGCCGCCTAATCGACTTCGGCTAAAAGCTGTCCTTCCTGCACGGCGTCGCCCTCTTTCACGTGGATCCTCGTCACCCGGCCGGCCTTCGGTGCGGTGACCGGAATTTCCATCTTCATCGACTCGAGGATCATCAGCGTTTCCTCGGCTTGAACATGCTGCCCCTCACGCGCCACGAGCTTCCAGAGATTGCCCGTCAGCTCGGCCGTGACTTGCACACGCCCGATTGTCTCACGCCAATCTCGGGTAAGATGGCGACGATTTGCGCAGAAAACGTAGCTATCCCAAGAAGCGCGGTGGGCCGACCACGCTGCGCCCCGGCATTGACACGCTGGTCGAGAAGGAGACACCGGGCGACAAGGAAGAGACCATCGAGATGGATGCCGAGGTGGTGGAACCGCTTCCCAACGCCATGTTCAAGGTCAAGCTGCAGACCGGCCAGACCATCCTGGCCTACACCTCAGGGAAGATGCGCAAGTTCTATATCCGGATCCTGATCGGTGATCGGGTTCGCGTGGAGCTTTCTCCCTACGACCTGACCCGCGGCCGGATCATCTTCCGCTACAAATAAACCCTCGCCTCGTTAGGGGCAGTTTGTCGCGCTCGACCCCGTAACCTAAGCAGGCATGCTGTGGTTGTATGCCCTCATCTTCATCGCCCTGGCAGCTGGGCTTTTGGGCGCTTATCGGCTACTGGGTACTCCCTCCCGGCTGACGCCTCGCGACTATGCCGTCGTCCTGGCGGACGTGGCGACCAGCGTCGAACGTGCAGCCGAACGCCTTCGCCAGGCGCTCGCTGACCCGGACGCCAACCTTGAAGACGCCGGCAACCAGGCGAAGAAGATCTTTCAGACAGGCTATTACCAGACGCTTCGGCTTCGCCCGGCGCCCGGTCCCGACCTCCTTTCGGCGGCGCGCGCTGAGCTCGGTCGAGCCTGCGAGGCGTTCGACTGGGCGAGCCGGATGATCGCCAGCGAAAGCGTGCGAAATCCCTTGATCGGACAGTCAGCGCTGAAGCTGCTCGACGCCGGCGACGCCGCCCTCAGGCAGGCTGCACGGGAGCTACCCGCTTCGCTGCCGGCGCCTCGCGAAAGAACCGCACCGTCTCCCTGAGTCCCTCTTCGAGGTTGGTCCGTGCCTTCCAGCCCATAACCTTGCCGATCTTTGATGGGTCGACCACCGACCGGCGTTGCTCGCCGGCCAGTGGCGGGTCGTGCAGCTCCTGTTGATCACTCCCGGCCATTCGCCTGACGATCCCGAAGATCTGGTTGATGTCCGTCTCGACGCCGGTGCCCACATTGAATGACCCCACCGCCTCTGATGTCAGAGCCCGCGCGTTGGCGTCCGCGACGTCACCCGCGTAGACGAAGTCGCGGGTCTGCTTGCCATCGCCGTTGATGCGGGCCGGCTCGTCCGCCAGCAGGCGCTGGCTAAAGATCGCCACCACCCCCGCCTCGCCGTGAGGGTCCTGGCGGGGTCCGTACACATTGGCATAGCGGAGCGCGGCGAAGGACAGTCCGTGCAGCGCGTGAAAGGTGCGCAGGTAAACCTCAGAGGCGAGCTTGGCGGCTCCATAGGGAGACACCGGAAGGGCGGGGGCGTCTTCGGAGGTCGGGGTCTGATCGGTGTCGCCGTAGATTGCTCCGCCGGTCGAGGCAAACAGGAACCGCCGGACTTGATGCCGCACGCTCGCCCGCAGCAGCGCGACCGTGCCGAGGACGTTCACGCTGGCGTCGAAGACCGGGTCCTGGACTGACTTGCGCACGCTCGCCTGGGCCGCCTGGTGGATAACGGCGTCCGGGCGCTCGATTCGAAACATCTCGTCAAGCCAGGGTGAGCCAAGCTCCATCTGGTAGAAACGGGCCTTCGCGGCAACCTGCTCGATGTGCCCGGTGCTCAGGTCGTCAACCACGACAACGTCATGCCCATCGGCCAGCAGGCGGTCGGCGATGTGGGATCCGATGAATCCGGCACCGCCGGTGAGGATCACCTTCATCGACGGTGGCTGAGCAGGAAGACGACGAGCCCGACCCCGATCAGGCTCCAGTAGCTGATCAGGCGGTCAAGGATGGCGATCGAAAACGCGTGGGCGGTGCTCAGGCCGAAGAAGGCCAACACCGCGATGATGCCGCCCTCGACCAGGACGAGTCCCCCGGGCAGCGCCGGGATCGTCGTCAGCAGCGAGGCCACCAGCGCGATGAAGACGATCTGCGCAATGCTGAGCGAGACGTGGAGCGGGAGGGCCTGCACGACCAGGAAGAGCCGGGCCGATTCCGCCATCCAGACGATCACCGTCAGGGAAACCAGCAAGGGAATCCGCCCCGCGAAGGCGCTGAGCAAGCCATGCTTGAAATGGGCGGCCCGCTCCTGGAGCCGATGGGGAATGAAGCGTGAAAGCCGGCCTTCGCTATAGCGGATTACGATCAAGCCCGCGATCAGGCCGGCGCAGATCAGGATGCCGACGATAAAGGCGGGGAGAAACTTCTGCGGGACGACGGCGTGGAAGCTGATCAGGCCGCTGACGACCAGCAGGCTCATCAGGACGAGAAAATCGAGGGCCCGTTCGCTGAAGATCGTGCCCAGTCCCTTTGAGCCCGACACATCGGTCTCCTGCCGAAGCAAATACGCGCGATAAAAGTCGCCCATCTTGGCCGGCAGCACGCAGTTGGCGAACCACGCCAGGATGATGATGTGAAACAACGTGCCGAACCGGCTCGATTCGCCGGTATTCCGGAGCAGCAGCTCCCACCGAACCGTGCGGACGACGAAGGAGAAGTAGAAGGCCACGATCGCGAGCGCGTAGATCGCCAGGTTGGTCTGACTGATGGCCTTCAGGCTGGCGCCGTAATCCAGCTGGACGTGGGTGAAGACGACGAAGAGAACAACGGCGAGGATCGCAAAGGAAATCAGGGTGCGCGGATCGAGCAGCCGTTCGCGAAGCGGAGACCGTGGCGCCGCCGTCTGCGGCGGGACGGCGGCAGGCTGCATCTTGAAATCCAACATATCAGGCAACCTCCGCCGAAGTCCCGGTTAGTCGGCGATCTTGCGGCGGCGGATGATCCTTTCTAATAACGGCATCCGGCGGGCCGGCTTGCCCGCGACGCCATACTGGCGTTTGACCTGCTCTTCCTCTCTGGCCACGAGGACTCGAGGGACCCAATCCGACTCCAGCAAGGGCGATTCCCCGCCTTCCCAGGTCTTCAGGTAGAAGATGCCCTTGAGCGCCGTGAATGGGATGGCGAGGTCTTTGACCTCGCTCTGGTCGGGGGACACGAGCGACAGGGTCACGCCGTAGCGGGACGGGCGGATCAGTCGATCGCTGTATCCCCGCAGGACCTCATGGTCGACGAAGTGAATCGCGACTCGCTGGTACTGGCTCATGTCGACCGGATTGGAGGGCGCCCGTGAGTCGAGGAGGACGTACTTCAGGCTGCTGAGGGGGACGAATGCGCCCCGATTGTTGGTGCCGACGTTGTGCACCTCGGTGGAGATGAAGGGGGTCTCGAGCTCCCGCCTCGGCGGATCACCGTGTAACGTCTCGCCGTCGAGGAAGCAGTAGATGGCGTGCGCCACGCTCCATGCATTGTAGGGTCAAGTCTCCCTCCCCCGCTCACGGGGGAGGGCGGGGGTGTGGGCGCTTACCTCACGAGGTAGGCGAGGCCTCGGAAATGCGGCACATAGTGGGCGTTGAACTGGACCAGGTAACCCGCGGTATTCTGGACATAACCGCTTGGCTTACAGTTCGGGTTGCTTCCGGGGTTGCTTGGCGTGTAGTTCCCGGTAGTGCCGTTGAGCCCGCCGCCATCGAGGTCGACCTGCGGTGAAGCGACCTCGCCATTGATTCCATAGACCGAGGTGCTCACCGCCTGGAGCACGACACCGGTGCCGTGCGAGCCGTTCACGTCGGCGTTATAGAGCGTGCCCCAGATCTGGAATGGCGGGTACCCAGCAGCTACCGCTTTGTTCCCGTCGATCTGCTCGACCCAGGGCGTCCCGTTGGGACCGCTGATCGTGTCGCTGGTCTTGACGAAGAAGACGATGCTGTCAGTCCCGCTGGAGACGAATGCCGGTGCGATGAAGCTGATGGATGGCGAGGCAGTGCCGCTGCTCGTGGCGCTGAAGCTTGCATTGCCATCGAAAACAAACTCGACACCGTTCGTCCCGTCCGGCGCCGCGGGCAGGTCGGTCACGGCCCCGTAGGGACCCATGTGAATTTTTCCGTCTGACGTGTTGCTGACCACGACGCCACCGGTGATCGTGAAGTTCGCGTTCTGGAAGTAGTAGACGCCATTGTTGACGCGGTAGATGTCATTCGCGCCACCGGCAAACGGAATCGCGATGTTCTGGGTATACGTCCCAGGCCAAATGTCATGGACCTGCTTGCCGTTGACGATGCCGCCGTTAGTGTAGGGCGGGTTTTGGATCCCCGGCTTCTGTGGCGCGTCGTAGTTCGGCACCGATTCGATGTTCTGGGCGACGGTCACGCTGTCGTACCAGTAAAGCGTGAGGGCGTGCGTGTCCGACGCCTGGTTGTAGAAGAACTGACCGTTCAGATCGAGCCAACCCCCGTTCGGGTTGGGGGCGTGCCATTTGGCGTTGGAGACCATCTTTCCCTGCACCGAGCTGGGCTTGCAGATGTCGCCTGTCCCATTGAAGCCATCGTCGATCTGGGCGTTGCCATTCTGGTCGTAGTTGACGCTGTTGCCGTTACCCCCGGCATCGAAGCCGAAGACCGTGTACGTCTTGTTGAAGAATCCGCCGTGTGCATAGGCGTCAGCGACGACGGCCGATGTCGTGAAGCCGAGAACCGAGGCAAAGGTCAAGGGCACGTTGTAGATGACCCGGACGTGGATCTCGTCCGGATTGTTTCGGCTGGGCGTCCAGACCTGGACGGTCGCTGCGATCGTCAGGGCCCGCTCGGTGATGCCGCCTCCGGGACTGGCCGGGCGGTAGGCGGGAGGCGCCGGATCGCACGACGTGCCGTCGCTCGGCACATCCTGCAACGGCTTGAGCGCGAAGACCGAGGCGAAGCAGCCGGCATTCGCGATGTCCTGGATGCTCGGCGTCGGCGTGGCATCGTTCGGGATCAACGCTTGAGCGCCGGCAAGCGCGCCAGCATCCGCGGCATTCTGGACGTCGCGGCGCTGAAAGTAAAGGCGACCGGCGTCGAGGCCCAAGGCGATGATGCCGAAGAGCGCGGTTGCCGAAAGCGCCACGATCACGAGGCTCTGAGCACGCTTACCGCGGCGAAGTTTGATCATCATGCTTAGTACTCCGTGACCATCGTGGATTCGGCGGACATCACGACGCCGTCGCCGGCCGCGTCGCGAACCACGGGGACCCAGGGCTGGAACCGGAACGAAATCTTGACCGTGACCTGACCACGCCCCGGCGTGCCGATTCCCGGGCTGTACCAGATGTAACCGGTGTTTGGAACGGTTGGGTCCTTGGGACAGCTCCCGGCAACGGGAGCGGTGCCCGCACACGGATCCATGGCCAACGAAAAGCCGCCGCCGAGCTTGCTCTGGACAGCAGCGAGAACCGCGGCATTATTTGGCAATGGCGTATCAAACGGAATCGCAGCCCGGGTGCCTTCCCGGGCGGCATCGGAGATCGTGTTGTAGATGTAGACGGCCCGGCCCATATCGATGGTGCCCAGCAGCAGCAGGAAGAAGATGGGGGCCAGCACGGCGAACTCCACCATCGATTGACCGCTGTGATGTCGCAAGAGGCGCTTGCGCATCAGTACTCCGCCCTGAACCACGACGTGGTCCTAATCGTCAACGGGTCACCGATCAGGCTGCCGATGATGGGCGTGATGAAGTTGAACTTGTAGGTGGCCGACACGCTGATGGCATAGCCCGACTCGGGCGAGGCGCCGATGATATCGCTGACACGCATTGATTCGTCGGGCTGAACCTGGATGTCGGAGCGCTGCAGGTTGATGCCCGTGCCATTGAGCTCGTTGATGACATGGTCCTGGATATGGGTGTTGTCGGGCGTGGGGCAGTTGGCCCCCGGCGGCTGCGGTGAGGTGGCACAGACCGGGTTCAGGCCGAGGTAGAAGGGCGTGGCGGCGTAGCGCGCGCCTTCCCGTACCGCGTTGGTAATGGAGATCTGGTAGTAGAAGGCGCGCCCAAGGTCGAGCATGCCCATCATCCCGATGACCAGAAATGGCACCATCACGGCCATCTCGGCCAGGGCCTGCGCCCGCTTTCCGCGTAAACCTGAGTGCGTTTGCCTCATTCCTTGTCTTTCCTAGCGCTTAAAATCGCCGCGGCGCGTGCAACGAGACACATGACAAAACAAATGAAATCCTCGGACTCCTTCGCAGTTCAACGCCAGCCTATGCGAAAGCCTGTCGGCACCCCAAGAGGGGGCGCGCATCGTGACGGGCCCGTCGCGGCCCTGTTGCGGCTTTCTTTCAGGTTTGGTTACAGGTCCGTTGTTATGCGGTCCTTAAGGTCGTACAGAGCGGTGACGCTGGCCGGTCTGCTCTGCATCGTCACCACGCAGCCGGCCGTGGCCGCGGGCAACCTGACGCTGCCCTTCAACATCCCCAACCCGCGCATCACCTCATGGATGGACCACCATTACCCCAACCGCCAGGCCGATGGGATCATGGTCCGGTTCGATGGCGCCACGGGTTACGCGTACGACGGCCATCGAGGTACGGATTATGCCGTAGCCTCAAACACTCCGGTCGTCGCCGCCGACGACGGCACCGTCATCTACAGCGAGTGGAGCACCGACGGAGGCTGGGGCGCCGTCATCGATCACGCGACCGATCGCACCGCCTACTTCCACAACAATCAGCTCTTCGTCTATCCCGGCCAGCATGTGTCGCGCGGCCAGTTGATCGCGCTCAGCGGCAGCACTGGCAACTCGACCGGTCCGCATGTGCACTTCGAGGTCCGCGACCTGCAGCCATCCTGGCACTCGATCGATCCCTACGGCTGGACCGGCAAAGGGCAGGATCCCTGGAGCTACGACGCAGGCTATCTCTGGACAAGCAATCCGCCGGTCCCGTTCCTCCTGCCGCTCGCCTTCTTCGGCGGCGCCCGCTGGAACTACTGGTACGGCATCGATGGACCACCGTCGCCGGTTCGCTGGCAGCTTCGCGATGGCGGTCATGGGTTCGCGGGGTACGCAGCCCAATGGGACGCCGATCCCGGAGCCGAGGCGTCGCGAGTCCAGGCGCTGAGCGGCTCGGCGGCCGTCCCCGGCCCGGGATCGCACACCCTGCACCTGCGTGTCTGGGATCGAGCCGGCGCGAGCGCCGACATCACCTACCTATATCTATATGACGTCGATCCGCCAACCGCGGCGGCGACGATCGCCGCCGTCCGGTCGACCGCCGTCACCCTTCATTGGTCCGGGTTCGATGCGCTGTCTGGGGTCAAGGATGTGGCAGTGGACGTGAGCGCCGGGGGATCGGTCTTCCGGCCCTGGCTCACGACGTCGGCGGACCAGCCCGGGCGAACGCAGGGCGCGGTTCGATTTCTCGGTCAGCCGGGGACTAGCTACCAGCTTCGGCTGAGCGTTCGGGATGCGGCGCGGAACCCCGCCCCGACCATTGTCACCACGGCATCGGTACCGGCATCGGCCGGGCCGCCCCCGACCGTCAATGACCGGGCGATCCTGGGCCCGCTTCCGGAACTGCCACAGGGCACCGCGCAGGCCGGCGGCCTCCGGCAGGAGCACCCACTGGTGCGTGGCGCGATGGTTCTCGGTGGCGACGCGTCGATCGAGGGATTGGGCGGGAACCGCACGGTCGCGGTCACGCCGCCGACCTCCCCGGCGCCGGCGGTTGACGTGGCGACGACCAATACCGGGTCGATCCTGCTGCTGGCGGATGGGTCTTCCTGGAACATCGACGGTACGTCCGGGCCGCACTTCGGGATCAGCGCTCCGGTCCGCCTGCTCGCCTCGACGACCGGCCACCTCACCGCGGTTCAGACAAACGGGGCAACGGTGCTGGCGGGCTCCGCGCAGCCCGGAGCGGCCCTTTCCCTTCCTGCGGGAGCATCCGTCATGGATGCGGCACTCTTCCCAGGGATGGACAGCGGGCTCATGCTTGATAGCCTCGGCGGCCTGCACGCGTTTGGCGGCACCGACGCGGCGTTGGCCGCCGCCCCCTCATCGTGGACCCTCCCGGCGCAACCCGCCGCACTCGAGCTGGCGGGTACGGTGCAGGCGCCGGCTGGAATCCTGACCGATGCGACCGGGGACTGGCAGACCTTTGGCAGTCTCGCCCTGCTCCCCGACGCGATCTTCCGAGGGCCGGTGTTCGACCCGACGACCGGCCTTCCGGTGCGCTAGCGAGCGACGCGCAGCGGTGCCGGGGTGTTGGCGTCCAATGCCCGCCGAACCGCGGCGATCGCGAACTCGACGTCGTCCGCGCTGACCCCACGATGGGTAACCATGCGCCAGCGATAGGGCGATGCAAGGTCGAGCAACACGCCGACCTCCTGGCAGCGCTGGCTGAATTCGCGTGCCGTCAGGGGCGGCCGGCAGTCACCAAACACCATGTTGGTTTCCACCAGGGCCAGGTCGATGTCGACGCCGGTTAACCCCTGCAATCCCTCCGCCAGCCGGTGGGCGTTGCGGTGGTCTTCGGCGAGGCGGTCGACCATCTCGTTGATCGAGATCAAGCCGGCCGCCGCGAGCACACCGGCCTGACGCATCCCGCCGCCAAGCATTTTCCGCATCCTTCGGGCACGCTCGATGAACGGCGCCGTCCCCGCCAACAGCGAGCCGACCGGCGCACTCAGGCCTTTCGAGAGGCAGAACATGACCGAGTCGACGGGCCCGGTCAGCTGCCGGACGTTCACCTCCAGGGCGACCGCAGCGTTGAAGACCCGTGCGCCGTCGAGGTGGACCGGGAATCCGGCCGCATGAGCAACCTCGGCCAGCGCGGCGGTCTGCGCCGGGTTAAGACAAATCCCGCCCTTGCGGTTGTGGGTGTTTTCGATGCACAACAGGCCGGTGCGTGGCTCGTGGATGTCAGGCTCTCGAATCGCCCGCCGGACCTGCTCGGGCTGCATCCGTCCATCGACGGTGTCCAGCGGCCGCAGTTGCAGCCCGCCGACGACGGAGGCGCCGGCGACCTCGTTCTGGAAAATGTGGCTGTCGATCTCGAGGAGGACCTCCTCGCCGGACTCCGTGTGACTGAGCAGCGCACACAGGTTCCCCATGGTGCCGCTCGGGACGAACAGCGAAGCTTCCTTTCCGACCATTTCGGCGGCGCGTTGCTGGAGGCGATGGACTGTCGGGTCTTCGTCCCAGACGTCGTCGCCCACATCGGCGGCCGCCATCGCTTTCCGCATCGATTCCGTGGGCTGGGTAAAGGTATCGCTGCGCAGCTCGACGATTCGGGCCATCAGCGAAAGTCTAGGGACTAGCGGCCGAGCTGGCCGTAAATCAGGGGATGCGGGGTCACGACCTCGGTGATGGCCAGGTCCGCGCTACGCTGGATGACGATCTGCACCCTGGTTTGCAGGCTGGTGACGGCCAGGTCGGCAGCAGGTCCGAGCTGCTCGGGGTCGCCGATGACGTCGAGGACAAGGGTGCCGCCAATCGAGTGGCCGCCAACCAGCAGGCTATTGCCTTTGCTGATGATGGGGGTGCTGCTGGTGACCCGGTAGCTGTTCACCGAGAACGCCTCTCCGCTCGCCTGGCGAAGGCTGTTCAAGACATCCTGCAGCTCGAAGTCCATGATGCCGCCCTGCATGTGGATGGTCAATCCCGGCCCATGAACCGGGATCTCGCCATTGACAAGCTGCAGGGTGGTCAATTCCTTCTGGATCGCTTGCGCGTCGGAGCCACCCGAGCTAAGGGCTTGGCGCAACTGCGTCTCCTGCTGGCTCAGATCGGCGCCTTGCTGCAGCAGCTGGTTGTTGGCCTTGTTCAGGTCATTGATCAGCAAGGCGATGCTGGTGTCGTCCTGCGCGGCGAGCGTGGCGGCGACGGTTGCCTGCGATCGGAGCTGCAGGACGAGCAGGAAGCCCAGGGCGATGCCGATCAGGCTGACGATGATCAATCGCTGGCCGCGGGCGGTCTGTTCAGCTGACTGGCTGCGCATACTTCACCAGGAACGTCGAATCGTACGAAGGCACGCTCGTCCGGGTCGCCTTCACCCAGCTGAGTCCGAGGCCGTAAATGCGGTTTCGGCTCTTCAGCTCCGCCAACTGGTCCGGGTCACCAACACCTCCGGCGAGCGCCGACGGGTCTCCGAGCGCGGTCACCGTATAGGGCCCGCTGATCCGGCTGCCGTTGTTGACCAGGATGTTGACGCCGGCGTAGTGAAACGAGCTGCTCGGCACGATCCGCTGGCCGTTGACCGCCACCGCCTCCGCGCCGTTCGCCCAGAGCAAGTCGACGATGTCCTGCAGGTCCTGGTAGTGGACTGTCCAGCCCAGCGAGCGGTCACCCGCGTCGTTGGGATCGACGCCATCGTGCAGCAATAGGGTGAGGCCGGGGCCGTGCAGCGCGGTCAGGCCCGCGATGGTCCGCTGGTCGTCGACCTGTGCCTTCAGTTCTTGCGCCGCACTCGACCGACGGGCGCTTTCGTCCTCACCGGTTTTGACCGCACGCTGCAGGCTCTGCACCCGGGCCTTGAGCGCCCGGTTCTGGTCCTCCAGCTGGGTCACGCTCCGCCGCAGCGCCTCGTCCCTCGCAACCCGATTGGATGGCGGCAGCGGCTGGCTGCGAAACTGGGTCGCCGCCAGGCTCGCGACGAGGAACGTGGCGAGCGAAACGCTCGCCAGGACCGTCATGCGTGGCGTCAACGTGCCATGTAGTGTAATGGGTGCTGTTTGCCACTTCAGGGCGAATCAAGGCGGCAACATTTTGCGGGAGGAAGCATGGCTCAGAAGGTTGAGGCTTCGCCGATCCGGGGTTTTGCCGAGGTGGAACCGGAGGCGGCGAATCCATGGAAGAACGCCCAGCAGCAGTTCGACATCGCCGCCGAGGCGCTCGGCCTCGACCCGAACATGCGGCGAGTGCTTCGCGAATGCAAGCGTGAGCTGATCGTCTGCTTCCCGGTCCTCATGGACGATCGCACCGTCCAGATGTTCACCGGCTACCGGGTCCATCACAACGTCGATCGGGGGCCGGCCAAGGGCGGCATCCGCTATCACCCCGGCGTGACGATCGATGAGGTAAAGGCGCTGGCAATGTGGATGACCTGGAAGTGTGCCGTCGTCGGTATCCCCTACGGCGGGGCCAAGGGGGGCGTCATCGTCGACCCCAAAAAGCTGAGCCGGAACGAGCTCGAGAACCTCACCCGGCGCTACACCAGCGAGATCAGCATTCTGATCGGGCCTGATCGTGATATCCCGGCGCCGGACGTGAACACGAACGCCCAGATCATGGCCTGGATGATGGACACGATCAGCATGCACGCCGGCCATTCGGTGCCGGCCGTCGTGACCGGCAAGCCGCTGGGGATCGGCGGCTCGGAGGGCCGCCCCGAGGCGACCGGCCGCGGCTGCATGCTGACGACCATGGCGGCGCTACGTCATCTCGGCATCCGGCCGGAGGACGCGACGGTTGCCGTCCAGGGAGTCGGGAACGTCGGCTACACGACCGCCAAGCTGTTGGCCGAGAAGGGGTGCAAGGTGATCGCCGTCAGCGATTCGAACGGCGCCTGCTACAACGACGGCGGCATCGAGCTGGACGAGGTGGTACGTGAGAAGGAGCTCAACGGCCGGCTTCGCCAGAAAGTCTGCGAGTTCATCAGCAACGAGGAGCTTCTCGAGTTGCCGGTCACGGTGCTGGTCCCGGCCGCGCTGGAGAACCAGATCCACCGCGGGAATGCGAACCGGATCAAAGCCAGGATCATCTGCGAGGGGGCGAATGGCCCCACCACCCCGGAGGCCGACCAGATCCTTCACGACAAGGGCGTCTTCGTCATCCCTGACATCCTGGCCAACGCCGGCGGCGTGACCGTCTCCTATTTCGAATGGGTCCAGGACCTGCAGGAATTTTTCTGGGACGAGCACGACATCAACGAGCGGCTCGAGCGGATCATGCTCCGGGCGTTCGACAGCGTGCTCAAGGTCAGCCAGGAAAAAAAGATCATGATGCGGACCGCCGCCTACGTGCTCGCGGTCGACAAGGTCGCCCAGGCGACCACGATCCGCGGCATTTACCCCTAACGTCGCCGCGGATCAGGCTGCGAATCGCCACGCGCCGGATCGGACCGCCGCTTGACCTGGCGCAATTCCCGCGGCCACCGGCTGGATGAGCGTCGCGTACTGATCCCGGGTGAGGTCCGCGCGCGCCTGCTGCGCCGCGACCGCGCCGGCAAAGGCGGATGCCGCAAGTGGGCTCGCGCCGACTGACAGCGCGCGCGACTGCGCGGCAATTGCCGACGGGTGGCCTCGGCGCGCCGCCAGCCAGGCGGCCTCCCATTGCGATCCGCCAACTTGAAGCTCACGAGCGCGGTGGGCGACGGCCTCCCACTCGGTGGGCGAAATCGTCTCGATTCGGTGCAACAGATCGGCAGTGCGGTCTCGCATTGGCAGCCCTCCCGACGAACTAGAGCTCGTTAGATACTGACTAGTATCACGATACCACTTGGTATCGATACCAGTCAAGTTGACATACTGATGGGTATCAAAGCTCGGCCTCAGCTGCTACCGTGTTCTCGATGGTCAAACGGCTGACCCGGAATGAGCGAAAAGCCCAAACGCGCGCGGAGTTGGTGGGAGCGGCGGCCAGAGTCTTCGCCCGCAAGGGGTATCACGCGGCAACCGTCGACGATGTCGCCGAAGAGGCCGGCTTTACCAAGGGCGCGTTTTACTCCAACTTCGACAGCAAGGAGGACGTCTTTGTCGAGCTGGTCGCCGACCGTAGCCGGAACTGGACGATGGCCGTGGCCCGCGCCTACGAAGGCGCCGCGCCGCTTCCGGAGCGGCTGCGCCAGGGAGGCGAGGTGCTCACCCGCATGGTTGAGAACGATGTCGACTGGATGCTGCTCGCGATCGAAATGTGGAGCCAATCGGTTCGTGACCCGCGGCTGCGCGAACGCCTTGCCGCCGCCTATGAAGAGTGCCGCCAGATCATCGCCCGCGGCGTCGATCAGGTGGAAGGGGAGTTTGGCGTACGCTTGCCCATCCGCAGCGACCTGGTGGCGACGCTAACGATGGCGCTGACTGACGGCTTCGTGCTGCAACGCCTGGCCGACAGGGATCGCTTGTCCGCCGGTCTGCTGGCCGAGGGCATCAGTGTCTTCATCACCGGCCTGATGGCCGTCGCCGGGGTGCCCGCGGGCGGCCAGCGTGCGTGATTATCGCGCCTGGCATAACGACTACGACGACCCGCAGAGCTCGCTGTCGCAGCGCCTGGCCGTCGTCCAACGGCGGCTTGGGGAGCGCCTCTCGGCCATGCCGCCCGGGCCAATCCAGATCATCAGCATGTGCGCCGGCCAGGGTCGGGATGTCATCCCGGTCTTGCAGCAGCATCTGCGCGCACCAGACACGCGCGCGGCGCTGCTGGAAATCGACCCGCGAAATGTCGCTCTCGCGAGGCGCGCGATCGCGGCGTCCGGATTGACCGGCGTGACAGCCATCGAGACGGACGCGTCGATCAGCGATGCCTATGCCGCCTGGGTTCCGGCCGATATCGTGCTGGCCTGCGGCATCTTCGGCAACATCAGCGACGCGGACCTCGAGCGTACCGTGCGCAGCCTGTCGATGCTCTGCCGGCAGGGCGCCGCCGTGATCTGGACGCGGCACTGGAAGCAGCCGGAGATGATCGTGGCGATCCGCCACTGGTTTCAGGAGTCCGGCTTTTTGGATCTTGGCTTCGATCCACTCGACAACGAGCGCAAGATGGGGATCGGCGTGGTGTCGCTCACTGGCGCGCCGCTGCCCTTCAAGCCCGGCCTCCGCTTTTTCACCTTTCTGCGCTGACGGCTACGGCGGGTCGCGTCGCAGGTTTGCGACCGTGCCGGCGGTCAGCCGAACGAGGTCAGGCGGCGTGATGCGAAAGACGTGATGCGGCGTTCCTGCGGCAGCCCAGAGTTCCTCGTGCTGCAGTAAGTCCTGGTCGATGTAGGTGTCGATCGGGGATGGAAAGCCGGCTGGCGGCACGCCGCCGATGGCGTATCCGGTCGCTTCCCGGACGAGCGTCGCGTCGGCTTTGTTGACCGCGCGCCCGGTGATCGCCTGTAGCTTCGGCGTATCCAGCTGGTTGCTGCCCGAGACCAGCGCCAGCACCGGCCGATCGCCGGCGAGAAAGACGAGCGATTTCACGATCTGGCCGACGGTGGTGCCGATCGCGCTGGCGGCATCCTGCGCCGTTCGTGTCGAGGCGTCGAATTCACGGATTTCAGCGGACAACCCCGCGTGGTGCAGGGCGGCGCTGACGCGGCGCGACGCAGGAGGCAATTGTGTCATTCGCAAAAACCATCCGTTATAATCCGCCAAAACCAACTGCTCCTGAGGTACACGCACACCTGTTGACCTCGTTACGACTTCGAAGGCGGCGTCCATGAGTGTGCGTGCGCCCGCCAGGACATCGGCCTTTGCGCCGGCCGAAACATCGGAGCTCGGGCGCTTCAAGCGAGCCCGCCGAGCCTATGGGTTTGATGAGGTTGCGCTGGTTCCCGGCCGCGTCACCATCAATCCCGAAGAGGTCGATAGCTCCTTCACGCTCGGTTCTCTACGCTTGCCTGTCCCCATCCTCGCGGCCGCCATGGACGGGGTGGTTGACGTCGGTTTCGGGATCGAGATGGGGCGGCTCGGCGGGATGGCCATCCTCAACCTGGATGGCCTCCAGACCCGCTACGCCGATCCGGCCAGCATCTTGCAGGAGATTGCCGAGGCGCCGCGCGAGCGCATCAATGCGCTGCTGCAAAAGGTCTACCAGGCGCCGATTCGCGAACCGCTGATCGCGGAGCGCATTACCGCCATCAAGCGGGCGCGCGTCCCGGTTGGCGTTTCGACCGTGCCGGCACAGGCCGCCCGCCGAGCACAGCTGGTCCAGGAGGCCGGCGCCGATTGCCTGGTGGTCCAGGGTACCGTGCTCACGGCACGACATATCTCACGCTCCTACGAGCAACTCTCCTTCGAGAAGCTCTGCGCCCAGCTCAGCATTCCGGTGGTCGCCGGTAATTGCGTCGAGTACGAGACCGCGCTCGAGTTGATGGCAACGGGGATTGCCGCCATCCTGGTGGGCGTCGGCCCGGGCGCAGCCTGCACGACGCGCGGCGTGCTTGGGGTTGGCGTGCCACAGGTCACCGCCACCAGCGATGTCGCGGCGGCGCGGGAAACCTATTTGCAAGAGACCGGCCGCCGCGTCCAGGTCATCACCGATGGCGGCATGCGCGTCGGCGGCGACATCGCCAAGGCCTTTGCCTCGGGAGCCGATGCCGTCATGATCGGCTCGATCTTTGCCGGCACGACCGACGCCGCGGGCGGTGGATATCACTGGGGCATGGCGACGCCGGATCCAAATCTCCCGCGCGGCACCCGGATCAAAGTCGGCCAGCGCGGTACCCTGCGCGAGGTCCTGCTGGGCCCGGCCCGGGTCGACGACGGAACCCAAAACCTGGTCGCCGCCATCCGGGCGGCCATGGGCGTCTGCGGCGCCCGCACCATCCGTGAGTTTCAAGAAACGGAGATGGTGATCGCGCCGGCGATTCAAAGTGAGGGCAAGCTCTTTCAGCAGGCCCAGCAAGTCGGGATGGGCTCATAGCCGGCGCGCGCCCGTCGAGCTTGCCTGCGGTTTTCCCTCCGCCTCAAGGCGAGGGCGCGAATTTCCCTCCCCCTCTGGGGGAGGGCAGGGAGGGGGTCCAGGAACTCGTGCTCGTCCTCGACTTCGGCTCGCAATACAGCCAGCTGATCGCTCGGCGGGTGCGTGAGGCGGGCGTCTACTGCGAGCTGATCGATGGGGCGACGCCCTGGGAGCGGATCCGCGCCCGCTCGCCGAAGGCGATCATCCTCTCCGGCGGGCCGTCGAGCGTCTATGAGCGGGGCGCGCCGCTCCCCGATCGCGCCTTGCTCGAGGCCCGGGTGCCGGTGCTCGGCATTTGCTATGGCATGCAGCTGCTCGCCTATCAGCTTGGCGGCCAGGTGGCGAGCGCCGGGAAACGCGAGTACGGCCCGGCCCAGGTTCGGGTGGACGGCCGCTCTCCGCTCTTCAAGGATCTGCCAGAGCAACTACCAGTCTGGATGAGCCACGGTGACACGGTCATGATGGCGCCACCCGGCTTTCAGGCACTGGCGCGGTCCGACAACTCGGAGATCGCCGCCATGAGCGACGGCGCCGGCCGCTACGGCATTGCCTTTCATCCCGAGGTCATCCATACGCCACAGGGCCGGGACATACTCGCAAACTTTCTCTATGCGGTGGCGGGCTGCCAGGGCAACTGGAAGCCGTCGGCCTTCATCGAGCAAGCCACCGAGGCTATCCGGAGGCAGGTCGGCGATGGACGAGTGCTCTGCGCCCTCTCCGGTGGCGTCGATTCTGCGGTCTGTGCCACCCTTATCCACCGCGCGATCCCGGGCCAGCTGACCTGTCTCATCGTCGATAACGGCTTGCTGCGTCGAGACGAGCGACGCCGCGTCGAAGAGGTCATGCGGCGTCACCTCGGCATCGACGTGAGGTCGGTCGACGCCAGCCAGGAGTTTCTCGCCGCGCTGCGCGGCGTGATCGACCCGGAAGAAAAGCGCCGGCGGATCGGGGCCACCTTTATTCGCGTCTTCGAAAAGGAAGCGGCTCGTGTGCGGAATGTCGAGTTCCTGGCCCAGGGGACGCTCTATCCCGACGTCATCGAGAGCACCAGTCATGACACCGTCAATGCCCATCGGATCAAAACCCACCACAACGTCGGCGGCTTGCCGCCCGACCTGCGCTTCAAGCTGGTCGAACCGCTTCGCTACCTCTTCAAGGACGAGGTACGGGCGATCGGGTCGGAGCTCGGCCTGCCTGATGACATGGTCCATCGGCAACCATTTCCGGGTCCGGGGCTTGCGGTGCGCATCATCGGCGAGGTGACCCGCGAGCGGCTCGATACCCTCCGCGCCGCCGATTGGATCGTTGTCGACGAGATCAAGGCGGCCGGGCTGTACCGTTCGCTCTGGCAATCGTTTGCGATCCTGACTCCATTGCAGAGCGTGGGGGTGATGGGCGACTACCGCACCTATGGCAACGTCGTGGCGGTGCGAGCGGTGCAAAGCGAAGACGGGATGACCGCCGACTGGGCGCGGTTGCCGTACGAGGTCCTTGCTCGCATCTCGACCCGGATCGTGAACGAGGTGCCGGGCGTCAACCGCGTCGTCTACGACGTCTCGTCGAAGCCGCCCTCGACCATCGAATGGGAATAAGCGTTCTGATCGTCGGCAGCGGCGCTCGTGAGCACGCGCTGACCTGGAAGGCATTGCAGAGCCCGCTGACCGACGCTGTCTACTGCGCGCCGGGGAATGCGGCGACCGAAGCGATCGCGATCAATAGCGATATCGAGGCGACCGACGTCGAGGGCATCGCCCGATTCGTGCGAGAGCGGGACGTGCACCTGACGGTCATCGGCCCCGAAGCGGCGGTCGATGCCGGCGTCGCCGATCGGCTTCTAAACGACGGGCGCCTGGTGTTCGGGCCCAGCAAAGCCGCCGGCCGGATCGAGAGCAGCAAGGCGTTTGCCAAGTCGCTGATGAAACGCGCCGGAGTGCCGACCCCCGATTACCGGGTCTTCCAGGATCCCGCAAACGCCAAGGACTTCGTGCGAAGTGAAGGCCGGGCCTTTGTCGTCAAAGCCGACGGGCTGGCGAAAGGTAAAGGAACGCTGGTCCCTCGGGATGCCGCTGAAACGCTGGAATGCATCGATACGCTGATGCTGCGTCGAACGGTTGGCGCCGCAGCCGACCAGATCGTGCTGGAGGAAAAGGTCGAGGGACGCGAGGTCTCGTTGATGGCGCTCGTCGACGGCGAGCGCGTGCTGCCGCTCGAGCCCGCCTGCGATTACAAGCGAGCGCTCGACGGCGACAAGGGCCCGAACACCGGCGGCATGGGTGGCTACTCGCCGGTTTCCTTCTTCGATACGACCGACATCGATCGCGCCGTCGAGGCCGCCTTGCAGCCGGTGATCGACGCCCTCCGCGAGGACGGCTGCCCGTATCGTGGCTGTTTGTACGCGGGCTTGATGGTGGGGCCGAGCGGCATCCAGGTGCTCGAGTACAACGCGCGGTTTGGCGATCCGGAAACCCAGATCGTGCTGCCCCGATTGGACAGTGACTTGATCGCCCTGCTCGAAGCGGCCGCGAGAGGCGAGCTGAGCGGCCGGCTCTCCTGGTCGCCCTCCGCGAGCGTGGGCGTCGTGCTGGCGTCGCGGGGATATCCCGGGTCGTACGCGCGTGACTATCCGATCGACGGGCTCGGCCGCGTCGAGCAAGGCGTGCTCGTGTTCCATGCCGGCACCGCGTCCGATCCATCCGGCTACGTGACCGCGGGAGGTCGCGTCCTGACGGTGGTCGCCACCGGACAGACGATGGCGGACGCCCGCGAACGCGCCTACCGGAACGCGGAGCGCATCCGATTCGAAGGCGTCAGCTATCGCAAGGACCTGGCTCTGCGAGAGCTCGAGGTCTCGGTGACGGGATGAGCGACGCCCCTCTGGTCGGCATCGTGATGGGAAGCGAATCGGACCGGCCGACCATGAACAAATGCGGCGAGGTACTCGACAGCTATGGCGTCAGCTATGAGGTTGTTGTCAGGTCGGCGCATCGCGATCCAGAAGGTTGCCGGCAATGGGCATCGTCCGCAGAGGCGCGTGGGCTCAGGGTCCTGATCGCGGCGGCCGGCGGTGCCGCGGCCTTGCCGGGCGTGGTTGCGGCCTGGAGTGTGCTCCCCGTCATTGGTGTTCCGATGTCCGGCGGCAGCCTCGGCGGGCTCGACGCGCTGCTCTCCATGGCGCAGATGCCGGCGGGCATTCCAGTCGCCACCGTGGCCATCGGCGACGCCGGCGCGCGAAACGCCGCGCACCTTGCGACCGCCATTCTTGGGCTCGCCGACTCCGGCGCCAGAGACAAGCTGATTGCGCGCCGCGAGGCAAGCCGCACGCCGAAACCGGCCTAAACTAAGCGCGTGCCAAGGGTCCTGATCACTGAAACTGTGCTGCGCGACGCGCAGCAGAGCTTGCTGCAGGGCCGCTTGAAATTGCAGCATGTGCTGCCAATCGCGAAAACGCTGGATGACATCGGCTACCACTCCCTCGATGCCTGGGGCGGCTGGGCGCTCGCCGCCTCGGTCCGCGCGCTCAAGGAAGATCCCTGGCAACGATTGCGGGCGCTTCGCCACGCGATCACCAAGACGCCCCTGCAGATGTTGATCCGCGGCCAGACGCTGATCGGGAACACGCATCAGGCCGATGACGTCGTCCGCGCTTTTATCGATCAGGCCGTCAAAGACGGCATCCGCATCGTCCGCACCTTCGATCCGCTCAACGACATGCGCAACCTGGAGGTCCCCATCGAGGCGGCGCGCAAGGCGGGGGCCCGCGTGATCGGCGCCCTCGTTTACAGCCCGAGTCCGGCGCAGGATGACGCCTGGTTCGTCCGGTCGGCCAACCGTCTCAAGCAGATGGGCGCGGACTGGATCGGGGTCGAGGACGTCGCCGGGATCCTGGCGCCCGCGAGTGCACGCTCGCTCGTCGCCGCTCTCGTCAATGGCTGCAGCCTCCCGGTCAGCATCCACACGCATTCCACCACCGGCTTCGCGCCGATCACCTATTTCACGGCGATCGAAGCGGGCGCCACCGGTGTCGACACCGCCTTGTCGGCACTGGCCTGGGGCGCGTCACAGCCCGCCACCGAGACCATCGTGGCGGCGCTCAAAGGAGGACCGCACGACACCGGCCTTGACATCGGCCGGATCAGCCAGGCGAGCCGTTATGTCAATGAGATTCACGACGAGTATCTCGAGTTCCAGGACCCGATCGCGTTCAGCAATGACGTCGACGTGCTCGAGCACCAGCTTCCCACGCCGGTGCTCGCGGTCGTCATCCGGACGCTTCGCGAGCGCAATGCCATCGATCGCTATGACCGCTTAATCGCGGAGCTGATTCAGGTGCGCAAGGACATGGGCTATCCACCGATGGCCGCGCCGATCAACCGGATCGCCGCGCAGCAGGCGCTCTCCAACACGCTCAGCGAGAAGCGCTATCAGCAGATTGAGCAGCCCTTCCGGGATTACGTCAAGGGATTGTTCGGCGCACCCCCTGCTCCGATTGACTCGCAGGTGCGCAAGCGGGTGTTGGGATCGTCTGAGGCGATCACGATGCGCCCGGCTGATCTCCTCGAGCCCGGCCTCGACCGCGCCCGGCGCGAGATGCGCAAGCTTGGCCTCTCACCCTCGGGAACCGACCAGGTGCTGACCTACATCCTCTTTCCGGAAGACGCTCCCGGCATCATGCGACCCGCATTGCGTGGCCCTGAGCCCGCTGCCGCGCCGGCTCCTACGCCTGCGGCCACGGTCGCCTCTGAGACCGGAACCGCATCAGCGCCGGCGCCCGCGGCTGAGCCGTCCACGCCAACACGGCCATCCGGTCGTGAATTCACCGTCGAGGTCGATGGCGAGCCCTACAAGGTTCGCATCCTCGGCGATGGCATGGTGGCGCCGGCCGGCACGCCGTCACGCGCGCCCGGCGCAAGCACAACGCCGCAACCTGCCCCGAGCGGCAACGGCGCGATCCAGGCGCCGATGCAAGGGATGGTCGTCAAGGTGAGGGTCGGTAAGGGCGATCGAGTCCGGCTCGGCGACGTCGTGGTCGTGCTCGAGGCGATGAAGATGCAGAACGACATCGTCGCCACCGTCGCCGGGACCGTGCGCGAGGTGTTCGCCAGGGAAGGGTCGATCGTGGCCCCGAACGAAGTCCTGATGACCATTGGCTAGCGTCACCAGGGTCCTGGTCGCGAACCGTGGCGAAATTGCCCTTCGCGTGATGCGAAGCTGCCGCGAGATGGGCATCCCAACGGTCGCCGTCTACGCCGAGGTTGATGCGCGGACGCCACACGCCTATTTCGCCGACGAGCGGGTCGCCCTCCAGGCAGCATCGCCGCGCCAGGGCTACCTCGACATCGGCCAGCTGGTGAACATCGCGCGAACGCATGGCGCCGACGCCGTGCACCCGGGCTATGGATTTCTTTCGGAGAACGCGGCGTTCGCCGAAGCCTGCGGCCAGGCCGGCTTGACGTTCATCGGTCCTTCAGCCGGCAGCATCCGCGCCATGGGTGACAAAGTCGAGGCACGCCGGCGGATGACCCAGGCAGGCGTGCCGGTCGTTCCGGGCAGCGCCGAGCTGGGCGATGAGCACGCCGCGCTGACGGAGGCTGAGCGGATCGGCTATCCGGTGCTGGTCAAGGCGGCGGCTGGCGGAGGGGGGATCGGGATGCGCGTTGCGCGGGACCGCAACGAGCTTCCGAGTGCCTTCGAGGCCTGCCGGCGAGCCGCGCAGGCGTCCTTCGCCAGCCCCAACGTGTACCTCGAGCGCTACCTGGCGCATCCCCGACACGTTGAGATGCAGGTCCTGGCCGACAGCCATGGCACGACCCTGGCGCTCGGCGAGCGTGAGTGCTCGATCCAGCGCCGCCACCAAAAGCTGCTCGAGGAAACGCCCGCGGTCGGCCTCAATCCGAGCATGCGGGCGGCGATGGCCAGCGCCGCCGTGAAGGCCGCTGCGGCGGTCGACTACGAGAACGCCGGAACGATCGAGTTCATCGTTTCGGGCGACGACTTCTATTTCCTGGAGATGAACACGCGGCTACAGGTGGAGCATCCGGTAACGGAATCGGTGCTCGGGATCGACCTGGTCCGCGAGCAGATTCGAGTCGCTCGCGGGGAGCGAATTCCTGCCGCTGGCTACGGCCATCCGCGAGGCCATGCCATCGAGTTTCGGATCAACGCCGAGGACCCGCTGCGCAACTTCATGCCGGCGCCGAGGCGAGTGCAACGGTACGCGCCGCCGACCGGTCCCGGCGTTCGGGTTGACAGTGGGATCCGTCCCCACCAGGACGTTTCGCCCCATTTCGATTCCCTCCTGCTCAAGTTGGTCGTTTTTGCCGCCGACCGAGCGGCCGCCATCGGGCGCGGCCGCCGGGCACTCGCCGAAATGGTTCTGACCGGGCCCAAGACGACGGTCCCCTTTCATCGGGCCATCCTCGATGAGCCCGACTTCATCGCCGGCAAGATCTCGACGGGGTTTATTGACGAACACCCCGCGCTGTTCGAGCGGACGCGCCAGTTTGCCTCGGAGCCGTCTCCGCTCGAGCCGCTCTTCGGGGGTGGCGAGGTGGCGGCCGCGATCGCCGCGGGCATCGTCCTAACCTCCGAAGCCTGATTCGGAGCTCGGGCTGACCTAGCGGCTGATCACGAGCGGCGCGTCGTACTCCTGCGTGAGCGGCACACCGGTGAAGTCCGTGACGCCCGTCGTCACCACGAGCTGGTATGTCCCCTGACGCAACTTCACCGCGAGGATGGCGAGATGAGTGTCGGCGTCAAACGTAACCGTCGCCTCGACCGGGTTGCCGTCTTGGTCCTTGATCTGGATGGTGGCGCGGGTCACGGTTTCGGCCTTCAGGTCGGCGTCGAACTGTACCTTGACCCGCTGCCCGGGCGGGGTTTGCAGCACCTCGACGGAAACCACGCTAGGCCCATGGCTGAGCGGTTGGACGGCGGACGCCTGCACATCGTGGATCAGGTAGCGCTGGTCTTGCTGGATGACGGTCAGTTGCTCTTCGAAAAAGCCGGTCTCTTGCTTGGCCTTACTGATGAAGGTGCGGACGCCGATCAGGAAGTGGTTCGGGTTGGTCGCCGTCAGCTGCACGGTCACGACCGAGTAGCGTGCAAAGCTGGTTCCCGCGGCGCTGAGCAGCGACGCGTTTCCGCTCTGGTAGGCGGCCAGCCCCTTGGCGTCGAGCTCACCCTGCGCCGCCGCATTATCGGCCGCCAGCCGCGCCTTCATGAATTTGTCGACTTCGGCGATCGCCTGATGCTCCGCAGCGTTACTCCCGGAAATTGAGAGGGTGGCCACCTGGAAGGTGATGCCACCAGTAGCGTCGTCGCGCCTCGTGAAGAGGACGAGGTCTCCGCTGGGCGACCACTCTGGCGCGCTGTACTCGACTCGTGGTGTGCCGAAGGGCCTGGGACTCGACCCATCGCGATCGATGACGAGGAGGTTGGGATTGCCAGCGCTGGAATCGTCGGGCCGGCTGGCCAACAGCAACGAGGACGCGTCCGGGGCCCAGTTCAGATCGCTCCACATCTGCCCACTCGGGCTGGCCGCCACCATGCCGGCATGCTTGCCATCGGCGGCGACATAGAGGCCGGTCGTGCTGGCCCGCTGGACGACGAAGGCAAGCTCACCCTTTGGCGACCAGGCGAAGCCGGTCGCACCTTGCTGGAGCGGGCTCGAGAAAGCCGGCGATGCACTGAGGTCGACCACGATCGAGCCGCTGTCCACGGTCTCAACGGCAAGCAGCGTGCCGTTTGGCGACCCTTCGACGCTGCCGCGGTCGACCTTGATCGTGGACGGAAGTGGCACCGGCATGGCGTGCAGGTCGACGAGCTTGAGAACGCCATTGTCGACATAGGCAAGCCGATCGCTTCCAAGCCAGACGGCGGGGCGCTTGGGCGTGCCGTTGACGATCGCGACCGTCGCAATCAGCGTGCCCTGCAGGTCGCGGACATCGAGACTTGCCTGACCGCCACGCAGTGTCCACGCCGCGAACAGGCTTCCGGACGCAGGGGCGGAGGGCAGCATCGCGCCCGGGGCGAGGTTTCGAATGGGCGTCCCCGACGAACTCATCAGCCAGACGTCAGTGCTCGCCGCCGGAGAGCCGGATGGGCTGGCGCTGCCCGAGGGCGTGGCCAGTCCCGCTGGGCCGCCCTGGCCGGCCGGGCGGGTCGCAATCAACTGCCCGGCACCGGTCCAGATCGCGTTGAGGATTGTTCCGGACTTATCGAGCCGGTTGTCGTGACCATACGTCACGTTGGAACTCTTGTAGGAGGGCGGAGTCACAGGCGGGATCGCCCGGACCGTGCTGAAATGAACGACGAGCGGGGTTGCGGCAACCGTCGGCGTTGGCCTCACGAGCGGTGAAGCGGACGCGGCCGGCCCGGCGCTCGGCTGCAGCCGGACGGTGTAGGTGGTATTGGGCGCCAGGGGGTGGGTGGGCGTGATGATCAGTGTCGAACCGACCCATGTCTTGGTCACCGCAGTGGCCGGCTCGATCTGGACCGATTCGGCGACGGCGTTCTTGTCCACCGGGCCGCTGAAGTTCAGCTCGATCGGCTCGGCCGTGGTGGCGACATCGGTCTTGTTGCTGATTGGAACTACCACCGCAACTGCCGGTCCCGGCTGGACGGCGCTGGTTCGCAGGTAGACCTGCACGCCGAGTACCACCAGGAAGCCGGCTGCTACCGCCCCCATCGAAAGGGCAAGCGTTCGCCGTTTGAAGCTGAATGCGTACCAGGGACGCGACGCGCTTCTCGGCAGCGTCTGGCGCGCTTCGGTCATCAACTTGGCGCGCAGGTAGCTGCGGAAGTGCGGGTCCAGGGGCGGTGTGGCCGGCCGCGACCCCTTCAGGAGGTCGACCACTTCCTGGTGCGCCGGGTCGGTGAAGATTTCCTGGAGCTCGGGGTCGTTCATCATGGCAGCCCCACCTCAGCCTCGAGTTGCGGCAGTTCGCGGCGGAGCCGCTCGACGCCCCGGTGGAGGAGCAGCTTGACCGCACCCGACGTCTTCCCCATGATCAGGGCGATCTCCTCGATCTTCTTGTCTTCGCTGAATTTGAGGACCATCGCGGTGCGCTGGTGCCTTGGAAGCTGGTCGATCGCCGACCATACCCGACGGCTTCGATCTCGCCGCACCACTTCATCGAGCACGCTGGGGGCGGTGCTGGGCATCGCCGCGCCCTCCTCAAGCTCGACCTCTTTGCCGGCCGGGCCACGGTAGTGGTCGGCGACCGCGTTCAGCGCGATCTGATACAGCCACGAGGAGAAGGGATGGCCCGAGTAGGTGTACCGCTTGATGTTGCGCAGCGCCTTGAAAAACACCTCCGATGTCACGTCCTCAGCCAGGGATTGATCTCGAACTCTTGAATACGTGAACCGATAAATTTGCGGGAAATAGCGGTCATAGAGAGCCCCGAACGCCTCGGGGTCTTCCTTTGCCCGTTCGACGAGTTCCCGCTCTTCAAATCCGTCCGGCATCAGGGCACCCTTCGGGACGCCCGTTGTCGAGTGAACGGGAGACGCCCCCACTTGGTTACGAGACCGCCCCAATATATCCGCAACTCCCCGCTAATACAAAGTGCCGCAAGCCGGCTGAGGTTACGGCAACGCTTGCGGGATTTCCAGCCGTGCGGCCTCTATACTGAGCCCGTCACCGACGGCCCGCCACCCAAAAGGAGACCTGCCGCCGTTTGATTCCGCGATACGCCCATCCGGAGATGAGCGCCATTTTCGAGCCCAGGCAGCGATACGAGCTATGGCTGCGGGTCGAGCTCATCGTTACCGAAGGCTGGGTCGAGATCGGTGAGGTTCCCCGGGCTGCCGTTGCCCGGCTCTCCAGGGCTGCCGTCGACGTCGACCGGATCGCTCAGCTGGAGGAGCGAGTCGGCCACGACGTCGTCGCCTTCCTCGACTCGCTCGCCGAACCGCTTGGCGATGACGCCCGCTACTTGCACCGCGGGCTGACCTCCTCAGACGTGCTCGATACCGCGTTGGCGATGCAGCTGGTGCAGGCCGCCGACCTTCTGCTCAAGGACCTCGACCGCCTGATCGAAGTGGTGCGCCGCCGCGCCGTCCAGGAGCGGAGCACCCTCATGGCGGGACGTACCCACGGGATCCACGCCGAGCCGGTCAGCTTCGGCTTCGTGCTCGCCGGCTGGCTCGACGAGCTGGAACGGGAGCGAGGCCGTTTGGTCGCGGCCCGCGAGGATATCCGGGTTGGGAAGCTGTCGGGGGCCGTGGGCACCCATGCCACGATCGATCCGAGGGTCGAGGAGTACGCCCTCGGCCGGCTGGGTCTCAAGGTGGCCCCGGTGACGACGCAGATCATCGCCCGTGACCGGCACGCGGCCTACCTGGCCACCCTGGCCGTGGTCGCCGGCAGCCTGGAGAAGTTCGCCACAGACATCCGCCAGTTGCAGCGGACGGAGGTCGGCGAGGTCCGCGAGCCCTTCGGCGAGGAGCAGAAAGGCTCGTCGGCGATGCCCCATAAACGCAATCCGATCCTGAGTGAACGCGTCTGCGGGCTGGCCCGGACGATTCGCGGCTACGCCCTGACCGCCCTCGAAAACCAAGCGCTCTGGCACGAGCGGGATATCAGCCACTCCTCCGCCGAGCGGATCATCGTTCCCGACGCCTGTATCGTTCTCGATTACGTGCTCCGCCTGATGCGAGACATCCTCGAGGGCCTGACCATCAATCGCGAGCGGATGCGGGCCAACCTCTATCGCAGCGGCGGGGTCGTCTTCTCGCAGCGCGTGCTGCTGGCGCTGGTCGATAAGGGCATGTCACGGCCGGACGCGTATCGCGTCGTCCAGCGCGCGGCGCTCACCGCCCTCGATGACGGCCAGGACTTCAAGACGATCGTCGGCCAGGCGCCCGAAGTCCGCGAACGGCTCACAACGGATGAGCTCGCTGAGCTCTTCGACCCGGCGTTTTATCTTCGATATCTCGACATCACCTTCCAGCGCGTCGGACTGGTACCCGCAACGACGGAGGTCAATAAGCCATGAGCGCCATCCTCACAACCGAGCTTTCTCTGCCCCTCCACGCCCGAGGCAAGGTCCGCGACACCTACCAGCTCGCCGAGGGTGAGCTGCTGATGGTCGCGACCGACCGCCTTTCCGCCTTCGACGTCGTCTTGCCGACACCGATTCCCGAGAAGGGAAGGGTCCTCAATCAGCTGTCCCTCGACTGGTTCCGAGAGACAGAAACGATCGTCCGCAATCACCTGAGCCGCGAGCAGTTCATCCCTGAATTCCTCCACCGGCAGCAGCCGGACCTGCCGCTCCGCAGCATGCGAGTTCGTGCCGCGCAGCCCATCATGTTCGAGTGCGTCGTGCGGGGCTATATCTCCGGATCCGGGTGGAAGGATTACCAGCGGACGGGGACGATCGCCGGCGATCGCCTTCCGGCTGGCTTGAACGAAAGCGATCGGCTCCCGGAGCCGATCTTCACCCCCGCCACGAAAGCGACCAGCGGCCATGATGAAAACATCTCGCGAACCGAGCTTGCCAATCGCGCTGGTCGCGAGCTGGCGCAACGACTCGAGCAGCTGAGCCTGGCGCTCTATCGCTTCGGGCACGCTCGAGCCCGGGAATGCGGGATCATCTTGGCCGACACCAAGTTCGAGTTCGGGATCCTCGACGGCGAGATCATCCTGATCGACGAGGTCATGACCCCCGACTCGTCCCGCTTCTGGGACGTGGCGCAATATCGTCCCGGCGGGCCGCAGGCGTCCTTCGACAAGCAGTACGTCCGCGATTATCTGGAACGCGTCGGCTGGAACAAGCAGCCGCCGGCGCCCGCCCTCCCCGACGAGGTCGTGGCCGGCACCAGCGAGCGGTACCTGGAGGCGTTGCGACGTCTCAGGGCAACGCCGGTCATGGCGAGGGCGCATGCGGAAAGCTGAAGTCTTTGTCACGCTCAAGCCAGTGGTCAACGACCCGCAAGGCCTGACGATCCGCAGCGGCCTGCACGCGCTTGGATTCGACAAGGTCACCGATGTCCGCTCCGGCAAATACCTGCTCGTGACCCTCGACGAGCCCGATGCGGCGAAGGCGCGCCAGCAGGTCGAGGAGATGGCCCGCCAGCTGCTGGCCAACGAGGTGATCGAGGACTATCGCATCACGATGCTTCAGGGTGGGGGCCTGTGAGAACCGGCGTCGTCGTCTTTCCCGGCACCTGGAGTGATCGGGACTGCGGCCATGCCCTTGGCGATGTGCTCGACCAGCCGGTCGATTACGTCGACTACCGCGAGCAGAACCTTAAGGGGCTGGATCTCGTCGTGCTGCCCGGCGGATTCTCCTACGGCGACTACCTCCGCTGCGGAGCAATCGCTCGCTTTACCCCGGTGATGGAAGCGGTCACCGCTTTTGCCGCGCAGGGCGGGCTCGTGCTCGGGATCTGCAACGGCTTTCAGATCCTGCAGGAAGCCAGGCTGCTGCCCGGGGCCCTGCTGAAAAATGCCTCGTGCGAGTTCCGGTGCGAGTGGGTTCACCTGCGCGTCGAGCAGAGCAACTCGGCCTTCACGGTCGATTGCCGCCCCGGCCAGGTATTGCGCATCCCGATCTCGCATGGGGAGGGCAATTTCTTCGCCGACCCGTCGGCGCTCGAGCGCCTCGAGCAGGAGTCGCGGGTGGTCTTCCGCTACTGCACCCAGGACGGCCAGTCCGCTCCCGACGCCAATCCCAATGGGTCGCTGCACAACATCGCTGGCATTAGCAACGTCCGCGGCAATGTCCTGGGGATGATGCCGCATCCCGAGCGTGCCTGCGAGGCGCTGCTGGGTGGCGACGACGGGCTATTGATCTTGCAATCGGCGATCCATGCGTGGTCGCGGGTGCCGGCGTGAGAATCCAAGGTATGACCGGGGACCAACTGAGCACGACGACGCCAGAGCTCGGTGTTCGCCGCGCCCAGCTGGATTCAGTGGCATTGGCCGACGAGGAATACCGCGAGATCGTTCGGGCGCTGGGTCGGGAGCCTAATGACCTTGAGCTCGGGATGTTCGGCGCCCTGTGGAGCGAGCACTGCTCGTACAAAACGTCGAAAGCGTTGCTTCGGCAATTGCCGACGGAAGGCCCGAACGTCCTCCAGGGACCAGGCGAGAATGCTGGGGCGGTCGACATCGGCGATGGCCTGGCCGCCGTCTTCAAGATCGAGTCACACAATCACCCCTCGGCGATCGAGCCTTACCAGGGTGCCGCGACCGGCGTCGGGGGAATCCTGCGCGACGTCTTTGCCATGGGCGCACGCCCGATCGCGATCCTCGATGTGCTTCGCTTCGGCCCGCTCGACCGCGATCGGAACCGTCACCTTTTTCAAGGGGTGGTGGCCGGCATCGGCGGCTACGGGAATTGTTTTGGCTGCCCGACGGTCGGCGGCGAGGTGTACTTCGACCCCGCGTATACCGATAACCCGATCGTCAACGCGATGTGCGTCGGACTGGTCTCGCATGAGGGGCTGCGCCGAGCCAGAGCGGACCGTGCCGGTGATGTCGTCCTGCTGGTCGGCGCCGACACCGGCCGCGATGGCATTCAGGGAGCAACCTTCGCCTCGGTCGAGATGGACGAGCGCTCCGCATCGCGTCGGCCGGCCGTCCAGGTGGGCAACCCCTTTCTCGAGAAGCTTCTCTGTGAGGCCTGCCTGGTGCTCAACGAACTCGAGGGGGTGACGGCGACCCAGGATTTGGGTGCGGCCGGGCTTACCAGCGCCGCCAGCGAGCTGGCCTACCGTGGTAGGCGCGGCATCGACCTGGAGGTCGACCGGGTGAGCCGGCGCGAGCACGGCATGAGCGCCTACGAGGTGATGCTGTCCGAGTCGCAGGAGCGAATGCTCGTCGTGGTCCGCCCCGCTGCGGAGGCGGCCGCCCGCGACGTCTTCGAGCATTTCGAGCTTCACGCGGACCGGATCGGGACCATCACGGGCAGTGGGAGAATCCGAGTGCGCGAGGGCGGCGCGGTGGTGGGCGACATGCCGTTGAAGGCACTGGTCGATGGGGTCCCGTCGCGATCACCCGCCGTCGAGTTTGCCGACAAACACCCCTCCCCGCCGATGCCGTCGATCGCCGAGCCTGAGGCCATCCTGCTCGATCTGCTGGCCAGTCCCAACCTCAAAAGCCGCCGGCCGATCTATCGGACCTACGACCATCAGGTGCAGGACAACACCGTGATCGGACCCGGGTTTGACGCGGCCTTGCTCCGTGTGCCCGGTACGAACAAAGGGTTGGCGCTGACGACGGATGGCAACCCCTGGTACGTCGCGCTCGATCCCTACGACGGCACACGGGCGGCGGTCGCGGAAGCGGCGCGCAACATCGCCTGTACCGGCGCCCGCCCGCTGGCCGTCACCAATTGCCTCAACTTCGGCAATCCCGATCGGCCCTCGATCTTTGCTCAGCTGCAAGAGAGTGTCCGGGGCCTGGCGGATGCCTGCCGAGCCTTCGAGCTTCCAGTCGTCAGCGGCAACGTCAGCCTCTACAACGAGACCAGCGAGCGCAACATCCTGCCGACGCCGGTCATCGGCATGGTGGGCCTGCTCGATGACCTCTCGAAGCGGTGCCCGGCCGGCTTCCAGGAGGATGGTGACCTGGTCTTCCTCCTGGGGGAGACTCGGGATGAGCTCGCCGGGAGTCAGTATCTGCAGCTGCTTGGCGCCAGGTTGAAGGGCCGGCCACCTTCTGTGAGCCTCGAGATGGAGCGTCGTCTGCAAAGCGCTCTGCTCGATTCCATCGCGGCCGGCGTGGTACGCTCCGCCCACGATGTCTCGGACGGCGGGCTGCTCATCGCGCTGGCGGAGAGCGCCCTCTTCGGGAGGCGCGGACTGAAATGTCCGAATGTCACCGGGGCGATGAGCCGTGAGGCGTTCTTTTTCGGCGAGTCGCTGGGGCGCGTGATCGTTAGCATCGCTCCCCGGCAGGTCCCTGACCTGCAGCGGTTGATGGTCCATCACCAGATCCCGATTCACGCGATGGGCGTCGTCGGGGGAGAGAACTTTCAGGTGGGGTCGGACGTCCGAGTGCCGCTGGATACGCTGCGCCAGGCCTGGGAGACCGCATTTTGAGGCGCGACTGGCTCGGCGACGAGCGCATGAAGGAAGCCTGCGGCCTCTTCGGCATCGACGCGCCGGGGGAAGAGGTGGCGAACCTCACCTATTTCGGCCTCTACGCGTTGCAGCACCGCGGGCAGGAAAGCGCCGGCATCGCGACCGGCGATGGGCGAAGCCTGCGGATGCACAAGGATGTCGGGCTGGTTGCCCAGGCCTTTGACCAACTGGCGCTCGATCGCCTCACCGGTCACCTGGCGCTGGGGCACACCCGCTACTCCACCACCGGGTCAAACCGGGTGGAAAATGCCCAGCCGATGATCGTCGAGCACCCGGAGCTTGGTTCGATCGCCATCGCCCACAACGGCAACCTCACGAACGCCGAGTCGCTCCGGCGCGACCTCGAGCAGCAGGGCATCCGATTCAAAACCTCGAGCGATACCGAAGTGATTGCCGAGCTGCTGGCGCATACCAGCGGTTTCGACATCCTTGCGGTGATGCGCCGCGCGTTGCCGCGCCTGCAGGGGGCCTATTGCCTGCTGCTGCTGACCAGGGACTGCCTGGTCGGCGTGCGCGATCCGCTGGGCATCCGGCCCCTCTCCCTTGGACGGCTGGGCGAGACGGGTCACATCATCACCTCCGAGACCTGCGCGCTGGACACCGTGGGCGCGGAGTTCGTTCGAGAAGTTGAACCCGGAGAAGCCGTGCTCCTCGGCCATGGGATCCCCGTCGCCGAGCAGCTATTGCCATCGGTCCGCAAAGCCACCTGTATGTTTGAGTTCATCTACTTCGCGCGCCCGGACTCGCGGCTGCAGGGGCAGTCGCTGTACGAGGCGCGCCGCAACATGGGTCGCGAGCTGGCGCGCGAGGCGCCGGCGGATGGCGACATCGTCATCTCACTGCCCGACTCGGGAACGCCGGCGGCAGTTGGTTTTGCCGAAGCGAGCGGCATTCCCTTTAGCGAGGGATTGATCAAGAGCCGCTACATCACGCGCACGTTTATCCAGCCGAACGAGCGGCTGCGCAATGTTGGGATCAAGCTCAAGTTCAATCCGTTGCGCGAGATCCTGCAGGGGAAGCGGGTCGTCCTGGTCGACGATTCGATCGTGCGCGGTACCACCAGCCGGAAGATCGTCGAAGAGCTGCGCCGCGCCGGGACGCGCGAGATCCACATGCGTGTAAGCAGTCCGCCGATTCAGTGGCCCTGCTTCATGGGCATCGACATCGCGAGCCGTTCGGAACTGATCGCCTCCGGGCGCAGCGTCGAGGACGTCGAGCGCCTGATCGGCGCCGACTCCTTGAAGTACCTCAGCAAGGCTGGGTTATTGCGCGCGGTCAAGAACGCAACCGGGTTCTGCATGGCTTGCTTTGACGGCGACTACCCGGTTCCGGTACCGGTCCAGCTCGAGATGGACAAGCTCGCCCTCGAGCCGGTCGCCCGGTGACGACCTACCGCGATGCCGGCGTCAACATCGATGCCGGCAATCAGGCAGTCGAGCTGATCAGACCGCTGGCTGCCGCGACTCAGGGTCCCGAGGTGCTGGCGGGTGTCGGCCCGTTCAGCGGCCTGTTCGCGCTCGACACCACGCGCTATCGCGCGCCCGTGCTGATCGCGAGCACCGACGGCGTTGGAACCAAGGTCCTGCTCGCGGCTGGCGCCGGCCGGCATGCCCAGGTCGGCGCCGATCTGGTCAACCATTGCGTCAACGACGTCCTGACCGCCGGGGCCGAGCCGCTCTTCTTCCTCGACTATGTCGCGACCGGAGTGCTCGAGCCGCGCATGGTCGCCGAGCTCGTGTCCGGGATGGCCGATGCCTGCCGTCAGGTTGGTTGCGCGCTGCTTGGTGGGGAGACGGCCGAGATGCCGGGACTCTATCAGCCCGGCATCTACGACGTCGCCGGCTTCATGGTCGGAGTTTCCGAGCGCAACGCCATCATCGATGGCACGTCGATCGCCGAAGGCGACGCCTTGCTGGCCCTGCCCTCGACCGGCCTCCATACCAATGGCTATAGCCTGGCCCGGCGCGTCATTCCGCGGCAGGCCCTGTCGCAAACCATGCCCGGATCGGGTCAGACCGTGCTGGAGGCGTTGCTCGCGCCGCATCGCGCCTATCTTGACTCGGTCCGTCGGCTGCGTGAGCGCATTACCGTCAAGGGACTGGCGCACATCACCGGTGGTGGGCTCGTCGGCAACCTTCCCCGGATTCTTCCGGTTGGACTCGGCGCCCGCATCCAGCGGGGCACCTGGCCGGAGCCGCCGATCTTCTCCTACCTCGCACCGTTCGTGTCCGACGATGAGCTCTGGCGAACCTTCAATATGGGGATTGGAATGGTCGTAGTCGTTGACGAGCCGAGTGCGGCGATGGCGCTTGAAACCCTGGTCGGTGAGATCTTTCTCGTGGGGGATATCGTCGCCTCTGAACAGCGGCGGGTACAGATCGTCGAGTGAGCCGGCTTCGGGTTGGCGTCCTGGTGTCAGGCCGGGGCAGCAACCTGCAGGCGCTGATCCAGGCGTCGAAGGACCCTCTCTATCCCGCGCGAGTCGTGGTCGTCTGCGCGAATCGTGATTGCGCGGCGCTCGAGATCGCCACGAAGGCCGGCGTCACTCGTCAGGTGTTTCGGCTCGCCGACTTCGCCGATCGTAAGAGGCGCGACCTGGCCATGGCACGCGTATTGCTTCAGCACGGCGTCGAGCTGATCGTGTGCGCCGGTTACGACGCGATCCTCGAGCGGGCGTTCATCCGGCAGTTCGCCGGGCGCGTCATCAATATTCACCCCTCGCTGCTGCCTGACTTCGCCGGGACGATGGACGCGGTCGAAATGGCGCTGGAGGCCCGTGTGAGCGAGACCGGCTGCACGGTGCACGTTGTCACCAATGATGTCGACCAGGGGCCGATCCTGGCACAGAGCCGGGTCCAGGTGCAGCCCGATGATACGGTCGACACTCTGCGCGAACGGATTCAGGCGGAGGAGCACGTGCTGCTCCCGGCCGTCGTCCGCCGGCTCGCCGGACAAGCGCTGCCGATTCCCGTGTGAACGCGCTGCTCAGCGTTTCCGACAAGCAAGGGCTGGTCGAGTTCGCTCGTGGCCTCGAGAGCCTGCATGTGACCCTCTATGCGACCGGCGGCACGGAACGAGCCCTGCGTGATGGCGGCGTGGCCGTCCATCCACTGTCAGAGTTGACCGGCTTCAACGAGCTCCTC
>Ga0066671_10000009_pt1 | contig 48217 bp, 52 predicted proteins | sample GraSoiAngelo_120_FD_62294 | JGI IMG/M metagenome (GOLD analysis project Ga0066671, IMG submission 62294) | Grasslands soil microbial communities from the Angelo Coastal Reserve, California, USA - 14_0919_09_20cm | ecosystem: Environmental > Terrestrial > Soil > Grasslands | place: USA...
CCAGCGTGGGGATTCCAACTTCGTTCCTGATCCGGTCGCTGGCGGGCACTCCAAAGAGCCGTCGATAGTCCGGCCGGCTTTCCCAGACCGTCTGTCCCATGACCGGATGGACCAGGTCGGCGCCATGCGTCTTGAGCATCGCCGCGATTGCGACCGCATCATCGAGCTCGACGCCGCCCGGCATCCAATCGCCGGCTGAGATCCGAATCATCAAGGGCCGCTCCCAGACGGCGCGGACCGCATCGAGCACTTCGAGCGGCAGCCGCATTCGGTTCTCGAGCGAGCCGCCGTAATCATCGCGGCGCTGATTGGTCAGCGGCGAGATGAAGCTCGCCAGCAGGTAGCCGTGCCCCATGTTGAGCTCGATGGCGTCGACCGAACAGGACGCGGCCGCTCGTGCCGCCGTCTCAAAGAGCTTCACAAGGTGCGCGATATCGCGGGCCGTCGCCTCCCTCGGCAGCGCCGAATGCGGGGTGTAGGCGATCGGCGAGGGAGCGACCAACTTCCAGGCCCCCTCCCGCAATGGTCGATCAATGCCTTCGGAGCTCGGCCGCATCGATCCTCGTCGACCGGCATGCGCCAACTGCAGCGCGACCCGGCTCCCGTTCTGATGAGCTCGCTCCACTTCACCACGCAAGTGATCCTGGTACAGAAGGTCGAACAGCGGCGTCTCCGGCGTGACCCTGCCATCCAGACTGACCGCGACAAACTGGCTAATCACGAGGCCGGTGCCTGTCTGCGCCGTCGCGTTCAGGTCACGGCGGGCCTGGGACGCAACGCGATTGGCAAGCTCGAGGCCGCCAAGGCGAAAAGGCGTGAACATCGGCGGCGGACTCAGCCGCATCGCGCCGTCCGGCGAGCCGGCCGCCATCGCCCCGAACCATGTGTCAACTCCGCGAACAAACCCTGGATCGCGCTGGGTGAGGTTGACGTACGTGATGCGGCGGCTTCGCGTCAGCAGGTTGAAGGCGAACTGCCGGGGATCGAAGCCGTCGTACCGCCCCACCTGCTCGAAGTAGCTCGCGCTTTCCAGCGCCGCCTCCTGGAACCGTTCCACGATCGGCTGCCGCTCCATCTCATAGTCATTCAGCGCCGCCGCGAGATCGCGATGACGTCGCAGCGCATCGACCAGCGCGATGCTGTCCTCCATGGCCAGCTTCGTGCCCGAGCCAATCGAAAAATGCGCGGTATGCGCGGCGTCACCGAGAACGACCACGTTGCCGGCATGCCAGGCTTCCTGCTTGAGCGTTTGGAAATTGAGCCAGAGGGATCGGTTCGACATCAGCCGGCGGCCATCGAGCTCAGGAGCAAAGAGGGCCTCGCAATAACGAATGCTTTCAGCCTCACTCGCGGACTCGAGACCCGCATGGCGCCAGGCGTCCTCGGGGCACTCGACGATGAAGGTACAGGTGCGAGCATCGAACGGATAGGCGTGGACCTGAAAGAGCCCGTGGTAATTTCGCCGGAAGATAAAGGTAAAGGCATCGAGCGGCAGGTCGCTGCCGAACCAGACGTACTTGGTCGGGTGCAGGGTGAGCGCAGGCTTCAAGGACCCAGCGAGCGTGCGGCGGACCAGGCCATTGATGCCGTCAGCGCCAATGATGAGATCGGCGTTCTCGAATTCGGCAAGCTCGTGAACTTCGCGCTCGAACGCAAGCCGCACGCCGAGCTCCCGGCAGCGCCGCTGCAGGATGTTGAGCAGCACTTTGCGCGAGATGCCGGTGAAAACGTGACCGCGCGAGCGGATCCGGGTATCTCGGTAATAGATGTCGATCGCGTTCCAGCGGGCAAAGCTGTTCTGGATCTCGGTGTACGTTTCGTAATCGGCATCTCGGAGCGCCCCGAGCGTTTCTTCGGAGAAGACGACGCCCCAGCCGAAGGTGGCGTCCGGCGGGTTGCGCTCGACGAGGAGGACTTCGTCACCCGGCCTCGCCTTTTTCGCGAGGAGCGCAAAGTACAGTCCCGCCGGTCCGCCGCCGATGACGGCGTAGCGCACGATCCTAGTGAATCACGACGGCGTAGCGCACGATCCTAGTGAATCACTCCGGCGAGGCGCTCGACCTGGTCGATGCTGGGGATGGTCGGAAACAAAATCAGCTCGTCGCAACCTGCGTCCTCGTAGCCACGGATGAAATCGACGATCGCTCCTGGCGACGTCAGGTTGCCTGCCGCGATCTTCTCCGCAAAGGGACCCGTGAAGGCGTAGTAATGGCGTAGATACTGCGCGGCCGCCTCGGCCGGGCCATCGCCGAGGGCGAAGTAGCCCATGCCCCACGTCACCGGCCTCCCGGGCCGGCCGAGGTCCGACCAGGCGGCCAACGCGCGGGTCGCCGCCCCGGCAAAGGCTCGCGGCGGTCCGCCGCCATGCATGTAGCCGTCACCGTAGCGAGCCATGCGCGCCAGCGCCTCGCCGCTCGATCCGCCGACGAGCAGCTGCGGCCCCGATCCAGCCGGCTTTGGCCCAATCCGTCCCGCCTCCCAGATATCGCGAATCGCTTCCAGCTGCTCGGCAAAGCGACGCCCACGACCGCGCGGTTCGACGTCGGCGACCTGGTAGTCCTCGCCTCGAGCGCCGACCGCCAGGCCAAGCGTGAGTCGACCGGCCGAGAGCGCATCGAGGGAGGCCGCCTGCTTCGCCAGCAAGGCGGTGTTTCGCAGGGGCGCGATCACGATCATGGTCGCCAGGCGAATCCGGCGGGTGACGGCGGCCGCGGCCGCCAGCGCGACGAATGGCTCGTAGTTCTCGTAAGCGATTCGATCGAGGACGCCCAAACTGCTGAACGGCCCCGACTCCGCACGCTTCGCCCAATCGGTCAGCAGCTCGCCGCTGACGCCGGCGAGCGTCGTCGGAAGGCCGATCCCGATCTTCATCCGCTGGTCGGGATGATAAGTTTTTGCCGATGACGTTCCGCGGCTCGGCCAAGCCGACGCAAGCGTGGAACCATTTTCAATACACCGTCGCGGACGGCGTTGCCACGTTGACCTTCAACCGTCCCGAAAAACTCAATGCGCTCACCTTTCAGGTCTATGCGGACCTCAGGGATCTGCTAACCGATCTGCCGCAGCAAGAAGACGTTCGCGTGCTTGTCATCACCGGAACCGGTCGTGGCTTCACCTCTGGCGGCGACGTCAATGCGATCATCGGCGAGCTGCGGAACATGGACCCGCGCGACCTGCTGGCGTTTACCCGAATGACCGGAACCGTGACCCAGCGGATGCGCGAGTGTCCGATTCCGATCATCGCCTCGGTCAACGGGGTCGCGGCCGGCGCCGGCGCGGTGATCGCCCTGGCCGCCGACCTTCGGATCGTTGCGCGGTCGGCCAGCTTCGCCTTTCTCTTCACGAAGGTGGGACTGTCCGGAGGCGACATGGGTTCGGCCTATCTGCTGCCGCGCATCATCGGGCTGGGACGTGCCAGCGAGTTGCTTCTACTCGGGGAGCGCGTCGATGCCGAGAAAGCGCTGGCGATGGGCCTGGCCACGATGTTGGTGGAGGACAGCGAGCTCAGCGGGAGGACCGGGGAGCTGGCGCGGAGGCTGGCGGCCGGGCCAGCCCTGGCCTACGCGGCGACGAAGATGCTGATCTCCAAGCAGCTGGACATGAATCTCGGCGCCGCCCTGGAGCTCGATAGCATAACCCAGGCGCTGCTGATGAAGAGCGCGGACCACGCCGAGTTCTACGCCGCGTTCCACGAAGGGCGGCAGCCGAAGTGGAGCGGCCGATGAGCAGCCGGCATACGATCGTCAATCCAGACGCGCTTGCAAAGCCGACCGGGTTCTCGCACGCCGTTGTCGCGGGGCGGACCATCTATCTTGCCGGGCAAACGGCCCAGCGCTCCGACGGCACCATCGCCGGGGAGACGATGGCCCAGCAGTACGACCAGGCGGCCGCGAACGTCGTCACCGCGCTGCGGGCGGCCGGCGGCGAGCCGTCTCAGCTGGTCAGCATGCAGATCTTCGTCACGGACATCGACGAGTACCTGCGCTCGCGCAAGGAGATCGGCGAAGCCTACCGGCGGCATTTCGGGAATCAATATCCGGCGATGGCGCTCCTGGAAGTCCGCCGGCTCTTCGATCCCGCGGCGAAGGTCGAGCTGATGGCGATCGCGGTTACTGCCTGAGGTCTACGCCGGCTGAGGGTCCGGCACCGCTAATGGCGCGCCGACACCATCACGGCCATAGGCGACAGCTGGTTCCTCGCCGGCGGCAGCACAAGCATGAATCGATGCCCGAGCATGTCCACTGGGAGGGCCTACCCTCTCCGAAGCTCATCCTTCTCACGTTGAGCGTGGTGTTCGTCGTCGTGGCGGCCGGCACACTCCTGGTTGAGCACAACTGCGCGGCATTTCACGTCTGTTCCAACATCATCCGCGATAACCCGAGGGCGTTCAGCCCATAGCGGCGGCCGAGTTGCTACCAGGAACTCGGCGGTTTGGCGGAGAACAGCGAGATGGCCTGCTTGACATTCGTGCTCCCGCACTTTGGACAGGCGTGACCTTTCTCGCGTTCGGCATAGCTGCCCATGACCTCGAAGACGTGGTCGCAATCGGCGCACTTGAACTCGTAGATCGGCATGACATCGACCCTCCTACACCCTGCTGCCGGCGGTTCCAGAAACGACACTAAAGCGGGCGGGGCAGCGCGTCAATAGCAGCCCTAATTTTGCGTTGTTTTTCGGAAAAGGTCGCGGGCGATGATCTCGCGCTGGATTTCGGAGGTACCTTCGTAAATTCGCGGAGCGCGCACTTCCCGGTATAAATGCTCCAGCAGGTGACCCCGCTCGAGTGCGACGGCGCCGTGAACCTGGATCGACGCATCGATCACCTGCTGCGCCGTCTCCGTCGCGAACAGCTTGGCCATCGCCGATCGCCGGCCGACGCTCGGCTCACCGCGGTCGTAGGCTTCAGCGGCTGAATAGACGAGCGCGCGTGCGGCCTCCAGCCTGGTCGCCATCTCAGCGAGCCGATGCGAGACGGCCTGGAACTCCTTGATCGGCCGTCCGAATGCCAGTCGCGTGCCGGCGTAGGCGACGGCAGCATCGAGTGCAGCCTGTGCCATACCGATCGCATTCGCGCCGACGCTGGCTCGAAACAGATCGAGCGTTCGCATGGCGATGGCGAAACCATGGTTCACGTCGCCGAGCACGTCACCGTCCGGGACGAAAACCCCATCGAGCTCGAGGCGTCCGATCGGGTGGTCCGAAATCAGCGATAAGGCCGTTCCCTTCAAGCCGCTGGCCTGGCCGGCGACGATAAATGCGGTGATGCCTCTGCTTCGGGTATCGGGCGTCGTCCTGGCGAAGAGCGTGTAGAAGTCCGCGTCGGGCGCATTCGAAATAAAGGCCTTTACCCCCGAAAGCCGATAGCCACCCGCAACGCGCTCGGCACGAAGCGCCAGCGCTCCGGCGTCGGTTCCGGCGTCCGGTTCGGTCAGCGCGAACGCCGCCACGGCCTCACCCCGAACGGCTGGAATGACCTGCCTGCGAATCTGCTCATCGCTGCCGGCCACCACGATCGGATAGGCCCCAAGCGCCTGGATGGTCAGCGCGTTCTCGACGGCCGTCGACTCCCGCGCGAGGCCCTCGCGCACGAGGCACAGATCGACGGCGGACAACCTGGCTGGTTGCTTCCCGCCCGCGCTGGCCGGAAAGACCCGACCGAGCAGGCCCTCGTCAGCCAGGGCCCGGATCAGCTGGCGATTGACGCGTCCCGCCTCGCCAGCCTGCGCCACGGCATTGAGCCGGCGGGCTGCCTCCGCGGCCACGGCCATCAGCCGGTCGCGATCGGTCATGCCTGGACGGATCCGCCATCGAGAACGATGCCCTGCGCGGTAATCCCTCGAGCCGATTCGGAGCACAGATAGGTCGCGAGGCTCGCGACTTCCTCGGCCGTCATGAGCCGCCCCTGGGGGCTGAATCCTTCGAGAATTTTTCGGGCGGCCTCTTCAGGACGTCCGGTGCGCGCCGCGATGTAGGCTGCCGACCGGTCCGTCATCTCGGTATCGACGTAGCCGGGACACACGGCGTTGACGGTGATGCCGCGAGTCACGACCTCGAGTGCGACCGCCCGCGTCAATCCGAGTAAGGCGTGCTTGGAGGCGGCATAGGCGGCGATGTAGGCGGCGCCGGATCGGGCGGCGATCGAGGCGACGTTGACGACGCGTCCCCACCCCGCGCTGAGCATTGCCGGAAGCGCCGCCCTGGTGCAATAAAAGGCGGCCGTGGCATTGACACGCATGATCTGATCCCACATCTCGTCGGTGGTCTCGGTGAGCTTCGCGCTGGCGGCGATCCCGGCGTTGTTGACCAGGATCAGTGGATCGCCGAGGGCGCTTTTGACCTGGCCGAACATCGCATCGATCTGCGGCCGGTCGGTGACATCGCAGACGATCGCCTCACCGCGACGCCCGCTCGCGCGGATCGCGGTCTTGACCTCCTCGAGTGCGTCCTTGGAACGCCCGGCGACGGCGACGTCGGCGCCGGCGCTCGCAAGCGAGAGCGCGATCGCCCGGCCGATTCCCTTCCCCCCGCCGGTCACGAGCGCGACTCGGCCGGTCAGCTCGGCCACGTCAGTGCGGATCCAGGATCTTTGCCAGCTTCGTCAGGTCGATGTTGCCGCCGGAGACAATGCATGCGATTCGCCCGCGCCCCGCCTTGCCGGCAAGCGCGACCGCGAGCGCGACGGCCCCGGCGCCTTCGGCGATGACGCGGTTGCGCTCCGCGATCAAACGCAAGGCGGCCGCGATCTCGTCCAGGCTTGCGGTCATGGCGCCGTCGAGCAAGTCCTGCGCCATAGCAAACATCTCAGGGAACACCGTCTTGCTCCCAATGCCGTCAACGAATGAAGGCTGATAGTCAACCACTTGCGGTGAGCCCGCCTTGAGCGAAGCGGTCAACGGTGCGCCCGTTTCCGCCTCGACGGCGTATATCTTGAGCGAGGGCTTGAGCGCACGAAGCGCCGTGGCGATGCCGCCGGCGAGGCCGCCCCCGCCCCAGGGGATGAGGACGGTCTGGACATCGGGCGAGTCCTCGATCAGCTCGAGACCGATGGTTCCATTGCCGGCCATGACTCGGTCGTCATCGAACGAGTGGATGAAGGCGGCGTCGATGCCAGGGTAGCTGCGATCGGTGAAAGTCTGCCACCAGCGATCGAAGGGCACCTTGATGACGCGTCCTCCCAGCCGCTCGATCGCATGGACTTTCGCATCCGGCGCGTAGTCGGGCGCGATCACGGTGCAGGGAATGCCAAGCCGCCGCGCGTTGAACGCCGCGCCCTGCGCCATGTTTCCGGCGCTGGCGACCAGCACGCCTTTGGCAAGCTCCGCTTTCGACATCCGGCTCATCGCATTGGCGGCGCCGCGGATCTTGAAGGAGCCGATTGGCTGGAGGTTTTCCAACTTCAGATAGATGTCTGCCGGAGCGTCCCAAAGATTCAGGCGAACCAGGGGTGTGCGGATGGCGGCGCCGGTGATGGCCGATCGCGCCGCGCGGATGGCCTCCAGGTCGAGACCGGTCGCCCTCACATGGCCACCGTTTGCCCGACGCCGGCTTCACGCGCACGTTTGGCAATGAAGGCAGCCGAGGCCACGTCCTCGACGGAGAGGCCCAGGGATTTGAAGAGCGTGAGCTCGGCTCTCGATCGGCGGCCTCGATCCTTGCCGATGATGACCTCACCGAGCTCAGCCACGATGTGATCGGGCTTGATCGCCCCCTCCCGGATCGGGATCAACACATCGCCAGCTTCGCTGAGTGCCGACTCGCGGCGATCGACGAAGAGGCGCGCCGCGGCCACGGTGGCCGTATCCAATTCCCGCGTGCCGGGGATCGACGAGCCAACGGCATTGATGTGAGCCCCTGGCTCGAGCCAGGCGTGCTGGAGCACCGGTTCCGGACTCGCCGTGACCGTCGCGATGATGTCGGCCTCTCGGACTGCGGCTTCGGCCGTGGATGTGGCTTCAAGCGGAAACTGGAACTTCGAGCGCTGCTCGTCGACCAGCGCCCGGGCATGCTCGGGGTTCCTGCTCCAGACACGCGCCCGCCGAAGCCGACGGACCACCGCGATGGCCTCGAGGTGCGTGCGCGCCTGGACGCCGGCACCGAGGATGGCCAGTTCCGCGGCATCATCGCGCGCCAACATATCCGTCGCCACGCCGGAAACGGCGGCGGTTCGAATCGCGGTAATCGTGGCACCGTCCATCAGCGCCGCGAGCCGGCCGGTATCCGCTTCGAAAAGCAAAACCGCTCCCTGGTGCGTGTCGATGCCCCGACTGGCGTTGCCGGGAAAGACGGACACCGCCTTCATGCCCAGGGCACCGGCGACCTGGCCGTCGGGCGCGATGTAGCCCGGCATCAGTCCCAGGAAGCCGCTGGCATCGGGCATCCGCATCACCATCCGCAGCGGAACCAGCGCCTGACCCCGGGCCAGTGCGGCGAGCGCATCACGCATGACGCCGATGCAGTCGGGCATCGGGAGCAGCCGGGCGACATCCTCGGCCGAGAGCACGAGTACATTCATCAGGCGGCCGCCTGCATGCGGTTGACCAGCACCTCGCGTTCTGATGCCGAGAGGCGAATATCGACGGCAGCAATCCAGGGCGCGAACTGCTCTAACCGGCGGGGACCGATCAGCGCCGACGTCACCGCCGGATGGCTGAGTACCCAGGCAAGGGCCAGGGCGCCCATCTCGACGCCCCGCTCCTCGGCGGCATGCCGCAGCGCCGCGAGCGATCGAAAGGTCGCCTCGTTCATCAACGCCTGATAGGGCTGGGGCCGCAGCGCCAGCCTCGAGTCGCTCGGCGGCGCCTGGCCGAGTTGATATTTGCCGGTGAGCAGGCCACCAGACGTCGGGCTGAAGGGCGTGACGGCAAGCCCTTCGCGGGAAGCCAGCGGCAGGATTTCATCTTCGATCTCGCGATCCAACAAGTTGTAGCCGTTCTGGACCGATTGGGATCGCACTCCGCCAAGCCGATCGCTCGCCGCCAGCGACTGGCGCAGTTGTGCCCCGGTGATGTTGCTTGAACCGATGAACCGGACCTTGCCGGCGTTCACCAGGTCATTCATCGCGGTCAGCGTTTCCTGCTCCGGCGTGTCGGGATCCGGCTCCATCGTCACATAGAGGTCGACATGATCCGTCTGCAGGCGCCGCAGGCTGCCATCAATCGCCTGCATGATGTGGCGAGGCGAAAGGCTCCGATCATTCGGGCCCTCGGCAATCGGATAGAAGACTTTGGTCGAGAGGATTAATTGGTCACGCAGCTTGCGTTCTTTGAGCCAGGCGCCGATGACCCGCTCCGATTCTCCACCGCCGTAGCTGTCGGCAGTGTCGAAATAGTTGATCCCTGCATCGACCGCACGGTTCATCAGCGCAAAGGCGGTCGCGCGATCCTCACCCTTGCCGAACAGCTCGGGCGCCGAGCCGACACCCCCGAAGCCGCCGCAGCCGAGGCCGAGGACGGATACGCGCATGCCGGTTCGCCCGAAATCTCGGTACTCCATCCCTCTCCGTGGTGATGGTAAAGCTTGGCGTTGCTATCATCGGCGAGCATGTCGGTCCAGCAGCGGGCGCGGCTGCGGCAACAGGAAGAGATCACCGGCCGATCCTTCGACGCGGGGACGATGCAATGGCTCGTCGATCGCAACCTTGGCGCTGAGCATGTGATGGCTTACCGGTTGACCGTCAACACGGATTCGACCGCGAGCCACGCGCATCCGGGTGCGGAGGAGGCGCTCTACGTCCTCCAGGGAACCGGCGAGATCCGCGTCGAGAGATCGAGACACACGGTCGGGCCCGGGCAGGCGGTCTTCGTTCCCGACGGCGCCGAGCATAGCTACGTCAATACCGGCGCGCAACCGCTGATCATCGTTGGCGCCATGGCGCCGCCGGTGGACCCGGCCGGCATCCGTCCCGCGATCGCGCATCGCGACCTGACGCAGACGGCGGCCACCGGAATCGACGAACGCGGCGTGAGGCCGACGCTGATGGACGAGCAGCGGGTCGCACCCACGATGATGGGTGAGCGCAGTTTTCGGGTGCTGGTCAATCCGGATGTTGGCTGCCGTCAGATGACGCAGTTCACGGGCGTGATTCCGACCGGCCGGGCACCGCTCCACGCCCACCCGCATGAGGAGGCGGTCTACATCCTGGCGGGCACCGGCCGGCTCTGGATCGAGGATCAGCCGGTCGGCGAGCTGCGGCCGGGTTCGGTCGTGTTCTTTCCCATCGGCGTCCGCCACACGCTCGAGAACACTGGTCGCGAGGACATGAAAGTCCTCGGGGCCTTCTCCCCGGCAGGTTCGCCGGAAGCAAAGCTCTCGCGATAAGGGAGCGGGGGGCGCTACATCCCCAAGTAGGCGCGCTGCATCTGAGGGTTTTGAAGCAGTGAGTCAGCCGTGCCCTGCAGCACCACCCGTCCGCTCTGCAGCACGTAGCCGCGGTTCGCGATCGCCAACGCCATGGCAGCGTTCTGCTCGACGACAAAGATGGTGATTCCGGTTTGGTTGAGCTGCTGAATCGTCTCGAATTGCTGCTCGACCAGGACCGGGGCGAGGCCCATCGAGGGTTCATCCATGCAGAGAAATCGAGGCCGTGACATGAGGGCCCGCGCCATGGCCAGCATCTGCTGCTCACCGCCGGACATGGTGCCGCCGCGTTGCGTCGACCGTTCGCGCAGGCGGGGGAACATTTGCATCACACGATCCAGGTCCTCGTCGATTTCGGTGCGGTCTCGGCGAGTGAAGGCGCCCATCATCAAGTTCTCTCGCACCGTCAGCCGCGGAAAGATCCGGCGGGCCTCGGGCACGATGGCGATGCCACTGCCGACCCGACGGGAGGTGTTCCAGTTCGTGATGTCCAGCCCTTCGTAGAAGACCGTCCCTTGACTCGGCCGCAGCGAGCCGATCACCGTCTTCATCGTGGTCGACTTGCCCGACGCGTTGCCCCCTAACAGGCAGACGATCTCGCCGCGGCGGATCTCCATGCTTACCTCGCGCAGGGCCGCCACCGGTCCATAACGAACCTCGACGTCCTGCAGCCGGAGGACCACGCCGTCCGCCGGGCCGGCGCCGCTAGGCGGACGCTGCCCGTCGACCGAGATAGGCTTCGACGACTCTGGGATTGTTGTGAACCTCCTTGGGCAAGCCTTCGGCGATTTTGACGCCGTGGTCCATGACGATAACGCGGTCGGAAATCTCCATGACGAGCGGCATGTGGTGCTCGATCAGGAAGATGGTCAAGCCACGATCGCGCATCGACCGGATCAGCCGGGCGATCTCGATCCGTTCGTAGGGATTCATGCCTGCTGCCGGCTCGTCGAGCAGCAGCAGCTTCGGCCGCGCGGCGAGCGCCCGCGCCATCTCGGTGCGGCGCCGATTCGCGTAGGAGAGCGTGAACGCCGGGTCTTCGAGCCGCGGCTCGAGTCGCTCGCGAAACAGGTCGATCGCCGTCTGCACCTCCGCGTGTGCCGCCGATTCCGCGCGCACGGTGCCCGGCCAGTAAGCCACCGATCCCAGCATCCCGCTACGGGTCCAGTGATGCGTGCCCAGCAGGATGTTCTCTTTCACCGTGAGCTGCGGAAAGACGCGGACATTCTGGAAAGTGCGGGCGACGCCGAGGTGCGTGATGCGGTGTGCCGGGCGCCCAACCAGCTCCTGGCCAAGCAAGCGGATGGAGCCAACCTTCGGCCGGAGTACGCCCGAGATCAGGTTGAACACGGTGGTCTTGCCGGCTCCGTTCGGACCGACCAGGCTGATGATCTCGCCCTGCACGATCTCGATGTCGAACTTGTCCACCGCGGCCAGGCCACCGAATCGATGGCTCAGGCCACGAATCTCGAGGACCCGCTGACGGTCTGTCATGTCTGGTCGTCCGGGGTCAGGATCGCCCCGGAGGCCGCCTCCACGTCTGCCGCATCGAGATCGACAACCGCGGGCTCTTCCGAGGCGGCCACCGCCGATTCGGCGGTCAGTAGCTCGAGCGTGCCGCCCATCGATTTGCGCGGCCGGATCGACACCGTGCCCAGCAGGCCTTCGGGCCGGAAAACCATCACCGCGATCAGGAGGACGCTGATCATCAGGTACTTGTAGAAAACGAACTGCTGCAGGAGAAACGGGGGGACGGTAAACGCGACCGCGCCGATGATGGCACCTGGAAGACTGCCCAGCCCGCCGAGGATGACCATGATGAACACCATGACCGTCGTCTGGACGTCGAAGTTCGGACTCGGAAAGGCGTTGAAGATAAACGCCGCGTCAATCGCGCCGACAATGCCGGCCATCACCGCGCTCATGCAGAAGGCCAGCAAGCGGTATTTGAAGGTATTCACGCCCATGGCCCGCGCCGCCAGTTCGTCTTCGCGGATCGCCACCCAGGCTCGGCCGGTACGGGTGTGCCGCCAGCGCAGCATGGCGTAGATCGACAGTGCCAGAAATCCGAGAAACAGCCAGTAGTACATCCGGTAATGGGGGATCTCGCCGAGCAGCGGCAGGCTGGTCGGCAGCTTGAAAGGATCGACCTGGTGAATGCCGTTGGTGCCGCCCGTAAGGTTCAGGCTGTTCGGACCAAATTGATGGTTCGCCAGGACTGGTGGCCGATCGAGATCCAGGATCAGGTCGCGCATGATCAACCCGAAGCCGAGCGTGACGATCGCCAGATAGTCGCCGCGCAACCGCAACGCCGGGATACCGACGAGCAGTGCGAAAGCCAGCGTCACGATAACCACGACCAACAGCGCGGCCCAAAGCGGATAGTGCTGTTGCAGCTGGTCACTCGCGACCAGGGCATAGGCGTAGGAGCCGATGCCGAAGAAGGCGATGAATCCCAAGTTCAACAGCCCGGCGTAGCCGACGACCAGGTTCAGGGCCACCGCCAGGCATGCATACATGGCGCAGCTGGCCAGGATCAGGGTCCAGTACTGCGCGCCGATCCAGCTCGAGTTGTCCTCGATGTACTGCAAGACCAGGGGCACCAGCGCAGCAAGCACAAAGAAGGGAATCAGCACCTGCGGCCGGGTAAGGGCAGCGTTCCAAGCTGCCGGACCCGATTCCCAAAAGCGCTTCAGCGGATGGCTGGGATCGCTTTCGAAGGCCTGGGGCTGCGCGCTCATGCCCGGTCGGTCAATGGCTGGCCGAAGAGTCCCTGTGGCCGAACCAGCAAGACGAGGATCAAGCCAAGAAAGACGAACGTGTCCTGGAATTGTGTGCTGATGTAGCCGCCGATCAGGCTCTCCAGCAGGCCTAGTAATAGGCCGCCGACCATCGCCCCGCGGATATTGCCGATCCCGCCGATCACCGCCGCTGTAAAGGCCTTGATGCCGAGGAGATAGCCCATAAAGAACTGCGCCGTCGCATAGGACAGCACGTAGAGCAGCCCTGCCATGCCGGCCAGGGCGGAGGCGACGAAGAAGGTGACCATGATCACACGGTCGACGTCGATGCCCATGAAGGTCGCCGCCTCCCGGTCCTGCGCGGTCGCTCGCATCGCGCTCCCGAATTGCGTCCGGAACACGAAGAGGTCCAGCCCGACCATCAAGACAAGGGCCACGGCCACCAGCAGCACTTTGCTGAAGGGGGTATCGACCGATCCGAGGTGAAAAACGGTCTGCGAGATGATGGCGTGGGTCTGGACTCCGACGGGGGCAGGGCTGATTCCGACCTGGACCGCGCTCTCGAGGAAGAGCGACACACCGATCGCCGTGATCAGCGGGGCAAGCCGGTTGGCATTTCGCAACGGACGGTACGCCACCCGTTCGATGGCCACGCCGAGGCCGCCTGCGCCTGCCATCGACGCCACGATCATCAACCCGATAAGGAGCCCAGCGGGAACGGCGGCGGCCTCATTGTGGACCAGGAGCGCCGCGACGCCCGCGGCGAGAAACGCTCCGACCATGAAGATGTCGCCATGGGCGAAATTGAGGAGCTCGAGGATGCCGTAAATCAGGGTGTAACCGAGGGCAACCAGCGCGTAAAGGCTGCCCACCTCGAGTCCGTTAACGACCTGCGCCAGGAAATATCCCACGGCAGTCAAAAAGGGGACGGGTTGCCGCCCGTCCCCTTCGTTATTACTCCTTTAGCCGGAGACTTGTTTGAGGACCACCATCGAACTTCCCTTCGCCTGGTACACATAGATGCCGCCGCCCTGAACGTCACCCTTCGAGTTGAACTTCACCGTGCCAAAGATCGTGCTGAAGCTGCCGCTGCCGAGTTGGTTGATGACGTCATTGCGGGAAATCTTGCCGTTTTTGACCGGCGAGTTCTTGATCGCCTGCAGCAGCACCTGGGCCGCTTCATAGGCCGAGCCATAGAACGGGCCGGCCTTGCTGACGGCGTCGGAACCATAGGCTGACTTGAACTCATTGACATAGCTCGTCGCCGCGCTTGATGTCAGGCCCGCCGGGTCAGCCGTGATGTTGGTGGCATATGCGCCGTCATACGCCCCCTGCGATTTGGTGATGATCGACGGATCCTCTTCGCCATCGGTGCCCAGGAACTGGATGTTCTGTCCGATGTTCAGGTTCTGCTGCTTCATCTGGGACACGAACGGTGCAGTCTCCGGACCCTCGTCAGCGAAGTAGACCCAGTCGGCGCCGAACTGCTTGATCTTGGTAATGATCGTGCCGAAGTCGGTCTGCCCCGCCTTGGCGCTGTCGCGCTGCGTCGGGATGTTGTGGGCCGTCAGATACTGCTGCGTCTGGTCGGCGAGTCCCGTCGAGTAGTCGGACTTTGCGTCCATCACGAAGACCTTCTTGGCGCCCTGATCGATCATGAACTTGCCGTCCGCCGGGCCCTGGGCGTCGTCACGGGCGTTGACCCGATGCGCGACGCTGTTGCCAGAATCGGTCACCTTGACGTTCGAGGCCGACTCGCTGACCAAGGGCAGCGGCGGGCTCGCGTTCTGCAGGCCCTGGACCGAGCCGAGGACGACGCCCGAGTTCATCGGCCCGACGATGCCGAGCACGGTCGGATCCGAGATGCCCTGCGCCTGAAGCGTCTGCGCCGTTTGGGCATTGTGTTGGTCGTCCCAAACAAGCAGGCTGACCTTGGTGCCGTTCACGCCGCCCTGGTTGTTGAAGTCTTTCACGGCGAGTTGAATTGCCTGCAGGGCGCCGGCCCCAATCGAAGCCTGGTCGCCGGTAAATGGTCCCTCGGCCGCGATCTGAACTTTGTCTGGCTTATTGGCGGTTCCCCCGCCGTTGTTGCCGGCGCCTCCGCCGCACGCGGCCAGCCCAAGGCTGGCGAATGCGGCAAAGACAATGAGTCTTGGCTTCCCCATCGTCGTTGTCGACCTCCTCTTCCTTTGTGAGTGCCTAAATGGTGCGCTCTTTATACACGGTTACACCACGCAGAGCAATCAGAAGGCGGCCACACCTAACCCTTTCTAATGCGGCTGGTGGGAGACGAGATCGGGCAGGCCGTCCAGCGCGGTGAGCACCGCATCGACATCGCCCGCACTGTTGTAGTAATGGAGCGAGACGCGCAGTGCTCCATCTCGTGTCGAGCAGAGGATCCCCTGTCTTGCCAGCGCCTCGAGCAGACGGGAAGCGTCGGAAGCGCCGAGCATGACCAGCGGACCTCGCTCGGCAGGCGCCGTGGGCGTCAACAGCTCGAAGCCCCGGTCCGCCGCACCGGCGATGAAGCGATCCGCAAGGCCACGGACATGCTCCTCGATGGTGTCGAGCCCCACCTCGGCAATCATGCGGAGCGCCGGGAGAGTGGCATAGACGTTGGGAACCGGCGGCGACCCGGTCTCGAAGCGCCGGGCCTCCGGCGCATAGCGCAGATGATGCACGTCATACGCAAAGACGTTTTCCTGGGCAAACCAGCCCGAGTCACTCGGCTCAAACCGCTCGATCAACTCCCGTCGCACATACATGAAGGCGACGCCCGGCGAGCCGAGCAGATACTTCAAGGCGCCGGTCACCAGGATGTCGACGTCGAGCGCTTTGACATCCATCGGCTGGGTGCCCATGCTCTGATATGCGTCGATCAACAGCTGGGCGCCGCGCTCGTGCGCGAGCTCAGCCAGGGCGCTGACGTTGTTCTTGAATCCGTTGCGGTAACAGACATGCGTGGTCGAAACCAGCGCCGTCCGCGCGTCGACCACCGCTTCGAACGCGGTCATCGCCAGGCGATGTGCCTCGGCTCGGGCGAAGACCACTTCTGCACCGCGTCGCTGCTGCGCCAGCCAGATATGGCCGACGGTCGGAAAATCGAAGTCGCTGGTCACGACCCGCGGCCGGTCCTGATAATTGAGCGCGCTGGCCAGCGAGTTCAGCGCGTTCGACACCGAGAAGGTGACCGCCACTTCGCCAGGCTGCGCATTGATCAGGCGGGCGAACTCGACGCGCAGGGCTTCCATGCGCTCCACCCAGGCGTCCCAGGGATTCCCGAACCGATGCCACGACTCGACGAACTCCTCGATTCCCGCCTGGACCGGCAACGAGAGGGCGCCCTGCGAACAGCTGCTGAGGTAGATCTTGTCGTTGAAAATCGGGAACTGCCGGCGGAAGGCCAGCGCGCCATTCTGCGGGTCGGTTGAGGCCGGCACTTCTGGCATTCTATGGTGATGTCGCGCGGCATGACCTCGCAGAAATCGCGAGCATTCAGCGAATCGGTGATTCGCGAGATGACCAGGCTCTGCCTCGCGGAACACGGCAGCGAATGCGTCAACCTGGCGCAGGGCTTTCCCGATTTTGCCGCGCCCAGCGAGTTGAAGGAGGCGGCGATCGACGCCATCCGCCAGGACTTCAATCAGTACGCCACCACCTGGGGAGCCAAGGTGATGCGCGATGCGATCGCCGACAAGACTCGGCACTTTCGCGGCATGGCCGTGGATCCGGAAACCGAGATCACCGTCTGCTGCGGCGTGACCGAAGCGATGCTTTCCACCATCCTGGCCGTCGTCGACCCTGGCGACGAGGTCATCATCTTCGAGCCGTTCTACGAGAACTACGGGCCGGACTGCATCCTCTCGGGCGCCACCCCGGTCGTGATTCCGCTGGTGCCCCCCGACTGGCGCTTCGACCCGGAACAGCTGCGCCAGGCGTTCAGCGCCAAGACCAGGGCGATCATCATCAACACCCCGCACAATCCGACCGGCAAGGTCTACACCCGGGAAGAGCTTGGCTTCATCGGGAGCCTTTGCCAGGAGTTCGACACGCTGGCGATCACGGACGAGATCTACGAGCACCTCGTCTACCGCGGTGAGCACCTCAGCATCGCCACGCTCGACGGCATGCGCGAGCGCACGGTGACGATCAATGGGCTTTCCAAGACCTACAGCGTGACCGGCTGGCGCCTCGCCTATACGATCGCGCCGGCCGACATCACCAACGCGATTCGCAAGGTGCATGACTTCGTCACGGTCGGCGCCCCGCATCCGCTGCAGGTGGCCGCCGCCACCGCGCTGCGCTTCCCCGACCGGTACTACATCGATCTGCTGAACGCCTACCGGGAGCGGCGCGAGTTCATGCTCGAGATCCTCGACGGCGCCGGATTCAAGGCTTACCCGCCGGACGGCGCCTACTATGTGATGACCGAAATCGACAGCTTCGGCGAGGACGATGTCGCGCTGGCGCACCGGATGGTCAAAGACATCGGGCTGGCCACCGTTCCCGGAAGCAGTTTCTACCTCGACCCCGCCCGCGGCCGGCAGCAGATCCGCTTCTCATTCCCAAAGAAGATGGACACGCTGCGGCGCGCGGCCGATCGTCTCAAGACGCTTCAGCGAGTCGCTTGAAAGTGGGTGTGAAAACGCTGATGTTTCTCGCCTGCCCCAATCGCTGCAGCACCAACCGCTTCGAGCTCTGGAACGCCTCGGTCTACGTCGATAGCCGGGGCCGCTATCTCGAACACAGGGCGGAAGACGGGCCCCTCTACCGCTGTGTGGAGTGCGGCAGCCCGGCGATGGATCTCGGCGAGGTGCCAGGGGCCATGGCGGCCGACCGTGAGGCGCTCGAGAACCCGCCGTCGCAGTACACCTGCCCCGCGTGCGAAGAACTCTTCACCGCGCCGAGGGATCAGAACCCGGTCGTCTGTCCCAGCTGCGGCCAGACCTTCCCGGTGACGGACGCACCGTAGCCTAGCCTTCCCCCATCGCCCGGACGATCGCCGGCAACAGCTCTCCGGCTTTCCCCTGGAGGAGAACGGCGGCGAACGAGTCGAACGGGGTGGGCTCCGCATTGATGATGCAGAGGTCGGCTCGGTTCTCACGCGCTAGGCGCGGGATGCCGGCAGCCGGATAGACCTGCAAGGAGCTGCCGACGATCAGCAGGACGTCGGCGGCGATCGCCAGCGCTTGCGCCTCGAGCAGCGCTTCGCCGGGCAGCGCCTCGCCGAACATGACCACGGTCGGCTTGAGAAAGCGCCCACCGCAGGCAGGACAATTCGGCGGGCAGTGCTCACGATTCAGCGCATCGATGTCCACTCGCGGAAAGCGGGTCTCGCAGTCGAGGCAGACGACGGCATGCGAAGAGCCGTGTAGCTCGATGACCCGCCGGCTGCCCGCCTTCTGATGCAGGCCATCGGTGTTCTGGGTGATGACCCCGGACAGCTTGCCGTGCCGTTCGAGAGCGGCCAGCGCTTCATGGGCGGGATTGGGCCTGGCATCGGTCCGGCGATGTTCGCGGCTGTAGCTCCAGTACTGCGATGGATCGGCGCGGAAGGTATCGATGTGCGCGACCTTGTAAGGATCGAATTTCGTCCACAATCCCCCCTCGCCGCGATACACGGGGATTCCGCTCTCCTGCGAGATCCCGGCGCCGGTAAACGCGACGGCGGACCGGGCCCGGCTCAGCAGCGCCGCGGCGTCGCCGACGGCGGCCTCGATTAGCGTGCTCACCGCAGCCCGGCGAAGAGGTCGTCTTCAGGAGTCGGGGCATCGACGGAGCTGCGCGCCCGCTCGTACGTCTCAGTCGCCCAGGCCTGCGCACCGACCACGTCGACCAGCTTCAAGAACCAGCTGTCTTCGGGGATCTGGGTGCGGTGCGCCCGCATCGCGGCCAGCTTCTTGTCAATGAACGGCCTGACATCCAACCAGGTGGTGACCCGGTCGTCAGAGACCGCGAAGGGGGGCGGTTCGCCGTCGGTCGAGAATCGATTGGCAACGCCGGCGCGCTGCATCACCTCAGCCAGCTGCCGCATCACCGACTTTGGAAAGGCGTTGTAGTAGAGCTTGCTCGGACGGAACGGTTCGCCACCGGGGAAGCGCTTGATATCGCCCGCATAGAAGAAGGCGCCGATTGCCACCCGGTGGGTCTTGATATGGTCGGGATGGGCATATCCTCCGAACTCGTTCTGGGTCACGACCACCTGCGGCCGGACGCGGCGGATCACCTGGATCAAGCGGCCGATCGCTTCCTCCTCGCCCGCCTGCCAGAAGGTTTGCGGCTCGCGGTTGCGCGGGAGCCCGGCCATGCCGGAATCCTCGTATCCAAGAAACACGATCTCGTTGACCCCGAGGATCTGCATCGCCTTGCGCAGCTCCGCCTCACGAATCGTCGCCAGCCTGGGCGCTGCCTCCTTGGGATCGAGTTCCTTGTCGAGGATTTCACCCACCTCGCCACGCGTCGCGGTCACCAGGGTGGTTCGCACCCCTTCCGCGCTGTAGCGCGCCAGCGTCCCACCCATGCCGATGGACTCATCGTCGGGATGGGGTTGGACTGCCAGCAGGCTCAGCTCGCTGGCGCTCACTTGCCCTTACGCGCCCGAACTTCCTGGATCAACTGCGGAACGATCTTGTGCACATCGCCGATGACCCCGAGGTCGGCGAGCTTGAAAATCGGAGCCTCCGGGTCCTTGTTGATGGCGATGATCGTCTTCGCGCCTTTCATCCCCACCGTGTGCTGCATCGCGCCGGAAATCCCGACGGCGATGTAGACGCTGGGCTTCACCGTCTTCCCGGTCTGGCCGATCTGGAAGGAATACGGCTTCCAGCCGGCGTCGACGACCGCCCGACTGGCGCCGACCGCGGCGCCGATCTCGCCGGCGAGCTCGTCCAGCATCTTGAAATTCTCGGGGGCGCCAAGCCCGCGTCCCCCGCTCACGATGACGGTCGCGTCGTCGAGTCGCGGCCCTTGAGCCTTTTGCTTCTCGCGCCGCAGGACACGAGCCGCGGGTTTGCTGGTATCGACTGGATCGCCGATCTTCTCGACTTGCGGCGCGACTGGCTCCGAGGCCGGCTCGGCGGTGATCGCCTTGGGCCGCAACAGGATCAGCACCGGTGGCTGCGCTTTCGGGACGGTGGTCACCAGCATGCTGCCACCAAAGACGGGCGAGACCGCGGCGAAGCTTCCATTCCGCTTGATGACGTCGGTCGCGTTCGCGATCAGCGCGACGCCAAGCCGTGCCGATAGCCGGGCGGCGATGTCGCGGCCTTCGTAGGTCATCCCGAACAGCATCAGGTCCGGGCGTTCTTTTTCGAACAGCCGCGCCAGCAGATCGACCGCGGGCGTGGCGACGACGTCTTTAAACGCCTCGTCCTCGTGCACATAAATCCTGGTTGCGCCGTATTTGGCCAGCGCCTCTGCCGCCCGTCCTGCGCCAGGACCGACTGCCACCGCAACCGCTGCCCCCAGCGCCCGCGCTTTGGTCAGCAGCTCCAGCGCGATCGGTTTGGGCACACCGTCGGCCGTCTCCGCAAACACCCAGACCGATGGAATCAAATCACCTTCAATGCCTGGAGAAAGTCGGCGATGCGTTTGGCCCCGTCCCCTTTGTCCTCTACCACCTCGCCCGCCTTGCGCGCCTCGGCTGGCACGACCTCGACGACCTCCTGAGTCAGCGCGGCCTTCCCCGCCTTCCCCTCCAGGCCGATCTCGGCGATACCGACCTGCTTGATCTCCTTGTTCTTCGCCTGCATGATGCCCCGCAGCGCGGGATAGCGCGCGTCGTTGATGCCGCCGGTCACGGTGACCACCGCCGGCAGCGGGGCCTCGACCACGTCATAGCCCTCATCCGTCTGGCGGTCGATCACCGCTTTGCCGTCGGCCACCTCGAGCCTCTTGGCGAAGCTGAGCAGGGGTAGGCCGAGGAGCTCGGCGAGCTGCGCGGGGACCGCGCCGGAGGAGCCGTCGGTGCTCTCCGTCCCGCAGATGAGGAGATCGAACGTGCGGTCCTTGATGGCCGCCGCGATCGCGCGGGCCGTGCTGAGCGCGTCCGAAGACTCCAACGCCGTATCCGTGATCAGGATGCCGCGGGCGGCGCCCATCGCCAGCGCCCGACGGATCGCATCCATCGCCTTGGGCGGGCCCATCGAGACCACCGTCACCTCGCCCCCCTCTTTCTCGACGATCTGCAGGCCGGCCTCGACCGCGTGCTCGTCGCCAGGGTCGAGGATGAGATCGACGCCCTCGCGTACAAGACGCTTGCTTTCCGGATGAAGCTTCCCAGGCGCGTTGGGATCGGGGATCTGCTTGACGCAGACGACAACATTCATGGCTGGCTGCTCCAATTATGGTCAAAGCCGCCCTTGGCGAACATCTGTTTGTAGTACGATTGGAGGCCCGATGGCACGGACGGAATACTCCGAAATCACGGTGAAATCGGCCCTCAACCGGGTCCAGCACATGGGCTTCAACTGGTCGCTCAATCCCTACCAGGGCTGCGTGCATAGCTGCGTGTACTGTTTTGCCCGGGCTCACGCCAAGCTGGCTGACCGGGACCCGGGCGCCGGCTTCTCCGCCCGAATCGGGGTGAAGATCAACGCTCCGGCGCTGCTGCGGCAGGAGCTCTCGCGACGAAGCTGGAAGCGGGAGATGGTTGCCTTCGGGACCGCCACCGATCCGTATCAGCCGATCGAAGGCACCTACCGCCTGACCCGACGCTGCCTGGAGGCGTTTCGCGACTACCGGACACCGATCGGCTTGATCACCAAGGGCACGATGGTGATTCGCGATCTCGATCTCCTCGTCGAGCTCTCCGAACGGGCGAAGGCGACCGTGACCTTCAGCGTCCCAACGGTCGATCGCGAGATCTGGTCGAAGACCGAGCCCGGCACGCCGCCGCCCGATAAACGCCTCAAGGTCCTGAAAGCGCTCGTCGAGGCCGGCATCGAGGCGGGCGTCGGCATGGCGCCGATCCTGCCCGGGCTCTCCGACTCGGCGGAGCAGCTGAAGGCAACCGTCGGGGCCGCGGCGGCGGCGGGCGCCTGCTACGTCTGGTGCAACGTCGTCTACCTCAAGCCGGGAACCAAGGAGCATTTCATGGACTTTCTCGAGCGCGATTTTCCACAGCTCGTCCAGAGGTACCGAGAGCTGTTTCCCGGCGGCGCCGCCTACCTGTCGAGCGGCGTCAAGTCGCCGATCCTCGAGACCGTCGCCGAGCTGAAGCGGCGCGAGGGCGTCGGTGATCGCCGGGCCTGGCGAGCGCAGCCCCCGGCGGAACCGGTCCAACTCGGATTGGCCGTCTAGTTTGACTTCGAGGCCTCCATGCTCTACCGTAGCCGCGAGTGCTCCGCTGGCTGACCCGGCTTTTCCGGCAACGCGAGGCGGTTGAGACCGCTTCCCCAGCCACCCCACCGGTATCGACGCCACCGCTAGCCGCATTACAATCCACGGTCAGCGACGCGGCGGGCAGGCACGAGCTGGCGGTGACGACCGAAGGCGTCACCGCGACGGCGGTGGTCGAGGCGGAAAAGGAGACCTGTCCCACCTGCGGCCGCACCAGCGTCTTCGCCGGCCCTCCCGGCCAGCGCTTCTGCACCTACTGCGCCTTGCGGGACGAGCTTTTCGAAGCGCGCGCCGCCGCCTCCGAGTAGTCCCGACCCGGTGCTGAACTACCCGATTCTGTGGGACAGCGGCATCTACCTCCCCGAGCTGGGGCTCTGGCTCGATCCGCGCCAGCCGCGGCCGCGGGCCGTCATCAGTCACGCGCATAGCGATCATGTCGCCGCCCACCCGCTGGCCTATGCGACGCCCGCCACGCGCCGGCTGGTCACCCACCGACGGCCGTCGCTGACCACGGTGCAGGGCCTCGAGTACGGCCAGCCGCTCAGACTCGAGCACTGTTCCCTCACGCTGCATCCCGCAGGGCACGTGCTCGGGTCGGCGCAGGCGTTGATCGAGACCGATTGGGGCGCCATCCTCTATACCGGCGATCTCAAGACCCGCTCCGGCTTCACAAGCGTTCCGGCGATTCCGGTGCCGGCGGACGTCCTGCTCCTCGAAAGCACGTTTGGCAAGCCGCACTACCGTTTTCCCGATTCGGCAGAGGTGATCGCCGCGATCGTCTCCTGGTGCCGTAGTGTGATCGACAGCGGCGCGACGCCGGTCTTGCTCGGTTACTCGTTAGGAAAAGGTCAGGAGATCCTCTCCGCGCTCGCCGCCGAAGGCATTCACATCGCCCTTCACGCGTCGTTATTCGGCGTCACGGAAGTGTATCGAGAGCTTGGCTGCCGTTTCCCGCAGTACCAGGTGCTCGGTGCCGCGCTGGTCCGCCCTACGGTCGTCATCACACCGCCCACCGCGCGCCGCAACGGCTTGCGCGAGATGCTGGGCGAATTCAAAACGGCTGCGTTGACCGGGTGGGCGATGGATCCCAGCCTGAAAGCTCGGCTTGAGGTCGACGCCGTCTTTCCGTTATCCGACCACGCCGATTTCGAGGAGCTCTGCTGTTACGCCGAGCGGGTTGGTGCAACGATGACCTATACGGTGCTCGGCTTCGATGAAGAGCTCGCCATGCACCTACGGCGGCGAGGCATTCGCGCGAAAGCGTTGACCGCCATCGACCAGCTGCGCCTCTTCTGACTCGAAATCTGCAAGTTCGTTTTGGACGGAGCGTTATGCCCGATAAGCGCCCGCCGATGGTGCGCAGCGGTTCGCCGCTCACGCGATAAGGAGGTGACGCATGGCGACCAGGAAGAAGGCCACCAAGAAGGCGGCCCGTAAGTCGACTCGGAAGAGCCGCTAGAGAGCGGTAACGAAAGGGGCTCCCGCAAGGGGGCCCCTTTTCGTTTGGCTATGAGGTCGTCAAGGCGCGGATCGAGAGCCCGGCCATGAAGAGGCCCGCAATGCCATAAACCAGCGACTGGCGTCGCTCGTCCCGGCCGGTCGTGTAGGTTGCGGCGATCGGAAGCACGATGACGAGGAGGATCCCGTACAGCCAGTGCAGCGGATCGTGCGGCCGACGCCCCCCGAGGAAGAGGGTGCCGCCCGCGATGCCCTGGATGATGAACAACGCTTCGGTAATCACGAGCGCCGAATTGAAGCTGCCGCCGGGCGGACGCCGGCGGAAGTAGCTCAGCAGCCCCCAGCCGGCAATCACCAGGGTGACGACCAGTCCGGCGAAGAACAAGCCTCGATGGAGCGAGAGCACGGCGCTCATGAGGCAAGCTGCCAGGCTTGCAGGCCGGCGATCGCCGCTTCGAGCGTCTCGATCGCGTTCTTGAAGCCGATCGCCGCCCGGGCGGCCTCGGGCGCAAACCACTGGACATCCTCGATCTCGGAGACCTGCGGCGTGAACGGCGCGTCAGTGGTCAGCTCGACGAGGTAGTAATGGACCGTCTTGAAGACCAGGACCCCGGCCCAGCGGAACACGTAGTTGACGTCGGGCAGGGGGCTCACGATCCGCAGCCGTCTCGGCGGCAGCCCGGTCTCTTCGGAGATCTCGCGCAACGCGGCAGCATCCGGCGTCTCCCCTTTCTCGATGTTGCCCTTGGGGAAGCTCCAGCGCCCGCCCGCCTTGATCAGCACGAACCGGATTCCGTCACGGCGCCGGCGAAAGACGACGCCACCGGCGGACACGTCCTGTCGGGCTGGTCCCTTCTTCCTGGCTGGCACCCGCTCATTATCGCGGCGCTGTTGGAGCGAGCCGAGCAGCACCCTACACTTGCTCGAAAGATGGACCGCGCCTATCAACGATTGATGGTGGTGATGCCGCATCCGGACGACGAATGCTTCGGTTGCGCTTCGACGATTGCGCGCTACAGTGCCGAAGGCGCGACCGTGACGCTGGTGACGATAACGCGCGGCGGCGCCGGGTTGTGGAACGGTCGCGAGGCCGGTGACCTGCGGCGGTTGACCGATGTTCGCGAGCTCGAGCTACGCGACGCCGCCGCCGAGCTGGGCGTGCGCTACCTCGAGGTTTTCGACTATCCCGACGGCGCGCTCGAGAAGGTCGAAGAGGTGGAGGCGGTGCGCGACCGGTTGGTCGGCGAGATCGTTCGCTGCCTTCGATCGCATCGCCCGCAGGTCGTCGTCTGCTTCGGCCCGGAGGGCGCCTACGGGCATCCCGACCACAAAGTGGTGAGCCGGCTGACCGTGCTGGCTTGCACGCTCACCAGCGAGTCCTCCGCCTACGAACTGGAAGCGCTGGCCCTTGGGTTGGCGCCCTGGTCGCCAAGCAAGCTCTACTTTCTGACGACCACGGGCCCGATCGTCGAGTCGCTCGGGCTGCCCGCGCAACCACCGATCACGACCCGGGTGGCGATCGGTGGCTTTCATGACGCGAAGCTGCGCGCGTTTGCCCGTCACCGCAGCCAGACCCAGGAATGGGAGCCGCTCCGCAAATTCGTCGAGGGTCAGGGCGACAGCGAGGTCTTCAGCCTGGTGGGAGCCGCGCACGATCTGGCCGAGGACGACCTGTTTCACGGGGTCGAGGCAGGTCCCTGACCAGAAGCTCAGGGTGCTTCGGTGGCGGCGGCCCAGCGGGCCTCCATCGCCCGGCCATCGCGATCCTCATGCCGTAAGCCGAGGCTGGCGAAGAATGCCGCGAGCAGCAGCAACGGCGGCAGCAGAATGAGCAGTGCGAGCCGCAGGCTGTGCACCGCGTCCGAGAGCCGGCCGATCGCAAAGGGCGCGTAGGAATCGCCGAGCAAGTGCTCGATCAGCAGCGAGATGGTGACCGCCGTGGCACGGATCGTCGGCAGGGCGACGTTCTGCTTTATCGCGGTGTACGGGCCGTTGTAGAGATAGAGCGCGCCCGACCCGAGCAGGAACATCGGAACGAACAGGATAAGGTTCGGCATCAGCAGGGCCAGCGCGACCAGCACCGCCCCGGCCACGAAGCCGGCGATGCCCACGGGAAGATTGCTGGCGGCGGCGCGACGTCGCGTCAATCGATCGGCGACGCTGCCGCCGACCAGCGACCCGGCAAGCAGTCCGAGGACGAGCACGCCACCGGCAAGCGTCCCGGCTGCCCCGGTTCCCAACCCGTACTGCCGGCTGAGGTAGGTCGGGAGCCAGAAAGCAGCGCCACCCAGCACGAAGAAGAGCGCCGTTTCGGCGGCAATCGTCGCCCGTAACGTTGGGATCCGGAGCAGGTTCATGACCGCGCCGGCCGTGACCTCTCCGGCTGTCCGGGTCGTCGGACCGCGCTCTTCCGCCGCTCCGCGACGTGGCTCTCTGATGCCAAAGGCAAGCAGTGCGAAAATCAAGCCGGGGATCGCCGTCAGGTAAAAGGCGACGCGCCACCCCAGCCGGCTGGCGATGATGCCGCCGCCGGCGAACCCAACCGCGATGCCGACCGCGGTCCCGGCCGCCCAGATCGACATCGCCCGGCCGCGTCCCTCTTTCTTGACGTAATCGCCCAGCAGCGCGGTACCCGCGGGGTAATAGCTCGCCTCGCCGATGCCGAGGACCGCTCGCGCGGCAAACAGCTGGAGGTAGTTGCGGGCAAGGCCGGTGAAAAGGGTCGCCAGGCTCCAGATCGTCACCCCGACGCCGACGACGGTCTTGCGGACGCCCCGGTCGGCCCAGATGCCGAAAGGAATCGTGCCAACCGCATACACGAGCAGAAAGGCGCTCCCGAGCAAGCCGACCTCGCTATCGCTGAGATGAAACTCCGCCTGAATGCGACTCGCCACCGCCGGCAGGATGTAGCGATCGAGGTAATTCAAGAAGTTGATTCCCACCATGACGCCGAGAACGTAGCGCGCATAGCCGCGAGGCATCGACGTGCATTATGAGAGCATGGCCCGCGTCGAAGAGCGGCTACGCGAAGAAGCCGACCGCTGCTACCAGTGGAGCAACGGCCCCGGCTTCGAGTACGAGACGCACAGCCATCCGTATCGAAAGGTTCTTTACGTCGAGCGCGGCGCGATCACCTTCACTCCTGCCGGACGGCAGCCAATCGCGATGACGGCCGGCGACCGGATGGACCTTCCCGCCGGCACGGCGCACGGCGCCATCGTCGGACCCGATGGCGTGACCTGCTGGGAGGGCCAGGCCAAGAGGGCCTAGGCGAGCTGCAACTTCAGCAGCCGGGCGGCGTTCTCGCGAAGGATCTTGACCTTCGCCTCCGGCTTCAACTCGACGGCTTCGAGCTCTTCGATCACCCGGGCCGGTTTGATGAACGGGTAGTCGCTGCCGAACAGGGTTCGGTCCTGGAGGCGACCACCGATCTCGCGAACCAGCTCCGGCGGGTAATACCGTGGCGACCAGCCGGATAGCTCGATGTAGATGTTCGCCTTGTGCAGCGCCATCGCGATCAGCTCGAGATGCCAGGGCCAGCCGAAATGGGCGGCGATGATGGGCAGCGCCGGGAAGCGGGCGGCAATGACGTCGAGATGGATCGGCCGCGCCGGGTCGAGCTTGATGCCCTGACCGCCCGGCTCGCCGGCACCGATGCCGCTGGTGCCGGTGTGAAAGAGGCAGGGAATGCCGAGCTCGCTGGCCTTCTCCCAGAGTCGGAAGTGACGCTCGTCGCTCGGGTAGAAATCCTGCAGGGACGGATGGAATTTCGCGCCGATCGCGCCCAGCTCCTTGACGGCGCGTTCCAGGTCACGGACGGCGCTGTCCTTCCAGGGATCGACCGAGGCGAAAAAGGCAAACCGCTTGGGATGGCGCCGGACGATCGCGGCGACGAAATCGTTCGTCAGTGGCGGCCGTTTGGTCGCCGTCTGGGCGTCCCAGGCGAGGAGAATGCCAAAGACCTGCTCCTGGGCGAAATCGAGGGCGAGCTCGTCGACGCTGCGCTCCTGGACTTTGGAGCGAAAGTAGTGGGCCGCCGGCTCCCGGTAAGGCCCCATGCTGCCATCCAGCCACTCCTTCACCGGCAGGTGGACGTGCAGGTCGACGGCGCGAATCAAGCTAGGAGGCGAGCGATTCGACGGCTTCGATGGCGATCGCATCGCCGACCTTGATGCTGCCGCCCTGGATCACGCGCGAGACCATGCCGCGGCGGCCGACCAGCTCATCCTTGAGGCCCATGCGGATTTCATCCATGCGGAAGCAAGGCTCGCAAACCTTGGTGATCTCGAGAACGGCCTGGGCTCCCAGCCGCAGCCGGGTACCGACGGCCAGTGCCATTACGTTCAGTCCCTCAACCGTGAGGTTCTCTTTGATGGTGCCGGACGCGACGCCAACGTCGTCGAGCGCTTCCCGGTCCGCGAGCAAAACCTGCCGAAGCGACGCGGGACTGGCATGCTTGTCGTCTTCAAGCCCGACGCCGGTGATCAACCTGGCTTGATCGACCGGGCGCATCGGTTCGCGATGACCCGGGCAGAGCTGAATGGACACGATCTGCGCCATGACGGCCTACAGATTACACGCGGGGAGAACCCCGCGTCCTCCCGAGACTGGCTTGCTAGGATGGCCCCGATGACGGAGGAGGCGTCCCGCATGGAACGCGACTCGATGGGAGACGTGGCGGTTCCAGCAGGCGCTTACTACGGTGCGAGCACAGAACGCGCGCGTCAGAATTTTCCGATCAGCGGGCTCCGCTTGCCACGCCGATTCATCCGGGCGATGGCGCAGATCAAAGGCGCGGCAGCCCTGGTCAACAGCGAGCTGGGGCTGCTCGAGGCGCAGCTGGCGAACGCCATTCAGCAGGCCGCCGAAGAGGTCGAGGAAGGTAAATTCGACAACCACTTCGTCGTCGACGTCTTTCAGACGGGTTCCGGAACCTCGACGAACACCAACGCCAACGAGGTGATCGCCAATCGCGCGAATGAGTTGCTTGGCGGTCCGCTTGGCAGCCGCAAGCCGGTCCATCCGAACGACCACGTCAACCGCTGCCAATCCAGCAACGACGTGATTCCTTCCGCGATGCAGCTTGCCGCGCTGGTCGCGATCCACGAAGAGCTCATCCCGGCATTGAGCTACCTCAAGGAGGCACTCGAGAAGAAAGCCAGCGAGTTCATGCCGGTGATCAAGACCGGGCGCACCCACCTGCAGGACGCGACCCCGATCCGCCTGGGCCAGGAATTTACGGGCTACGCCGGCCAGGCGGAGCGGGGCATGGCTCGCGCCCGGCTTGCTGCCGAGGAGCTCGCCGATCTGCCACTGGGCGGAACGGCGGTGGGCACCGGCCTGAACGCCCATCCCGAGTTCGCGCAGCGGGTGTGTCAGCACCTGAGCCGGCGGGCAGGGGTCATGGTGCAGGAAACCAAAAACCACTTCCAGGCCCAGGCGACGCTGGACGCCGTGCTGTCAGCCGCCGGGGCGCTGCGCACCGTCGCGGTCAGTCTCTGGAAGATCGGCAACGACCTACGCTGGTTTGCATCAGGGCCGCGCGCCGGCCTCGGCGAGATCACCTTGCCGGAGGTCCAACCAGGAAGCTCGATCATGCCCGGCAAGGTCAATCCGGTCATCATCGAGTCGCTGACCATGGTCGTCGCGCGGGTGTTGGGGAACGACGCGACGATCGCGGTCGCCGCGCAGTCGGGAAGCATCTTCGAGCTCAACCTGATGATGCCGGTCGCCGCTTACAGCCTGCTCGAGAGCATCGGTTTGCTGGCGAGCTCCGCGCAGAATCTGGCACGCCAGTGTATCGACGGCATCAAAGCGACCGAGCGCGGGCCGCAGATGGTCGAGCAGGGGCTGATGCTGGCCACCGCCCTGGCGCCGGCGATCGGCTACGATGCCGCCGCCAGGATCGCGAAAGAGGCGCTGGCGAACGGAAGAACCATCCGCGAGATCGCAAGGGAGCAGACCAAGCTCTCCGCCGACGAGCTCGACCGTCTGTTAGATCCGGCCAGGATGACCCGGCCTGGGATGGAGGCGGGAGCAGCCGGCGGCTGACGTCACGATCGCGGACGACCAGGCGCTCCTGCTGCGAGCGCGTGCCCAACGGCTGACGGACGAAACGCGGCGCCGCTCGACGCCTGACCGGATTCTTCGCGACATCTGCGGCCTGCAGGCACAGGTCTTTGACGCAGCCGCGCTTGGTTTGCGTGCCCGCGGAACGGACCTTCGATTGGCTGATGTCACGCGGGCGCTTGTCAAAGAGCGGTCGATCGTGCGCACCTGGCTGATGCGCGGAACGCTCCACGTCGTCGCCGCCGAGGACGTCCGCTGGCTCCTTGCGCTGGTCGGACCGGTTTTCGCCTCCGCTAATCGGGCGCGACACGCACAGCTCGGACTCGATGATGCGGTGAAGGCGAAGGGGATCAGTGCGATCGGCAGGATCCTCGCGGATCGCGGACCGCTGACTCGATACGAACTGGTCGACGAGTTGCGCCGTGTGAATATCGGGCTCGATCCGCGAACGCAGGCGCCAATCCATCTCATTGCAACAGCCGCCCTAAACGGAGTTTGCTGTCTCGGTCCTGAGCGGCCCAACGGCGAACCAACTTATGTGGCGCTCGATGACTGGGTGCCGGGACGGACCTCCCGGTCCAAGCCATCGTTGCCGGAGCTCGCCCACCGGTACTTCCTTGCCTACGGTCCGGCCACCCTTGAAGACTTTGCCGCCTGGTCTGGTCTGCCGATGCCTCAGGCACGTGCTGGACTTGCCGGCGCAATGCCCGCGCTCAAAGACGTCGCCATCCACGGGCAATCGGCCTTTCTTCCGAAAGGAGGATTGCGCCAATCGCGCCAGCATCTGCCAGGCGTTCCGAATCTTCGACTGCTCCCGGCGTTCGACACCTATCTGTTGGGTTATCGCCGGCGGGATCTGGCGGTCTCGTCGGAACTTCAACGGCGATTGCAGCGGGGCGGGGGCTGGGTCCATCCGGCGGTGGTCGTCGATGGTCGGGTGGTTGGCACCTGGAAGCTGCGCAAGGCCGCACGTCGACGTGAAGTCGTCGTGGAGCTGGAGCCGGGATCCAGAGGTCGCCGCACGGAACAGGCTGTTGAGCGCGAAATTTCAGACATCAGTCGGTTTCTCGGCGAGCCGGTGACGCGCGCCTCGTCCTAGCTGTCGGCTTCGATCAGCCCCTTGCGGATCGCATATTTCACCAGCTCGGTGCGGTCGTGCATCTTGAGCTTTTTCATGATGTGATCGCGGTGCGTCTGCACCGTCTTGATGCTGAGGAACAGCGTGTCCGCAATCTGCCGGTTGGTCTTGCCCTCGGCGACCAGCCGGAGCACCTCCCGTTCCCGGTCGCTGAGCGGCTCGAAGGTCTCGCGTTCCGGAGCCCGCTGCAGATAGTCGGAGACGAGGAGACGGGCGACCGATGGATACAGGTAGGGCTCGCCCTTGCTGGCCGCCTCGATCGCGGCGATCAGGTCGGAGGCGGCGGCCTTTTTGAGCACATAGCCGACCGCGCCCGCCTTCAGTGTCTGAAAGAAATATTCCTCGTTGTCGTGCGCCGTCAAGATCACGACCTGGGTTTGGGGACAGAGACGGCGGATCTCGCGAGTCGCCTCGATCCCCGACATGCCCGGCATGGCCACGTCGACGACCGCGACGTCGGGACAATTGGCGCGCGCCAGCCGGATTGCCTCGCGCGCTTCGGTGGCCTCGGCGATCACCTGGATGTCGCTCTGGCCATCGATCACAGCACGGATGCCGGCCCGGACCAGATTGTGGTCTTCGACCAGCATCACGCGGATCGGTCGGCGCTCAACTTGTTGCATGGCGCTCCTCCAGCGGTAATTGGGCGACGATCTCGGTGCCGCGTAGCGGCGCCGAACGGACGTCGAGGGTGCCGCGCAAGAGGGTGGCCCGTTCGCGCATGCCGAAGATCCCCAAACCAGCGCGACCCGGCTCCTCCTTCTCGGGGATGCTCCGCGGGTCGAAGCCGATGCCGTCGTCCTGAACGCGCAGCGACACGTGGCTGTTGACGCAGCGCAGGTCGATATTGACGTGCGAGGCGCGCGCGTACTTGTTCGCGTTGGTCAAGGCTTCCTGGGCGATGCGGTAAAGCGCCGTCTCGATCGGCGCTGGCAGACGATCACGGAGCCCGTCGACGTGAAGCGAGACCTCCGCCCCCGAGGGTTGCTTGGCCAGCGTCCGTAGCGCCGGCACCAGCCCGAGGTCGTCGAGGACGGACGGCCGCAGGTCCTGCGACATGCGGTGCACTTCCTCGAGCGTTTCCTCCAGGGTTCGCTTGACGGCCTCCAGCTGCTGATGCGCCTTGGGGTCTGCGGTCCGTTCCAGCAGCAAGTCCAGGCTGATGATCTCGTGAGTCAGCGTTTGGCCGGTCTGGTCATGAAGCTCCCTGGCGACGCGCTGCCGCTCGCGCTCCTGCGCCTGTAGCACTCGCTGGGCGCTCACGTGCCGCTCGTGCTCGAGCCGGTCGAGCATGGAGTTGAAGACGGTGGCGATCCGCCGCAAGTCCGGATCGGCAAAATTCGTCTGCACCCGCAACTCTTCCACGCCTGGCTGCACAGCGCCCATCGTCGATTCCAGCTCGCGCATGGGGCGGAAGGCGAGGCGAAGGATGAGAAAGTTCGCCACCAGGATGGCGATCAGGCCAATCGCCAGCAGCCCGATCAGGAAGGGCAGCCGGCTGCCGGAGACGTTCACCGTGATCAACGGCCCGATGATGGCCCCGATGACGATGATGGCGCTGTTCGCCACCACCACCTTCTGGAACGTCGTCAGGTTGCGGTGCCACCACCGGGGGTCCAGCGGTCGCCTCACACGTTGATTCTAGGCACGCATTTTCGGGCTCTCGCCGCAACCGGTTGCGGCCGCGCTCGATTCAGGTGATCGCCCGATGCCGCCGCACGCTAGCACCCGGCCAAACTGGGTACAGATATTGGTGTAATCGACGATTCCTCCCCCTCCATTTAGCGGGCCGTTTCCCCAACGGCCCGCATTTTTTTGTGCCGCTCGCTGCGAGAATGAAACCGTCATGCCTTCCGGAAGCTTTGACCTGGATCTGGTGAACCGCGTGACCGCCGGTGCGGTCGGCGAGGCGGGGAAGCGGACGTTTTACTTGCAGATGCGAGCCGGGTCAAATCTGATCAGCGTCACGGTCGAGAAGGAACAACTTCGCACCCTGACCGAGCGCTTGCAGGAAGTGTTCACCCGGGTCTCTGTGCCACCGGCCGGCAAGCTCCCCAACATGGCCCTGGAGGAACCGATCCGGCCGGTGTGGCGCGTCGGCTTCATGACGCTGACCTACAGCCAGGAGGAAAAGCGCTTTGAAGTTTCGCTGGTCGAACTGGTCGAGGAAGGCGCCGAGCCCGCCACCGGCCATTTCGAAGCGAACCTGCCGCAGATGCAGGCCCTGGCGGCGCATGCGGCGACCGTGATCAGCGCCGGCCGGCCGCCCTGCCCGCTCTGTGGCGGACCAATCGACCATGACGGCGGCATCTGCCCGCGCCTCAACGGGCATCATTGACCCGGTGGCCAGGCACTTCTCCGCTCCTGATGGCGAGGCCCAACGGTTGCTGCTGCGCGAGGGACGTATCAAGGCCCGAGGCCTGATGCCCGACTGCTCCAACTACACCTATTTGGCCGAAGTCTGCGACAGTCACGGGGCGCAGACCCTGGGGGTGTACAAGCCGGCCGCCGGCGAGACGCCGCTGGACGACTTTCCGGACGGGACGCTGGGCAAGCGGGAGGTCGCCGCCTATCTTGTCTCCGAGGCGCTCGGCTGGGGTGTCGTCCCCCATACCGTCTATCGCCGTGACGGCCCGATGGGGGCAGGGTCGCTGCAACAGTTCGTGCAGGCCGATTTACGCGAACACTACTTTTCCCTGATGCCGGCGAGGGCTGCGGATTTCCGAACCATGGCCGCCTTCGACGTCATCGTCAACAACGCCGACCGCAAGAGCGGGCACTGCTTGATCGATCGCCAGGAACACATCTGGGGCGTCGATAACGGGCTGACCTTTCACGTGCTGCCGAAGCTGCGGACGGTGATCTGGGAGTTTGCCGGGGAGGAGGTGCCGGCCCAGCTTCGGCAGGATGCGCGCCGCTTTGCGGCCGCCGTGCTCTCGAGCGATGCGTCGATCAAGCCGTTGACGGTGTTTCTGGCGCGCGCCGAGCTCAAGGCGCTCGCCCACCGGGCTCAGCGTCTGGCTGACGAAGGTCGATTCCCAGTGCCGACGTCCCGCTGGGCGTACCCCTGGCCGCTCATCTGATCGGCCTGGCGTCCGGCCGGAACCGGCCTACGCGGCCGGTCGAGCTCGGGGGGAAGCTCTTCGTCGAGCCGCCGCAACCAGGCCGGTCCTGTGGGCGGGGTCGCATCCATTGGCACGTGGTGGTCGTCGCGATCGTCCGGCTCGTTGCCGGGGCTGAGCATCCGCCACAAGACAACAAAGGTACCGCCGACCAGCGCAAATTTTGCGGTACCGAACAGCACCAGCCCGGCCAGCTGCTGATCGTCGATCGACCGATACGCCTGGTAGAAGAGATGATGGGACAGCGCCAGCGTCAGACCCGGGATCGTCGGCGGAACGCCGGCAACCATGAGCGTGCCGATCTTCGCGATCGCGCTCAATCGGCTGGATCCGACGATCGGCGACCAGAAGAGGAGGGCGCCCGCGATAATTCCAAGCTGCAGAAGCTCGCGGACCGCCCCGTTGGCCGCGGCGGCGTCCACGACGACCGGCAGTTGCCCAGCAAAGATGACGACGTTGAGCGCAAGGATGCCGACCACCGGGTGGATGCTGAATCCCCGGCCACCGCCTGGCAGCGGGCTGAGCCCATAGGCAATCAGCGGAACGATCAAAGCGACGAGCGCCATCTCGAGCATCGTGTGGTTGCTGAGGCGCCCGTCGGTGGCGGTGAGGACGGGGGGAAGCAGGCTGGCGGCGGCCAGGACCGCTCCGGTGACCAGTGCCCCTCGACGACGCCGGGTCATGACCCTATTTTGACCGACGCCGGCACGGCGGCGTACCGGGTATAGACCGCATCGATAAAGGCGACGAACTGGTCGGCCAGCGGCGCGCTGTCGAGCACGAGCAGGTTTTCAGCGTTGGTTTCGCCCGCGTGGGAGAGGTTGTAGCTACCCGTCAGCACGGTGTTGTCGACGACCGTGGCCTTGGCGTGCATGTAGTCGTGCACGCTGGTCGGGGAGTAGGGCGTGGTGACCTTCGAGGCGAAGGGCAGGCTGGCCGTGATCGACTGAAACGCCGGCCCCTTCCATCCGGCATGCGGGTCGACCCGCCACTGGTTCAAGACCTCAGCCATCTGCGTCCGGTCGTAGACACCTTTGAAGTCCACATGCGAAGCATGCGAGTGAAGCAGGTCGCCCAGGGTGCCGAGGATGACTCCGGAGGTGATCACCGGCGAGCAAACGCGGACGCGCCGGCGCGCGTGCGCAATGCGGTCGGCGATGACGTGCGACATCCGCCGCCCACGGCCGGGGGAAAAAATTACCTGCGCTTTTAGCGGGGCGTCGGCGGAAACGATCGGCACGCCGGCCAGATCGTATTTCCCGGTGCCGTCAACCCTGGCGGTGTCCCATAACTCGCCAAAGTTGCGGCTGTATTCCTGCGCCAGCGCCGGCGAGGGCAGCCGGATGATGGCGTTCTCCTCCCTCGTCCAGGAGTCAATGGTCCAATTCGTTGAACCGGTCCACACGGTGGCCGCATCAGTGCCGCTGTCGCGAACGACATACTTGTGATGCATCAGCGACGGGATGCCCGACACGGGACGCGTCGGGACGCCGAGGCTCGCGATATAGGCGGCGTCGGGCTGCGCCGGAGGCGGAACCGGAATCGGGTTGGGAAAGTCGACGTTGTAGAGCAGGCGAACGGCGACCCCTTTCGAGGCCGCGGTCTTGACGGCACTGCGAACGATGTCCGCGGCAGCCCCGGCAAGGTTCAGGTCGTAGATGGCAATGTCGATGCTTTGCTGGGCAGCGCTCAGAAAGGTGGCGAGCTCGCCGGCGACCTGGTCCGCCGTCTGGCGGCCGTCCTGGAGGAACGTGAGCTCCGGCCCCGGCATCACTGCGCGTCGCTCTTCTTGGGCTGGGCCGGCTCTTTCGGCCGCGCCTCGAGCAGCTTGCGCTGATAGTGCTGCTCGACCACATCGGCCGCGTGCCGGATATCGTCGGTGACCACCATCAAGTCGAGATCTTCCGGAGCGACCTTTCGCTCGGCGAGCACGCGATCGTGGATCCAGTCACGCAGGCCGGCCCAGTAGCCGGTCCCGAACAGGATGACCGGGAAATGCACGATCTTGCCGGTTTGGATCAGCGTCAGCGATTCGAACAACTCGTCGAGCGTGCCGAAGCCGCCCGGGAAAATCACGAACGCCTCCGCGTACTTGACGAACATCGTCTTGCGAACGAAGAAGTAGTGGAACTCGATGCCCAGATCGACGTAGTCATTGAGGCTCTGCTCGAACGGCAGCTCGATGTTGCAGCCGACGGACAGCCCGCCGCCTTCGCGCGCGCCGCGGTTGGCGGCCTCCATGATGCCGGGGCCACCACCGGTGATGATGGCAAAACCGCGCCGGGCGAGCTCGGCGGCAAGCTCTCGCGCCGCGTCGTACATCGGATCCGGTGGTCGCACGCGGGCCGAGCCAAAGATGGTCACGGCCGGGCCGACGGCGGCAAGCGCGTCAAAGCCCTCGACGAACTCCGCCTGGATGCGCAGCACTCGCCAGGGGTCGCTCTCCAGGAATTCCGGGAGGGGTGCCCGTTCCAGGAGCACACGATCCTCCGTCGGTCGTTCGACACCCCGACGAACCACGCGTCCGGAACGACGTCCCTCCCGCTCCTCGGTCATCGACTGCTTACTGTAGCGCCGGACGGCAAGCGCCTTTAGGAGCCGGCGACGACATAAAACGTGGGACTCTGTTGGAGCTCGGCATCGCGCTGCCCGAAGATCCGCCGCAGGCGCAGTCCGGCGGCTGCGGCGAGCCAGCTGTCAACCTCGCCAGGCCAGACCAGCGGGATCTCCGCATGCTGGGTGACAGTCCGGTCGTCGGGCAGCTGATAGTCGACCTCGACCCTGGCGCTGTTTCCATCCAAGGATCGGATCCGAACCCCGCGGCCGGCCCCGGCCTCGAGCCAGTGTGGGTTGGTCAGCTCGAAGGCCAGCGATCCCTCTGGCCTCAGGTGCCTGCCGGCGACGCGAAGGCGCTGCGTCAGGCAGAGGATGTTGGAGGGCACCATGACCAGGTCGAACTGCCGGCCGAGATTCAGGTCTTCGATTCGCGAGTGGATGAGCTCGATATCAGGGAGGCGGCGATGCAGGCGCTCCAGCATCCCGGGGTGGCTGTCGACCCCGACCAGCTCGATGCCGGACGCGTGCAGCGGGACGGCGAGCCGGCCCGCCCCGATGCCGAGGTAGAGGACCGGCGGCTGGGCCGCCTCAGCGAGCTCGAGCCAGGGCCAGAGGTCGCCGGCATCCGGTAACGCCGCGTACAGCTCGGCGAAACGGGGATCCGGCGACTGTGGATCGTCCCGGACCATCGCTCGTTCCTCGTCCCGCACTGGCGGCTCCCAGCTGTCTACGAGACCGCCCGATCGGCAATCTCCAGCGCCTTGTCGATGATGGCGAAACCTTCCGCCAGCTGTTCCTCGCTGATGCACAGCGGCGGATTGGTCATGATCGTGTGCCAGCGGACGAAGGTATAGAGACCGTGATCACGCAGGGATTTGCCGACGGCCTTCATCGGCTCCGAGGTCGCGTTGAACGGCGCCAGCGGTTCCATCGTCTGGCGGTTCTTCACCAGCTCGAGGATGCCGAAGAGCCCGATCGAACGGGTCAGGCCCACCGACGGGTGCTTCTCCTTGAGCGCCGCGTGATGGCCCGCCATCACCAGCCCCATCCGCCGGGCGTTGCCCACCATGTCGTCTTCCTCGTAGGCCTGGATGGTGCCCAGCGCCGCGGCGCAGGCAAGCGGATGGCTGTTGTAGGTCAGCCCGCCGTAGAAGACGTTCTTCTCGAAGTGCTCGGCGATGTTGGGCCGCATCGCGACCGCTCCGAGCGGCACATAGCTGCTGGTCAGCCCTTTCGCCATTGTCATGAGGTCGGGAACGACCTTCCAGTGATCGACCGCGAACCATTCGCCGGTCCGGCCAAAGCCGGACATGATCTCGTCGCAGACCATCAGGATTCCGTAGCGGTCGCAGAGCCGGCGCACGCCCTCCAGGTAGCCATCCGGCGGGATCAGGATGCCGTTGGTCCCCGTCACGGTCTCGAGGAAAAACGCGGCGATCGTGTTCGGACCCTCCAGCTGGATCGTCTCCTCGAGGTAGCGCAAGGCCTCGGCGGCGTTGTCGACCGGCCGCTCCGGCCCGTGATAGGGGTCGAGAACGTGGACCACGCCCGAGTCGCCGATGTCGTTGGCCCAGCGGCGCGGATCCCCGGTCAGCGCGATCGCGCCGGCGGTGGCGCCGTGGTACGAGCGGTAGCGAGCCATGACCTTATGGCGGCCGGTGACCGCGCGCGCCAGGCGAATGGCGTTCTCGTTGGCCTCGGCGCCGCCAAGCGTGAAGAACACCTTGTCGAGATCGCCGGGCATCAGCTCGGCGAGCTTCTGCCCCAGCCGCGCCCGCGGCTCGTGGGCCATGAACGGATTCGCATAGGCGAGCTTCTCGGCCTGCCGCTTGATCGCGTCGATGATGCGCGGATCGCCGTGGCCGGCATTGACGCTCATCAGCTGGCTGTTGAAGTCGAGGTAGCGCTTGCCCGAAGGGCTGTAGAAGTACACGCCCTTGGCATGATCGACCGCGATCGGATCCGCCGCCGCCTGGGCCGTCCACTCGTAGAGCGTGTAGCGCCGGCAGAGCGCGACGATCTCCTCGTCGCTGAGGACTTTCGGCCGCGAGGCGGTTTCTAGAGCCACCTAGTCGTGACGACCTTGTGCCGGGTGTAGAAACGGATGCTGTCCTGGCCGGTCGCGTGCAGGTCGCCGAAAAAGGAGTTCTTCCAGCCGGTGAAGGGGAAGAACGCCATCGGCGCCGCCACCCCGATGTTGACCCCCAGCATGCCGGCCTGGGCGCGGCGCTTGAACTCGCGGGCGTTCTTGCCCGAGCTCGTGAAGATGGACGCCATGTTGCCGTAGGTGCTCGAGTTCAGCAGCTCGAGCGCCTCATCGATGTCGGAGGCGCGCATGACGGAGAGCACCGGCCCAAACAGCTCATCCTTCCAGACCGTCATCTTCGGCGTCACGCCATCGAGGATGGTGGGGCCGAGGAAGAATCCGTCGCCGCCATCGACCTGCCGGCCGTCGGTGACGAGCCGAGCGCCCTCCGACTGGGCGCCATCGATGTACTCGATCAGCTTCTGCTTGCGCGCGCCGCGGATAACGGGACCGAGCGTCGTTTTCGGATCGGTCCCGGGGCCGATCTTGAGTTGCGACGCGTCCTTGGCCAGTTCGCGCACCAGCGCGTCGCCAATCTTGCCAACCCCGACGGCGACGCTTCCCGCCAGGCAGCGCTGGCCGGCGTTGCCAAACGCGGAGGAGATCACGTGGGGCGCCGACAGTTCGAGGTCGGCGTCGTCCATGACCAGGATGTGGTTCTTCGCGCCTCCGAGTGCCTGGACACGCTTGCCGTGCGCCGCCGCCGTCTTGTAGATGTACGCCGCAACCGGCGCCGATCCCACAAACGACACCGCGGCGACATCTGGGTGCGTGAGCAACTGGTTGACGGCGTCGTTGGCGCCGTGGACCACGTTGAAGACGCCGTCAGGCAGCCCGGCCTCCTGCAACAGCTCAGCAATCCGCATCGCCGACAACGGCGTGAGCTGGGACGGCTTGAGCACGAAGGTGTTGCCGGTCACGATCGCGACCGGAATCATCCAAAGCGGCACCATGTTGGGGAAATTGAAGGGCGTGATGCCGGCGACGACCCCGACCGGGAAGCGAATCAGTTCCTCATCGATGCCCCGCGCGATCTGGTCGAGACTTTGCCCCATCATCAGCGTCGGGGCGCCGCAGGCGAAGTCGATGACCTCGATCCCCCTCTTGACCTCACCGCGCGACTCGTCGAGGGTCTTGCCATTTTCCTTCGTCACCAGCGCCGACAGCTCTTCGATGTGCTGGTCGAAGAGCGCCTTGAAGCGGAACATGACCTGGGCCCGATCGGGCACCGGCGTCTCGCTCCAGCTCAAAAACGCCTTCTTCGCCGCCGCGACCGCCTCGTCGATCTCCTCGGCGGTCGAGTAGGGCAGGCTGGCGATGGTCTGTCCGGTGGCGGGATCAGGAATCTGGTCCGCCTTGCTTGCGCGCGACTCCCGAAATTTTCCGCCGATGTAGCTCTGCACCGTCCTGGTGGCAATCATGCGGTCGCTCCCACGGCGCTTCGCTCGGGCGCCGGCGTTCCATGAAAAGGCGCTCGCCGGAGGAACTGCCCGGCGCCCTTGGTGCCCTGGAACTTGCCGTCACGGACGAGGACGTTGCCGCGCTGCATCACGATTTCGGGCAATCCCTTGACCTTCATGCCCTCGTAGCAACTGTAGTCCACGTTCATGTGATGGGTCTTCACCGAGAGCGTGCGTTCGACCTCCGGGTTGAAGATGACGATGTCGGCGTCGCTCCCTGGAGCGATCGTCCCCTTGCGTGGGAAGAGGCCGAACATTTTCGCCGGCGCCGTCGCGACCAGTTCGACAAACCGGTTGAGCGTGATCCGGCCGGCGTTGACGCCGCCGTGGAAGATCAGCGTGAAACGGTCCTCGACGCCGGGCAGGCCGTTGGGAATCTTGGAGAAGTCGCCGCGGCCGAGATCTTTCTGCCCCTTGAAATGAAACGGACAGTGATCCGTCGCCACCAGCTGCAGATCGTCCTGCACCAATCCCTTCCAGAGCTCGTCGTGATGCGGCTTCGGCCGTAGCGGCGGCGAGCAAACGTATTTGGCACCTTCGAAGCCGGGGCGTCCCAGGTCCTCAAGGCTGAGATAGAGATATTGCGGGCAGGTCTCCGCAAACGCCGGAGCGCCGTCGTCGCGGGCCTCACGAACCGCATCGAGCGCCTCTTTCGAGCTGAGATGCACGATGTAGACGGCGACCTCGGCCAGGCGCGCGAGCGCGATCGCCCTCCCGGTCGCCTCGCCTTCCATGCTGGCCGGGCGGGTCAGGCCGTGGTTGATGGGATCGCCCTTGCCCGCCTCGAGGTACCGCTTGACCAGCACGTCGATCGCGCCGCCGTTTTCGGCGTGCATCATGATCAGCCCGCCATTTTCCGCGGTGCGGCTCATCGCCCGGAAGATCGAGGCGTCATCGAGCATGAAGACGCCCGGGTAGGCCATGAAGAGCTTGAACGAGGGGACCCCTTCACGGACTAACTGGTCCATCTCCTTGAGGATCGAGTCGTTCACCTCGCGCACGATCATGTGGAAGCCGTAGTCGATGTGCGCCTTGCCCTGCGCTTTTTGATGCCACTGGTCGAGTCCCTGGCGCAAGCTCTGTCCGAAGGTCTGGACCGCGAAGTCGACGATCGTCGTCGTCCCGCCCCAGGCGGCGGCGGCAGTGCCCGTGGCGAAGTCGTCGGAGGCGAAGGTGCCGCCGAAAGGAAGCTCCATGTGGGTGTGCACGTCGACCGCGCCAGGCATCACCAGCCGGCCTTCCGCGTCGAGGGTCTGGTCGGCCCGCGCTTCGAGCTGGGTGCCGATCGCCACCACCTTTTCGCCATCGACCAGGACGTCGGCCTTCGACGTATCGCTGGCCGTGACGACGGTGCCGTTCTTGATCAGCGTCTTCATGGCAGCTGCTTCACGAGGTCGTCGTAGGTTTCGGGTCGCCGGTCGCGCAGGAACTGCCAGGTGTTGCGCACCTCGCGGATCAGATCGAGGTCGAGGTCACAGACCAGCACCTCGTCTTCGGTCTCAGACGCCTTGCCGATGATCCGGCCGCGAGGATCGCAGAAGTAGCTCGAGCCGTAGAACTGCGCATCGTTCAGCGGCTTTTCCACCCCGACGCGGTTGATCGCGCCGATCCAGTAGCCATTCGCAACCGCATGCGCCGGCTGCTCCAGCTCCCAAAGGTAGCGAGACAGCGACTTCACGGTCGCCGATGGATTGAAGACGAGCTCGGCACCCTTGAGCCCGAGCTCGCGCGCCGGCTCCGGGAAATGGCGGTCGTAGCAGATCAGCAGTCCGACGCGGCCGACGGACGTATCCCAGACCGGATACCCGAGGTTGCCCGGCTTGAAGTAGAACTTTTCCCAGAAGCATGGACCGACGTGCGGAATGTGCGTCTTGCGGTATTTCCCGAGCACTGTACCGTCGTTCTCGATCACGACGGCCGTGTTGTAGTAGACGCCGGTCTGCGCCTCTTCGTAGAAGGGCACGATCAGCACCATCTTGTGCTTGCGGGCCAGCTCTTGCATGCGCTTGACGGTCGGGCCGTCATCGGGCTCGGCGGTGTCGTACCACTTCGTGTTCTGCTCTGCCGGGAAGTAGGGGCCAAAAAAGATCTCCTGCAGGCAGGTGATCTGCGCGCCCTTCTTCGCCGCCTCGCCGATCAGCTCCTCGTGTTTTGCGATCGCCTCCTGCTTGGGCATGTTCGCGTACGCCTGGATCAGCGCCGCCCGTACCTTCGCCATCTCTCCTTTGCCTCCTCGCTAGTTGAACGCCGGAATGATTGCCTCGCCGTAGGCCTTGATCACCGCCTCCGGCTTCTCGACCATTAAATAGAGGTTGAACTGGTCGACCCCGACATCGATCAGCTCCTGGATTCGCCGCTTGCTCTCCTCGACCGTGCCAATCACACAGAACCGGTCGATCACCTCGTCCGGTACGAAGTCGGCGTGCGCCGCGCCACGCTTGGCATGGTCCTGGTAATCGTAATGATCGCGCGCCTTGATGTAGTCGGTCAGCGCCTTCGGCAGGTCCTGGGCGTCGTAGCGCTTGAGCAGATCGACGACATGATTCGATACCAGCGCCGGGAACCAGCGGACCTGCTCGCGGGCCGCCTCGAGATCGTCTGCGACATACGCCGGCGCCGCCGCCTGGATCTCGATCTCGTCGAAGTTGCGCCCCGCTTCTTGCGCGCCTTCGCGCACGAACTGCAGGCACCATTTGATGATCGCGGGATCCGCCAGCTGGATGATGACGCCGTCCGCGACCCGCCCGGCGGCGCGCAGCGCCTTCGGCCCGTAGCCGGCGACCCAGATGGGCAGCTCGTGCTCCGCCCATTTGATGCGGATCTTGACGCCGTCATAGCTGACCTCGCGGCCGGCCGCCAGGTCCCGGATCAGCCGGCAATCGGCCTCCATGCGTTCGACTGAGACGGGCTTCTGGCCGAGCACGCGGCGCGCGCTGTCGCCGCGGCCGATGCCCATCACCATGCGACCACCCGAGATCTCCTGCAGGGTCGCGAGCGCGCTGGCGGTGACCGTGGCGTCGCGCGTCCCCGGGTTGGTCACGCAGGGGCCGATCTTGATGGTCTTCGTATTCGCCGCCATCAGGGTGAAGATCGGATAGACCTCCTGCCAGAGGACGTGCGAGTCGAAGAGCCAGGCGTAATCGAAACCGTTGGACTCGGCAAGTTTGGTCAGATCCACCCACCGACTCGGCGGTGGATCCGGTGCAAAGCAGACGCCGAAACTGATTCTTGCCATCCGCCTCCTGAAAGACTGGAGCCCCGGCCGCGAGGTCGGGGCTCGTTTTTCGCCCTAAGTCGAATCCTAGGTTAGGTCGCCGCCGCCGCCTGCGGAGTGCGCCGCACCGCCCCCGCCGGGAAGGCGGCCGCCAGCACCAGATAGCAGAGGAAGGCTGCCACCAGGCCGACCACCCAGCTGTAGTCGTAGACGTGGAAAGGGAACCAGCTGTAGAGCGGACCGATGATCCCGCCCTTCGGGAATGGTCCGTTGCCGGGCGTCGAGTAGGCCCCGCCCACCGCCAGGACGCCGCCCACCACCAGACTGACCAGGCCTCGCCAGTTGAAACCAGCGGAATACCTGTACTCGCCATTGACCCGATAGAGGTCCCCCAGCTTGAGCAACGTGCTCCGCATCACCCAGTAGTCGGCGATCAGCACACCCGCGATCGCGCCCAGCGCACCGCCGTAGAAGCCGAGCCAGGTGAAGATGTAAACGTTGGGATTCGCCAGGAGGTTCCAGGGCTGGATCGCGATTCCAAGGACGCCGGTGATCAGCCCGCCGGTGCGGAAGCTGATCAGCTTTGGAATGACGTTCGAGAAGTCGTAGGAAGGGCTGACGATATTGGCGGCCACGTTGACGGAAAGAGTGGCGACCGCCAGCGTAAAGAGCGCGAAGATCACGACCAGCGGGTTGTCGAACTTGGCTGTTAGCGCGACCGGGTCCCAGATGGGTGCGCCATACACCTTTTGGGTGGCCGCGGTGATGAGTACCGCCACCAACGGGAAGAGCGTCATCGTGGTTGGCAGCCCAAAGATCTGACCTAGCGCCTGCGCTCGCTGGCTCTTGCCGAAACGGGTGAAGTCGGGCATGTTCAGCGAGAGCGTCGACCAGAACGCGATCATGCCCATCAGCGCGGGCGGGAAGAGGAGGAACCAGAAGTTGCTTCCCCAGCCGACCTTACCGGGCTGGCTCAGGATCGGGCCGAAGCCACCAGCTTTGGTGACCATCCAGGCGAGCAGCCCTAGAGCCACGATCAGCACAAACGGCGCCGCCCAGTTCTCGAACCGCCGAACGGCGTCCATTCCCCGCAGGATGATGAAGATGTTGAGCACCCAGAAGACGGCGAAGCTCAGCCAGAGCGTCCAGTGCTGTCCGGCGACCATAGCCGAGTTGGTCCAGCCGCTCCCAAATAGCTTTCCGCTGAGGGCATAGAGTGCCCCGCCGCCGATCCAGGTCTGAATCCCAAACCAGCCGCACGCCACTCCTGCTCGGAGCAGGGCGGCGACGTTGGCGCCGAAGACACCGAAGGAGGCCCGGGCGAAGACGGGATACGGAATCCCGTACTTTGTTCCGGCGTGGCTGTTGGCCAGCATCGGAATCAGGACAATGATGTTGGCGAGCGCGATCGTCAGGATCGCCTGGTACCAGGCCATGCCGAGAGCAACCAGGCCCGACGCCAGAAGGTAGGTCGGAATGTTGTGCGCCATCCCGATCCAGAGCGCCATGTAGTTGTAGGTCGTCCAGGTGCGCCGCTTGATCGGAACGGGCGCGAGATCGGCGTTATAGAGCGGACTTTCGCGAATCGTCCGGTCGTCGGCAAGCTCGTGCCGGCCGTCCGGGTAGACGAGCTCCTCTCCCACCCGTTCCGCCGGTGGCGAATAGGTCGCAACTCCCATGTAATCCCCTCCGTGTGTATTCGAAAATCCGAACTTTCGGCGACCTTAATGTACGTTTGCCACCTGCCCAAGTCAATGGGTCGACCGGGCGACGTTGCCAATGCCGGCGCTATCGCAAAACCCTATGTTCCAAAACCTCCCGCTCAAGCTGGTCGTTACTCCGGTCCTGATCACCGGCGCGACCCTTGTCGGCCGGCGATGGGGGGACGCGATGAGTGGCTGGCTGGTGGGCCTGCCCTTGACCTCCGGACCGGTCGTCTTCTTCCTCGCCCTCGATCAGGGCAACCGGTTTGCTGCCGTCGCCGCCCTTGGGGTCCTCCTCGGCGTCACGTCGCAGGCGGTCTTCGGCCTTGCCTACGTCTGGCTCGGTGGGAAACGGAGCTGGACCGTCGGCGTAGCCGCCGGGACGGCCTTCTTCGGGTTGGCTACCGTGCTGTTCGACGTCCTACGCCTGCCGCCGGTGGTCGAGCCAGTTCTGGTCGCCATCTCGCTGGTTATCGCGATCGCACTCATGCCCCGGAACGTGATTCGAATCAGCGAGGCCGGTAAGGCAGAGCCCGCTGACATTCCCCTGCGAATCGCGATCGCGACCGGCCTCGTCGTCGGCCTGACGGCAGTCGCGCCAGCGCTCGGGCCCCGCCTTAGCGGCCTGCTTTCACCCTTTCCGCTTTATGCGGCGATCCTGGCAGTCTTTGCTCACCGGCGGGACGGCATTGATTCCGCGGCTGCCGTCTGGCGCGGCCTGATGTTTGGGCTGTTCGCATTTGCAGCCTTTTTCAGCGTTCTTGGCGCGACGCTTGGATCACTCGGCATCGGCGGTGCTTTCCTCCTAGCCGTCGTAGTCGCGCTCGTGATTCAGGCAGCTGCACTCGTGGCCCTCCGCCCCCGGGTCAAAGGCACCAAATAAGAATGGTCCCGGTTGGAGACAGCCTGCCTATGTAGTCGCGGTCAACACCACCGAGTTGTTCGAGGTGTCAGGATCTTTCTCCGCTCCGCTGACAGTAACCGTCTCCGATACGTCTAGAGGTCGCGGCGAGCGAAGCTCCAGTTGGCGAGGCCAAGCACAGCCACCAGCCAGGCGATAACCCAGAGGATGTACTTGAAGGCGAGCGGCTGATCGGCAAAGAATGGGTTTCCGGCGCGCGCCCGCCCCGCCACTCTCGCGGCCGCCAGGATGTCCGACGGTTCGAGGTAAAAGATGGCGCCGTGCCAGAGGCCGTCGGTCGGAATCAGCAGCCGGCTGCCGACACCGATATTGATGATGGTGTCGTTGCCGAACACCTGACCGATGGCCAGCGCGATACCGCCGATCCAGGCCACGAAGAAGAGCACCAGCGCGATGACGCCGCCCGTCATCGGCGCGAGGCGGGTACTGAGCAGCAAGGCAAGCGACATCAGGACGATGCCCTCAGCCGCGACGAAGACGATCGCCGCGGCCGGATTGGGCGGGAGGTAACCGGTCCCGAGCCAGATGCCGATCATCTCGAGCAGGCCGCTGGCCCCGGCATAGAGCACCACCAGGACAGCCAGGCCGAGCCACTTGCCCATCAGGACTTGGCTGCGGCGAATCGGCCGCGGCAGGATAGCGAGCGCGATCCCGGACTCGATGTCGCTGGCAATCGCCGGCGCCGCCACCAGGGTCGAGCCGAGCGCCAGCACGCCGCTGAACATGAAGGCGACCAGGATGGTCAGCTGCGAGGCAGCCAGCCGAACCTGGGCCGGGGTCACGTCCTTCATGGTCGGGAGGCGGCTGAATCCCCAGCTGGTCAGCACAATAACAGCGAGCGTCAGCAAGGCGAGGGCCAGTAGCAGCTTTCGGCGCGACGCTTCCAGCACGGTGAGCCGCGCAATCGTCAGAACCCGATTCACCCGTTCTCCTTGAGCAACTCGAGAAACCGGTCCTCGAGGGTTTCATGCCTCGGCTCCACGGCGTACACCCGCCCGCCCTGGCGAACGATCTCGCCCACCAGGTCTGGCACTCGATCCTGCGAGAGTCCACGGAAGGTCAGCCACTCCCCCTCGTCGTCGAAGCTTCCGTAGGCACGGAGCGCCGCCCGGCCGGTGGTCGCCAGCCCGGTGGCGCGGATGCGAACCGCGCCGTCCTTGCCCAGGATCTCGGCCATGGTTCCGGTTGCGATCACGCGGCCATGATCGACGACCGCGATCCGATCGCAGATCTGTTCGACTTCGGTCAGCAGATGGGAGTTCAAAAAGACCGCGGTGCCGCGCCCCTTCAGGGCGCGAATCACCTCGCGGACATCATGACGCCCCACCGGGTCGAGGGCCGACGTCGGCTCATCGAGCAGCACCAGGTCCGGCCGGCCGAGGAGCGCGACGCCGAGACCCAGGCGCTGCTGCATGCCTTTGGAAAAGCCGTCGACCCGGTCACCGGCTCGGTCGCTGAGGCCGACCAGCTCGAGCGCCGCATCGATCTCCTTCTTCCAGTCGGGCCGCGGGATCTGGGCCAGCTTGCAATGCAGCTCGAGCACCTCCCGGGCGGACATCCAGCCCTGGTAACGAAATAACTCGGGCAGATAACCGAGGCGGCGGCGCGTCTTCAGGTCACCAACCGGCGCGCCAAGGACCCAGCCCTGGCCGGCGGTCGGGAGCGCCAATCCGACCAGCAGCTTGACCGCCGTCGTCTTCCCGGCGCCGTTCGGCCCCAGAAAGCCGAACACCTCGGCGCGACGAACGCTCATCGTCAAGCCGGCCAAGGCGACCGTTTTTCCGTAGCGTTTCGCCAGGTCCTGGGTATGGATGGCAAGCGAGGCGGCGCCCGCCGCCTCGTCCGGATTCAGCGCCGGTGGATCAATGGAGCGTGCTTGCAATGGCGACAACCTGGTCCGGAGTCAGCTGGCCTCCGACGGCGTAGATTACGCCATTCTGGATCCAGACCACGCCCGCGCCGATCACCGCCTTGATCAGCGTCGCCTGGTGACCGTTCACCGTTGTCGACTCCGTGGTCGCGAGCCCCTGGGGAATCGGCAGCGGAAGCGTCG
>Ga0066671_10000010_pt1 | contig 45366 bp, 62 predicted proteins | sample GraSoiAngelo_120_FD_62294 | JGI IMG/M metagenome (GOLD analysis project Ga0066671, IMG submission 62294) | Grasslands soil microbial communities from the Angelo Coastal Reserve, California, USA - 14_0919_09_20cm | ecosystem: Environmental > Terrestrial > Soil > Grasslands | place: USA...
CTGAACTGGTTACGAATTTGATGTTTTCTAGAAGGGAATCGGGAGGGTCGGGTACACTCTCAGGAGCATAGAATCCCGTACCCAAAGAGACCACCCGCGCGCTGCTTGGTTCTACACTGCCGTAGCACTTATATCCCTTGAATGCTTCTACACAGAGCTGATATACGGGATCGGCCAGACTTACCATCCCGCCGTCAGAGAAATATCCAAATCCAGGGATCAGCCACGGATCGTGATAAGTAGCCGCACAGGCGCTCGCAACTGCGGTGTCGAGCAGCAATGCACGGCCTGTTTTCTTAGAATTTGTATCGGCGTCCTTTACGAAATACCAAGCCACTCCGAGCATATCGCCGGCCGTGATCATGACATTAACCGGCGAGTCGTTGATCCGCATAGCCATCGCAGTATCAAGAGTGCGTGTCAGAACACGATGAATTATATTGCTGTCGAACTGGCGACCACGGATCAAGAGATTGAGCTTGCGGCCCTCATCGCTCAGCGGTGAAAAGATTTCCGGGCCACTTTTCACGTATACTTCTAACGATTTGTAAGCCGGGATACCGGCTGCGATTGCCGCCGTAAGTAACGCCCCTGTAGATGTTCCTCCGATCCACCCGAATATTTCACGCGTCAACTTTTGAGTGTGCTCTTCCAGTTTCTTTAGAGCCAGACAGGGAATTATCCCGCGGATGCCTCCACCTTGGATGCTCAATAGCAACTTTTCTCTGTCTAGCATTTGATAGTAACGCTCTCTCCAGGCTTCAACACGAATTGTTTAGAAGTAGAATCGACCGTGACCGCAGGCGCTGGATTGTTGTCGCCGTTCAGTGTACCCGAAATCATCATGCTGGTGGTTACTGCCTGGATGATGATCTTGACCAGATTGTCATCGGGCATCACACTGATAGTTCCAGCGGCCTTAGCTTTGGCTACATCATTCATTACTCCTACGAACACGTCTGCGAATTTCAACGGTCCCGATTTCGGTCCATGGGTCTGTTCAGCTTCGAGAGCTTTCTTGTGAATCAAGCCGGTAAGGAAATTGATTAGAGGCGGCCCCAAGCCCTCAATCAATGGAACTAGAATCGCAGCAGCCATAAGAAACCTAGGTTCGAACACTGATGCACTGCCAGTAGTACACAACTCCAAAAGGCAGAACTGTTCTAAACTTCTTCCACACTGAACCATCAGAGCGCGTTAGTTGATAGCCCTCCTGAAAGCCATCCATAGCAGGCTGAGCGGCATTGACTTTATTACCGACTTCTGGAGACGGTTCTGGAGATGCCGGTGGAGTTGCAGACGGTATGTCAGGTATAGGAGGCTGTTCACATATTGGGGCATCACCGACTACAGGACAGGCCCATTCGACAATGAGATCACCGTAGGGACTCGACATCCCTGGACCCGTGGTAGGATCATTGAAGTGTCCTACCACGTATCCGTTGGGAGGCGCGGGAGCCGTGTTGCGGTCGGTAATGCGTCCAGCCGTCCAGTTTATAAGCCAGTTGTTGAACTGAGTAGTATAGAATGCCTTGAGCCCTTCGTTCAGTCTAGAAACTTGTGCAGTCACGGCCGCCGTCGAAGCTGCTTGCACGGCCGGGAGCTGCGTCATTGCAAATCGTTTGAGTATTTCGTCAGTCGTCATAAATTGTTATTGTACGCGCGCGGTGCCTCGCACCGTGCTATTCCCTGTAATGTGGGTTCCCGGAGTGGTTCCAGAAAAAGTCATGGCGTAAAACGCGGGCTGGTAATAATACGTAGTCGGGTAATTTACTTTATCCTGATCGGAGCCCGTCACCTGAAGCTCGATGGAATATGTCCCGTTGCCGTTATTGATTGTTTTTGGGATAGCTATCTGAGGGAACACAGGATTGAACGGAGTGCCATTGTCGTTCGGGTCGTACGGAACGAACTTCACCAGAGTCGCATGAGCAAAGTCCCATGGGTAACGGCCCAGGTCCCACACATTGAAACCGTTTGACTGATCGGCGTTATTGGGATCGGCATATGTCCAGGCAGTGGCGACCCATCGATTCAGGCCGGGAATGAAATCTACGTGCGGCTTGCGGCCATATTGATCGTTGCTCCATTGCGTGCCCGAATCGTTATAGGTGTAGGGCTGCCAACTGGAGTCGGCCAGTCCATCAGAGCCACCCGACCCGATGTATCGCTGGTAATGCGAGTAGTCGCGATTGAGCTGAATGTCTTCCACGCGCACACGAACAAATCCAAACGTAGCTGCGGTACTGCTGACCGCCGTCATGTAGACCCATCCATCTGTTCCAGCATTATGCGAACATGCAAACGGCCACGTGACGGTATTTCCTGAGATAGACGGTAGACCTCCCCAATCTTTGCAAAGTCCTACTGTGTACCCGGATATTATGTCATAGTGTCCATTCACGGCTCCTGCATTGCCGGTGCAGCCCGACGATGTCGTAGGATAATCGTAATTTCCAGACGGCGTAAAACTCACACCCGCAGTGCCTGGACCAGACAACGACCGCACCGGGCCTACCGTAGTTGAAAAGACATCTGCACTTTTAAAGATCAGCCCGCATCCTGCCGATCTCCACATATACTGATACACATTTCCACGAACAGCCGCTACTCCTTCGGCAAATGACCGCTGTCCGTCAGAAGTATATGTAGTCGGAAAATTCGCAGCTCCACCGGCTCCTGTATTGTTCGCTCCTGACGGATTGCCGAGCATGGTAGCCGTGCGGTTGTCTACGTTCCATTTGCTAAGACCCACTGAGTTGCCGCAACAATTGTCAACACCCGTGAAATCATTCCCGTTGCAGACCCACGCGCCGTTCGTGGTACCATCATCGGCCCACGCGCACCATCGTGTGTCTCCCGGGTATGTATGACCGGTCAACTGATAATAGTGTCCCAGAAAAGTCGTGGTAGTGACTGAGAACGCAGTGGTGCTAGGCTGAGAAAGAGTAGTCGCACTGACATTTCCACTTGTAGTAGTAGTCCCTCCCTTGGTCTTACTGGCCACGTGGCAATCGCTGTACGTGGTGGACGCAGCTAGGCCAGTCACGGCCGAACGGTGGTTGGTCACGCCGTAAAAATCGGCGGGCGTAACCGTGTCCACCGGATCGACTACCGGAGTGGAAAACGCTCCGCAGGTCACTTTGGAATCGCTGGCGGCCACGGTAGTCCAGGTACAAAGAATCGAAGTGTCGGTAGATCCGGCGCAGGCAAGATTGCTGATCTGCGCCAGCGCTCCTGGAGCTGCCGCCAAAAGAATCCATATCAAGATTTTCATAAAGCTATTGCGAAGTCACGCGCTTGCGAGCTGCCGTAAAACCGCTCGGCGGATCGGAACCGGTGGATGTACCAGATGCCGTCAGGTTCATACTACCCACACTGTCCGTCAACGAGCTGCCTACCATGTCCCATTCATGGATAAGACCGGAAGAAACATCAGATGGCTTAGCCGTAGACCCAGACAAAGTTGTCTCTTCTGAAGAAGTCAGTTCTCGGTTCCATACGCCACAGCGGGCTACATTACCGTTCCATGGAAACCCTCCCGTAGAACGGTTTCCTATGCTCCATGTAGCAGTAGTAGAATAGGTGCCCATACCGTTTAGTTCGACAATCTTGGCTCCGTTCAGGTACAAACGCAAGAAGGAACCCGTAGTCCAGGTCGCTCCTAATGTGTTCCAGGCGTTTGTGTTTAAAGTATAAGAACCATCGTTTACGAACGCTTGATACAGCGTTCCGTTGTTCCAATTGACCGCGATATTGTTGCCATTCGTTTTTAAGATCTGGACATAGTTGCTACTGTCTAGTATTTCAAACAGAATATGAAACGAACCATCGCCCTGTGTAAATGTCGGATAGACTTGGCAACTGAACGATCCGGTCGTTGGAAGAGCCGTCGTCCCTCCAGTCAAAGTATCACTCGTACTGGAGAACGCGCGGCTGGCTTGAACAGGACAGGCAAGTGACAGGCACGCCCAGAATATCAAAATTGTTCGCATGATCTAGTTCACCGTATATGTTACAGAAATGGACATTCGCTTGGCTGTTCCACCTGCTGTCCCGCTAACCAGATCGAGCCAGTCACCGGCCGCAATAGCGGTATTTTGCAGCGTCGCTCCGCATGTCGTAGCGGCGTCTAGACCCGTCGTTCCTCCGGTGTTAGAACACGCCAGCGCTCCTATTGCTCCTGTAGCCAGTGCGCTGGAAACCAGATTTGCGACAGTTCCTGCATGATTGCGACCCACGATTACGCTAGGAGTCCCGGCGTCACCAGCTACCATAACCTCGACCACCGTGGCCGCATACGGAATGTAGCACCAGCGGGGCTGAGCCAGATCGGTATTGGCCAGTGCGCTACCGTTGTCGGCTCCGATTAGAATCGTGCAAGTGCGACGCGTATTGACTACCGCCGATTTGGCTGAAGTAACCGCATTGGCTGCGATGGTCGCAGCGCTCGAACCTGATGTGGTAACATCACCGGTCAGATTTCCTACAGCTCCCGTCTGACCGAATACGCTCGATACCGGCGCTCCTGGTATCCAGGCAGCCGCAGTTGTGCCCGTAAGAGTTTCTCCGGCTTGTGCGGCCCCCCATGTTCCCGTAACGTCAAATGCACAAGATGTTGTGAAGTCATAAGCCACTGCTGACGTGTTTGAAATCTTGGCTTCGCTAGGAGTAAGTGCTGAACCCGTGAATTCTGCAATAGTATTCAACATCAGGGTTCCGCTCGCTCCGCTACCACGAGCAGCGATGTCGGCTAACACTCTCCACACTCCATTAGATAGCACTCCAGCCGTCAAAGTCAATGAAGCCGTCCCCAAGACCGTGCTACCGCACTTGAGTTTGATCGTCAATGCGTCTGCGACAGTAGGCGTGGAATACAAACCTGACACAGATACCTGTATCAATGTACCGTTCACGAATGTATTCGCAGGAATAGTCTTAGAACCTGTTATCGTACCGATCACGCTCGTCTCTGTCGCAGTGTTACTCGGACCGGCATTGGCGGTAGCTGAAAATAGAGTAGACCCGGCGGCTCCTCCTGATCCTGAACCGCATGGAGCTCCCGCATCGCCGGCTCCCGTCGCGGCCCATTGCATACAGTTGCCTGACGTTCCAATCGCAGTAGCCGCAACTACCTTTGCGCCTGTTCCGGCAGGGCCCGTGACCGTAGTCCCAGACAGTTTGAATACATTCCCTGTCCCGGCCGTGTCGTAAGTCTTGTTCGTTAGAGTATCGGTAGTAGCGCGCGCAACGAGCGTATCAGTCACTGCCGGTAGAGTTACCGTACCTGACGCGGCGGCGGACGGTTGGACTATCGTTGTTCCACTAGTAGAACCCGACAAGACCAGGGCGCTCCCGGTTACTCCTGTGACCTGCATCGGTGAAACAGCAATCGCATTAGTCCCATCGTACCGAAATATCTGGTTACTGCATCCCGACGCCGTTCCATCGATTGTTGATGCACCCGTGACGTTCGTAGGCCAAACAAATGTTCGCCCTCCAGTTCCGTCCTGACAGATATGAAATGCGATATCTTGTCCGACAGTAGCGCCCGTCGTTGTCAGAGTCGAACTGGTTACATTCCCGGTGAGAGTAATCTGGAAGTCCTGTACGCTGGTAGACGATACGACCGTGAAAACCGGAGTGGCCGAGAAAGTGACTGTGGTGTATGCCGGATGGGAACCTCCTCCACCGCCTCCACCACCGCCTCCAGGATAGTATTGAGCATCTATAGACCCGACCGTCAGTAGAATCAGTGCCGCAGTTCTTAGAATCATCGCCTCATTTCCCCCATGTGATACTGACAGTGTCACCAGTCTGTACTAGATAGTAGATCGTACTGAGACTGTAGTACTGATCGGGCGCTTTCAGTCCAGGAGCTGGAGGAATCGGCGGGATCATGACTCCACCTCCTGCGGCTATTGGAATACCCCGCGATCCGGTAATCGCCGAATCACCCACACGAACAGCGTTCGTATTAGCGGTTGGACTGACGAATTGAATCCAGCGGGCCGTTCCTGATCCCTGGACAGCGTGAGCAGCTCCGTCGCCGGGGATATCAGCCAGAGTGTTCACAGTCAGATTTCCCGTGCTCTGAGTATAGACGTCGGGCGATGTCAGAAGCAGCCCCGCCAGGACCATCACTACGAATGCCGCAAGTCTAATCGTTACGCTCTTCATAAAAGACACCTGTTTTGGTCTATTAGGGTCTCTAGGACAGCTCGCTAGAGTCGGGGTGGAGGTTAGGTTGCATCCCGGTCCAAAGAGTGCCCTAGAGATGTCGCTAGAAGTCTAACTTACGTCAATGGCGTCAGCCAACCCTGCTCCCAGTACAGTTGCAGAACTTTCATAGCAGCAAGACTGTAACTGACGCCTCCGACATCAAACGGCAGATTGGTCCCGACATGATAGACCGTTCCAAGGAATTCCAATGGTTCGCGGCGGCAGGCGTACTGAACAGTGCCCGAACGCTCGAAGTTCCTTTCGCCGAGCCCAACGAATGTCTGTCTTATACCGATTCCACTCGATGTGTCTGTGGCCATAATTGTTCTCCTTCTGGTTCGATTAACGCTCTGAGAGATATTTCAGACCAGCATGTAAGAGCTGAGTCCTTGGTGGCGTTCAAGACTTCTACTCCGGCTTCCTTAAGAGGTTCGACCAGAGTTGCGAAACTGGGCAAGTGCGATAGACTGATGACTGAAGCGTAGCCGTCAGGACGCGGCGAATCGTGCCAGTGCGTGCGGCCATCGACTACGCGCATGTCCATGCCCAACAGCACGATTCTCTTGACTCCAAAATGATAAGCCAGATTCATCGCAGCATAACAGCTAGAACTACCGTGGCGCAAGCCTTCTGGAGATTTCTCAAGCCCTTCCTGTCCAGTGAATTTCAATTGACGGACCTGAGGGTGCTCCTTGAATACCGGACTGTAACCCCCGTTGACGAATGTCTTTGTGTACATCAGTTGACCGAAATTGATCGTTCTATCGAGGGACCACAGATCTCTTTGCATCTGGTCAACAAACCAAGACTCGTCTGTGAAATACAAACAGTCGAGCCAGGGAGCCAGCCGCCAGGAGTCGTTCACGGCTAGAACTCGCCATCCTGGTCTTTTCAGAACAGATGCATCGAAGCCTCGCAGCGACGGGCCTCCACCTAGAATAAACGCCGTTTGATCAGACCATCTCTTGTCTGCTCTCCAGATCATAATTTAATCCTCAAGACCGGGCTTTCATCACTCTGAAGTTCGCTGTCATATTGGGGCGGCCTCGGTCATCATTGAACATCATCGGAGCGTAGTGCACGGCCTGTACGAAAATGTATCCCGATGCCGGTATGGAATCTTGCAGCAGATCGAAAATGTCTTTCCATTTCGTACGAGCTGTGGTGTAGTCAAGACGCGAAGCTCGGATACGAACTTGGAACGTGACGCGCTCATTCTCGCGGCCCAGAGTATCGGCGGGCAAGCCTCCGGTCTCGAATATACCAATCATCTGATCCTGGTCATCTGGGTAGTACCCGAGGTAGACCGGCCAGTTAGGAGCGCCAGCTACGTTATTGGCCAGTAGATAAGCCCGGATGTCATCCATCAGAGGCATCTATTCCTCTTTACTTGTTCAAGCCCTTCTTGTACGCACCCATCAAGCGTCCTGGTAGCTCATCCTGTTTGTCTTTTACTGGATTCTCCAGGTATTTAGGGCCGCTGCCGGGCCGCGTCCAGTTGACCGTCGGGGAAAGATTCTCGTGGACGTACAAGGCATAGCCTACAGCTTCATCTCCGTATCCAAGAGTTACCGATATCATATCGCCGGTCTCCTCTGGAAGAAGTACTTTGCCGGTATTCATCAAAGCTCCCGTATCGACCGGGACTATTTCCTTGCTCGCGGCCATGACCTCTTCGGCGAAACGATATAGTTCACCGGCTACTTCTTTCCGCACGGCCGGACCAGCAGCCTGCTTCAATTTCTCAGTCAGCTTTTCGATTCCATTGACCTTGAGAGTGATTTTCATCGGCCTTTCCTCTTCCAGGCAAATGTGTAGCATCTATTAAACGAATAAGAAACGCATTTGTGTATGGGAATCCAATCCTTGAATGAGCTTATGACCTTTTGGCACCTGTCTTCATCCTGGCGATGCAATTCACCACACACTACTTCTACGAACGCAGGCAATTTTGAACCGTCTAAGAAATACAGTTCAGATCCTTCGCAATCCGTCTTTATCAGCGTGGGCTTATGTCGCATCAGCACACTGGAAAAGGCGCTCTGATTAACAGGTAAAGTCATGCGTCCACGAGCTGTGAATACAGTTGATGCCGAACATGAATTTCCGCTCTGGGGCAATGAAAGATTTACAGTGCCCGCATCCAACCCGACGGCATGGTTCGCTGCGTAAGACGGGATACTAAGCCGTTTCAAGTTTTCTAACAAGAGAGCATAAGCTCCAGGTTCGGGTTCATATGCTACTACACTGATTGCTCCTAATGCAGCACTACGAACTGAAAACATTCCGAAGTTAGCCCCTATATCGAGAACAGATCTGCCAGCTATTTCATTTTCCATCTTGCGATAGGTAACGTTCCACTCTTTTAATATCTGTATATCAGGATTGTGACCTTCTCGGACAAGTATTCCATCGACCTCAATGAGTTTTGTGTACTGCAAACCCGAAGCTCTTTTTACAAAACCGCGCATCGATTGTTTTATCCGTTGGCGCTGCCTAGCAACACTTTGACGAACAGATCACCGGTCTCGTCAGGAGTCCTCTCGATGCTGAGAATAGGCGGTATGGTAGCAGCAGGATCGCCGCTGACATATACTTTGTCCTCATACCCGACGTTAGGCGTCCCTAGAATCCATATCTGTGATTCTGAGATCAGCTCAGGCCCCTGTCCTTTTGTTCCGCGTTCGTAAGCCTTGACGCGCGTGTTTTTGTAAACACGACGTCCCCTGAATGTCACAGGAGCCGCGTAACTGGGCTTGCCGTACTGGTCGCGGCTAGACATGCTCTCCCAGACGATTGTCTGTGGGCACAGATCGTTCCAATCACTTACCGGCATAGTCTATGGAATATTGGGTTCACCAGGACCGTAGTTCCCGGGACCGGGCCGCGTGTAGCTCATGCCGTCGATCTTGAACGCGGGCTGTACTTTGTCAGGTTGTTCATCCTGTGATCTCTTGTCCGACATAGACTGACCGCCAGCGAATACCTTGACGCTCTCAAGATTTGCCCGCATCCTTAATTTCGTTGATAGCTCCTGATAATTTTTAACGCGCTGGCCGTATGAAATGTGGAGGTCGCCGACAGCCTTGTCTGCGAAGCGATTGAAATGCGCCACGATGGCGTCTGCGACGTAGGCTGCCGGTAGATAGTTTCCATTGGGCGGAGGAGTATTTCCATAGACCAGAAATATGGCGTAATTGATTTCCTCGTCTTGCACAAGGGGATCGGCGCTGTTCGTATCAGACACCAAGAACCGCACTTCGTCCTTGGGGCTGCTGGATGGGTTTAATGAGTAACTCCAAGACATGACTTTATTTCACTCCCGGCAAGTGCGTTGAAAACTCAGCGGCGGCCAGGAACATAAGCCCCAGACCCAAGAGCTTGTAGTAACGAACTTCGGGAGGCGGCGTGAACAGTGCTGCAACCCCGAATAACACCATAGCGATGGTAAACAGAATGAAAGTCACAATCATAATCACTCCTTTCAAGAAAACGGAAAGGCGTCTATCGAAGACTCACGACTGTGATTGAGCACGCGCACTCCCCGGCTTTTCAATTTGGGAATCATGTTTCTGAATAGAGGAGCCCAATAGATGTACTGGTCATTGGTCTGTGGGTCCATGTCGTATCCCCATAAGTGTATCTTGCGCGCGCCTTTTAGATACGCCAGATTCAGCGCGGCGTATCCTGTGTTACAGCCCGCGCAGACCACGCCTGGATGGTCACTTAGTCCGTCAGCGTGCGATATCTGTAAATACGTCACGCCGGGTATATCAGCACAGTCGGTCCAGGTCTCAAGAGGTAGAGCCAGATATTTCTCTCCAGGGAACGTAGAAATAAAAAACCGGTGACGCCGAATCCAGTTGTTGTCAATCGAAAACAGCGCCACCGAAGCCAATGAATGGAGAGCAAACATGGCGAGTGCAGAGTCATTCAGCCCCAGCAGCGTGCATCCAGGGAAATTCGTTACCGAGAAGCCCCGCGCCGAAGGACCGCCGCCTACGATGCAGACTTCAGTCCAGTAAGGCGGAGAGACGATCCCGTAGCTGACGCGCGGTTCCATCAGTAGAAAGTCCTGAGCGGTAGCAGAGTTCTTGCAGCTCCTTACGGCTCATCTTTGAAATGTCGGGCGCGACCACATCAGGTTGAGCATCGACCGCGCCGGGCGGCGCGGTTGCTTGTGGCTCTGTGAAGAGCTGACCCGATTGGTCTACTTGTTCAGTGACCCCCCTCCGGGCGCAAGCCTCACGGAGATCAGGGTCGGATAGGGCGAATGACAACAGTTCGATGTGACAGAGAGGACGCTGGTACTCACACTGTAAAGCATAAGCACTCAGGGCTCCGCGAGGAATTTCGTCTCCCATCTCAAGTCGCTGGCCATTCACGTTAAGGCCCGCTGCCGTTGACACTACGAACCGAGATGACGTAAAGTCAACATCGCGTTCGTTAGGCCGGACGCATAGAAGTTTCAGTTCGGACATAACCTACGCGACGGCTGATGCCAAGAAATATCCGAGATACTTGGAGACAAGACCGAAAGCATATGCCGATTCGATCTCGAGGTGGTCGCTGGAATCGACTTCCCACCGGAATTTCTTGATTCGCATTCCGGCGGCCGTCGCGCCCGTCAGGCCCGTCCAGTTGAAAGTATAACCCGCGCTGGGCGAGAAGATACCCGGAGCGTCGGATGCGTAGGCGAGCAAGGCATGTTTGCCCGCGATGAAGTCGAGAACATCGGGAGTAGTATCACTGTTCGCGTTCATATCTTCGGCGCTGGTGGTCTGCACTCCAGAAGCGACCAAGACGCGTTTGACCTTGAAGAGAGCTTCGAGGTCAGACAGATTGACGACCACCGGGCCGGGAGCCGTCTGTCCGTATTTCAACCTGTCGATAATCTGGGCGTTAGTCAGTAGCTTGATGAATGTTTGAGCGCCCAGTACCAGAGTGTTGGGCCAATAGCCCGTCGCTTTCTTAATCGCGAGCTGACCCGTGAGCACGTCGTCTAGAGGTGTACTCCCGGCCTGATCCCATTGCTTGAACTGGCCGCCGCCGGGAGCGCCTGCGACGCCCGTCAGGTCTGTTCCCCAGATGCCCGTGCCGAAATATGCCGTGGCCCAGTTGACGTCGCGGTTAACGAGCGCCTGCTGCGTGAGCCAGAAGGTCGCGTCGCGGTCGGGCTGTAGAGGTGAATCAGAGTTGGCCCGGATCTGATCGTCGATGATCTTTTTCAGGGCCCACACGTCAGTGTTGTAATTGCCGGTGGTAAGCTTGTAGCCTCCAGCGACTGCCGGGGAACCCGGAGCGCGCTTCTGCATACTGTTGCGGTAGAAGTCGCCGCGATTGTAGATGTAGTAGAGATCCGATTTGTTGTTGACCGGAATGGGCGGAAAGACCTGTGACGCCACGAAATCGTTCAGGTCCTGAACGAATCCAATGGACATCATCGTCAGAGGCCGGTTTACGTGTACATCGCCTAATGTTGGAAGGGGCATTGATTCTTATTTCTCCTCTTTTGATTTCGTATTGCGAGCCTCGACCGTCTCCTTCTTGACGACGGCCTTGGCTTCGGGCGGCTGGGGGGCAAAGCCGTCGTTCACAGCCGCGATACGCTCGGCCTCGTTGTTGACGGTCTTGTCGGGATAGTTGGCTTTGACATAGACCATCGGAAAGACGGGCTTCTCACCGATCATGTAGTGATAGCCGTCGCGTAGTGCCTGATCGCGCTGCTCGTCATTGAACACTTCGCGCGGCGGGTAGTTGACCTGATAGAGAGTCATCGGATAAGGTGACCCCGGAAAGCTGTAGCCCACGACCGGATGCGCGCGGATGTAGTCGGCAAGCACCGAGTCGGCCGGGATAGTAGTACCGCCGTGTCCATAGAAGAACTGGGCGATCTGCTTGATGTGATCGGCATCGAGCGTTCCCTGTAGGGCAATCTCGATAGTTTGTTTCAATGCTGCTTCTTCGCTGACTGTCATGTCGTTTTTATCTCCTTACAGCTTGGAAGACTTGGGCTGATAGATGATGTCAGTGATCGAACCACTGGCTCCAGCCGCGAGGGCTACTCCCAGAACGAAGTTACCCGATACCGCCGCGACGGCTTTGCCGTTGACGTCAGTTGCGACTTCCTGTCCGGCCGTGATAGTGCCGCCGCACTGAACTTTCGTGATGTCGCCAGGAAAGCAGACAGCGCCAGGGTCGTTGGCGGCGGGCTTGTCTTGCAGCACGCCGATAGCGTAGGCTCCCGCTCCCGGGAGCGCCAATTGGCCGTTCGTGTCAATCTTGACGAAGCAGAACTGCGACGCCGCCAGACTGCCCGTGGCCTTGATGGATTTCAGTTTAACAAGTTCATATGCCATTTCTGTGGTTTCTCCTTCGGTTGATGTTAGTACGACGCCACGCGCTGACGCTGGCCGTGTTCGTATTCGAGATATAGCTCGGGGCATTCGCGCAGAGCCTTTTCGATAGCGTGGGGCTTGTCGATCTTGTCGCGCTTGGCGATTTCCTCGACCTGAGCGTTGAACGCGGCCTCAGCAGGGATCGGCCCGCCGTGCTTGCCGATTTCTACGAAGTTGTTCTTCAGAGCGGCATCAGCGGCCTTGAACTGACTGAAGACCTTCTTGAATGCTTCGCCGTTCTCTCCGCCGGGCAGCGAATCGGCCAGCGTCATGAGAGTCGAGCCCTTTTCGATAGGATTGCCCGGCGTGTGGGGCAGCTCATCCTCGGCGCGCTTGGTGAACATGGTAAGACGCTCGCGCTTGGTGATTACCGCCAGCTCCAGTTCGGCTTTGGCCACGCGGTCTTGGGTGACAGAGAGCTGACGCTTGAATTCGCGCTTCTCGGTATCCTCATCGTCGTCGTCATCTTCGTCGTCACTCAAGTTTTCTTCGTTGTCGGTGGGCTTGGCTTTCTTGCCCTTCTTTTCTTTCTTGTCTTTGTCGTCGTCGGCTTTGCGGATCAGATCCTCCATCATGAGGGCGCGCTCAGTGGGACCGGCACTTTCGTAGCGTTTCTTGAATGCTTCGTCCATGCAATCCTTGGCGGCTTTCTCCTTCTGTTCCTTTTCGCAGGCCTCCAACATGACTTTCTTCTTGTCATCGTCGGCGGCCAGGAATTCCTTGCGCTTGTCTTCAGGCATGGTCGCGTAGAGCTTGCGCTCTTTCTTGGTCATCTTGAGGACAAGCTCGTTTTCGGTTTTCAGTAGAGCGTTGTCGGCCTTCATCAAAGCCAGAACGCCGTCCTGCTCCTCGATCTTTTTTTCGATCTCTGTCATGGTCATAACTGCTCGGTCTCCTTTACGAATTACTTCGGGCATTTCATCCGGGCTCTTGTCAGGATTGGCCTTGCGCCACGCCGCCCGGACCTTGGCTTTGACTCCGGGTATGGCGCTAGATGGGAGCTGTACTTTATTTCCACGGAATCCTTTACCCAGAGCTGCGATAGCCGCTCCTACAATCCCGGGATCGGGTTTGCCTCCGGGTGTACTGGTGAGTCTTAACTTCCAATGACTTGGAGTATCGTCGGGAGTATATGCGTAATCACTTCGTGGGAATGTTTGTCCTCCTTGAGTCTGTCCATCGACAGCCTTCATCAGCTCGTCGCCGTCATCTCCACCATCGCGTTTGTATAGAGCAATCACGGCGCGCCGCTGTTTGATGCCGTTCACGATTTCACTGTTAGCCGGGTTGTCTACAAGAGAGACTTCGTTGATTTTCAAATCGTTCAGTTGGGTGGCCACGCAATACCTCCGGGCTTCAATGATGGATAGACTTTCTATCTGGCGTTTAGCGACCCCAGGATGGTCGCTTGGGGTTTGGGTGGTAGTTAGTGCCTTGCGGGCGGTTGCAAGTGGTCCTGGCGGTCTCTAATAGCGTAAAAATGGTTTCGTAATAGCGATGTTGGGGCCGGTTATTCCGAAACTTCATCGTCAGAGGGCACAAACCGCCCGTCATCTTCGCAGATTTCACAACCGGGACAAGCCCGTATGCCTCCACATTTGCACACGCAACCACTGTTTCCTCCACATCCCGTACAGTGCTGAACCGTATCGCCATCACATTCTTTGGGCCACAGACAGATACAGGCATCCGATCCAGGCCTCACGGGCTCTTTCACTACAATGGATTTGATGCGCTCTTTCATTGCAAGATACAGTTCGCAGCCGGCTCATTAGATCTCATAGACCCCGTATCGAAATGGAATCCTGTCCCTTCTGAAGAACAGACTCCATTTACCAGCGTACCCATCTTTTGAGCCGTAGTCTGATTAGTACTCGAATTGACCATGCTCCACATGCGGGTTCCAGCACACCAGAACAAGCGTCCTGTATCTGCGGCAAAGAAGAACGACAGCCCCGGAGGGCAAGACTGCGGTATCGAAGCTTCTGTTCCTGTGAAGTAAGAAGGCGACGGGACACTGTCTATCTGAATCCCCGAAATCAGAGCATTGCCTATTTGGGCCGTCAGAGTAATGATTATCTTTCCATCAGGTGATGCCACCGGCAGCGTGTAGTCTTTGGGTTGATGCAGACCCGCGACCGCGAACAGATCGATGTTAGACAGAACTACGACCCCATTGATTGAAACTGAAAATATCCTCTGACCGGCAATGACCTTGCTCGGTTCAATGAATTTGAAAGTCACTCGATACGAACCCGGAGGAACCATGAACGAATAAGTAAATCCCGTTCCCGGAGGCTGCGAGAATCTCGAGCGGTTGTACGGGAAGTCAAATTTACCCGCGATGCCTCCCGTCGGAGATCCTCCAACTGCAAAAGACCCATCTGGAATCCAGGTGTTACCCGAACTGTCTGTTCCTCCAGGGCCGCCGCAAGCCACGCGGTAGTGTGTGGCCCCCGACAGTATCCAAGCAACTAGAAAGAGGATCAGTGCGCGATACATCAGACTACTCTTATCGGATTGATTCTCACCGATATTTCCTGTGAGCATCCAGTCTTGGCGCTCCAGTCTACATAAGATATCGAACCGTAAGCCTCGACATTGACTTGACCGGCCTGATCGAACGTTGAAAGCGTCTGGGCGACAAGAGTATCTATGTTCTTTACGGTTTCCATTTCGCCGGCATCTGCGAGACTGATGGCCCCGAATTGCTTGGCGATATCATGCATCACGTCCGAAACGCGGCCCTTGGCATATACGCTCCACGACATTTTACCTTGTCTCTCCTCTTTTGAAAGATGGCTGCTTGAAATCTTTGGTATTGAAAGCCCCCGCGCGCCTGAGAGCTTCGGCCAGAATCGGGTCTACAGTGTCCTGGCCCATCGTCCATCGTAGAGCGTCAGTTACTTGTTGAATGTTCAGGTAGCGCATACCGGCCCTGTCAGATTCTTCGAGCATCTGTTCCAGGTGATGGATGACTTTCTTGATGTAGACTACCTGCCTCAAAATAACTGCCGCGCCAGAATCGTGATTGCGATTATGATCGAGGCCAGCAAGACAATCGCAATCCATTTATTATTCTTTATGTACCGAACTGTCTTGGACGTGCCCTTGGACAAGGCAGTCCTGAGCGCGCCTTCTGATTTCTTTCCACGCCGTGTATCGCGAACATTTGACATCGCGTAAATCCCTCAGCAGCGTCAACAGCCTGACGCTAGAAGTTATACGGCTACACATTCTTCGCAGACTTCTAAAGAGTCTGTTTTTGTCTGGATACTGTTCTGTTCGCTCCATGGAAAATGAGTGCCGTCTTCGAAAGTCACTTCAACTCCAAGTTCGAGGAAGTGTCTGGTAATAACGCGCTCACGCGCGGCCTCTGTCTCGTATTCGAGGACGGGTAAATGCCCCACACAATGATAAGACCTATCGTTCTCCGCAATGAGTTTACGGCACAGACCGGTCAGATAGAAGCGGTTCGAACTGATATCCGACTGCCCCACCAGCCTGTCATAAGGAGCTGGTAGATTGACTCCCTTTTCAGCCAATGAAATCGGTGTAGAACTATGCACTATTTCAGATTCTGGGATGCCACAAGCTATTGCAAAGAATCCCAGGCAGCACATATTTCCCCTATTGTCTCTGAGTGTAGAAGAGCGGCCACGCGCCCACTTGTCCCTATAGATCGTCAGTTTCATCTTGGCTCTCCAGAGGTTGATAGTTAATCAGTTTGTCGTGTATCTCCGTACACTCGTCCGGATATAGCTTAACCTGACCTGATTTGGGACGGTAGTTCGCGAATCTCCTCATCGGGGAAGGCAGCGCATCCAGTTCAATATAAGCCGCTCCTGTTTCGCTGCGGCCCGTTCGCATCACAGTGCCTTTTAAATTAGATAACGATTTGTGCTCAGTATCGGGATTTGTGATCTGTACGCGCATACCGACTTTGAATTTCATTTAGATTATATCGCTCCGCCGGCGTCGGAAATCTTAAGGCGTTCGAGTATCACGCGCAAGTCACTTCGCTGAGTAGCTATTAAATCTTTGTGTGTCTCGAGCTTTTCCACCAGACCATTGAGCGTGGTAGCTGTGATATTGTTGATGATGGCCTGTTCGCCGGCACTGACTTTCATAAGCACAACGATACTGTTCAACTGAGCAATCGCATCGCGAATTTCCTTATTTAGTTCAACGCGTGCTCCTTTGATCTCAGTGTTCAAAGAACCGATCGTGGTCTTCAGTTCAGTGTTGATGTAGCCCAAGTTCTCTCGCAGTTCCTTACGAACCTCTCCGACACTGAGAGACGCCTGCTTCTCTTCTTTCTGTACGTCCTTTTCAAGTCTATCCTGGCGGTACTTGAGTACAATCACGCCCGACGTTATGGATATCAGCAGACCAGTCGTACCGACGATGAAACTTACGGGGTCTAGAGGCATCTTATTCTATCTTGTCGCGCTTGCCCCGGCCCCCGATACTGAAAGCCCTCAGTTCGCCGGTAGTGATTCTCTTCCAGGTATCTTCACTGTCGATCTTGAAGCCTCCCCACCAGCAGACGCATTTAAGATCTAGTTCAGCATCGACTCCTTGAGATTGGAGAGCGGCTCTCATAGCCGCCTGCTTCTCTTCAGTGAAAACAATCGACTCGACCAGACGGCCTACTCCTCTGACTAGACCGGTCGTGCTGTCTGTTCCATGCATATCACCGCCCGTGCGCGCGTTGAGCACGAAATCGTAGGCGCTCTCTTCCAGGACCTCAGCAGAGATGCGGTCACCTTGGGTATCCTCGATAAGCTTGCCGTTTATCGATACGATACTGAAGAACCCGAATACTAGATGTCTGTCGGGCTCGAGCTTGGCTATGTTCCCAACGATCTCGAACTCAGATTTTTCCAAATCCTCGTCCAAATAAGATGCCCATGCGCCGCGTCCGATTGGAGTTACACCGTGAGTATCGCTACTCATAAAATCACCCTTTGAAGCGGGCGCGTCCTGAGAAGCCTGTGTCGGGGGGATTGGCTTTTGTGAATTTCGCAAAGGCCGCTGACTCTTTAGAACTGAGAGTGACTCCATAGTAGGCTCGATTGCCCACATTGGAGCGCGTCGTTTCTACAATCTTACCATCTTTCATGCCCCAAGTATGCTGATGCCACTGATCCTCCCACGGCCCCGGCGGAGTACGCGCATAACCAATGGCGATAGCATCGATCTTTCTTTCCTCGAAAAGCTTACCGGCGTTCTGGTGACACTCACCATCTTTTCCCAGCATTTCCATAGAACCCTTCGTAGAAATAAACTTGCCTTCAGAAAGGATTCTAGAGAGGTCTGGATCTGTTTCCATCTGATGCTTGGCGGCTATGTAATTCCCACCGGCTTCCAGAAGTTTGCCTTCTAGTTTCGATGCATCCTTAGATACTTCAGTAGTTCTTTCAGAGGGTTCCTCATTCACCGAAATGCGAGGACCCATGCCCTTCGGTGCCGAAACGATCGAACCGTTACGGTTAATCAGTATTTCGCCTTTAGGACCCACGCCTGCGTACTTCAGATTTTTATCGTCGGGAGATAGATAGACCGGATTCGCCCCTGTCCCAATATTCACCAATCCTGTCAAGCGCAGGCTGTCTCCAATTTTTACATCTTTCCCGGCACCTGTCGTGCCCCATCGCCCGTGTTCACTTCGCGGTTGTTCGGGGTTGTATTCTTTGTAGACATCTTCTTTTTGGAGGTCTGTCTTTTCTTTTGACTTCCGGGATGCGATGGCCGCTATCACGCCTTCTTCCACCGCCTGCGCCCAAGCTTCCGAGGGCTCAGTACTAGAATACACCCCGGCCGCCTGAGTTGGTGACTTTGGGTTTTCCGGAAGTGTCATATTCTCTCCATTGGTGAGCTACGGTCTTACCTAGATTATAAGCTTGTTTCGGTCGATTGCCGTACGACATGGCGGCTCTTACAGGCACGTAGCGTCCTGTGCGCTGGAACCGCCCGTATACGCGCTCGGCGCTGGTAGCATCATCCACATGAGCATGAATAATCCCGATCTTGTAGCCGTCGGCTTTCAGAGCTTCGGCTGTTCTAAGTAGACGGTCTTGGTTGTCAGTCATATCGAACGTGACGTTGTAGCGCCCTTCGATGGCCGCACGCTCCAGGTAATTTCTGGCGATGTCGCAACTGCGTTCGTGGTAAGCCGCCGCATTAGACCCGGTGTAGCCCGGGAGCTTGTCTTTTATCTCATCTGAATTGATCGTCACAGACTTCGGTAGAGTCCCGATAGCCTTGGTCATGGTAGTCTTACCGGCTCCGGGCTTCCCCAACAGGAACACGGCGGTCGGAGCAGTTCCTGGTGGATTTTTGAAAGACGGGTCTAGGAAGCTATCGGCGATCCTTTGATTTTCAGCGTGGGCTTCGGGCGTATAGTTGCCCTTTGAATCGGTGATGCTGGGGTCCATGCGGCTGTCGCCCAGAAGCATATTCGTACGTTCGGCCATCTGTACTTTAGGATCTGCGTCGGATTTATCCAGCACTGCCTGTATGCGCCGCGTCTGCTCAGCCTTATCAGTAGCTGCTCCCGTGCTGCTCCATCGACCGTGTTCGCCTCGTGGTTGATCTTGATTGTACTCTTTCCAGATGGCTTCATCGAGTTTGGCTAGTTCAGTCTCGGGAACTCCCGAAAGCTCATAAGACGTGCGCTTCCCCGCGACACACAAAGTGATACTATCGAACGTTACGGAGATGGGCTCCAGGCGCTGAATCGGGAGGTCGTCAGATGGGTCTACATACGCAAGAGTGATGTGGGGCGTGTAGCCAAAATCGTTCTTGGCCTTAGTCCCAGGAGTCTCTATAGAACCTAGAAGCTCAGTCCTGAGATCCTGTATTTCTTTTGAGTTGAATAGAGCTACTACCACATCGCGGCCCTCACTTGAATCTGAAGACGAGAAACGCATGGGCCCGTCCAACGTCCCCGTGACGGGCCCGTGCGCGGCCGCGAACTGCTGTAGCTTGAGTTCAATCGAAGGGATTTCTTTAATGTCTATTTCCGATAGCTTTCCAAAGTATGCCAGCGTGACGTGCATCTCATCGGGGTCTTCAGATTCTTCAGTCCCGAGAGCCAGTTCGTCAGCTACTTCTTCAGGCGGGAACAGAGCAATCATTACTCCATTGCCCGCTTTGAGAACAGACTCAGGCTCGGAGTCATTGATAGACTCATCTGATTTCCCGACATCGTCTGGATTGTAGTGCGTAATCCCATCGGTAATAAGAATGTCTTCACTACCCTCGATAAGCCTAGCCATGTTGCGGGCAGTTTCTACGACATCTGGGGGAGACTTGATGGTCTTGAGACCGGCAATGATCTCCTCGACTTCTTTTGACTGGCCGTCTTCGAACAGACGCTCTAACGCAGGGATTCCTTTGCTGGCTTCGCGCAGGTCTATCAAGCCCTTATTGCTGGCCAGAGGGCCCAGACTTTCTTTCTCGTTAACGATTTCGTAGGACACTCAGCGTATCTTCTCTTTCAGTTGAGACAGAGTGACTTTCTGCATCGATCCGTTGTAGGACTTGCCCTCAACCGGGAGCCTGAAGCATCCGACTCCGTTACTTAGATAATACTGCGCCTTGCCAGCTCCATGTCGCATATCAGCTACGATAGTGTACATGCGAAGCTTTTCTTTCTTGGCCTCTTGCAGCTTGCGCTCGCGGCAGTCTTTTCTCATCGTGACTTGATTGCCCTTGAGGTCGATGAGCGTCTTGATCTCGACTCCAAACTTGCCGGGCGACTTGAGATCGAAGGGCTCATTGTCACTGGTACGCGGGATTCCAAGTGCGGCTGACAGTTTGCGCTCACTGGCGTCGGCAATGTCCTGTTTTTCCTTCGTATTGGCGTTGTAATTGGCGCGAGCTATTTCAGCGCGTGACTTAGGATTGGACCCGCCGATGGGAATGTGTTTTCCATTGACGGTAATCCACTCGATAGGATCATCGCCTTCAGCTTTTAGAGCATCGACTTCTGGGCTATCGTATTTAGACAGTACGCGAGCGGCCCACTTGCCTGCGTGTTTGCCTCCCCATGCGTTTTGTGTCGTCCTAGAGTCTGTATGTGATTCAACAGCCGCGAAGTGATCTGCGATCTTTTGTATCTCAGCGATCTCGAGACCATCCCCAGAAGACAGAACTTCGGTAATATCTATGACCGCGGCTCCCGCATCGTAGGCTTTCTTAGCGGCCTGTTGGACTTCGATGGGAGGATGAAATTTCTTTACGTCATTCTTGTTCTTGTGGCCTTCGACCTGACGGAGTCTCTCAACGGCTTCATCCTTGGTATCATAGGGTCCTCCGAGATGTTTTGACCCATCGTGAGAATAGACGTGATAGCGCCCGCCTTCTTCTCTGATGATCTTTTCTATAGAGCCGTCTACAGCCGCCTTTTTAAGCTCGTCTGCATTGCCCTCGTCTCCGTCATCATCAGTGAGACCATGGAGTATGAGATAGAAGCCGGGCTCGAGCTCATCGTCATCCTCGAGGTCTATTTCTTTGAGCTTTTCCTTGCCCCAGCGCAGCATTGAAGTATGCTCTGGGTCATCAGGATGGATCAGGTCTTTCAAATCAAGGTCTTCATAATCGTCAGGGCAGTCAGCATCGACATAAGCCTGCAACAGTTCCATACCGCGCGAATGCATGACCGCGCCGATCTTCATTGTCGGGTGATTGAGACAGTCGTCATGTGCATCATTCAAGAAATCTAACTGTCTCTTGATGGCTTCATTGAACGGCTCGGCGGGCTTGCCGTCAGCTCCTTTACCGGGAGGGGTCTCATCTGGATTCTCGATGTAGTGAGTAATCAGGTTCTTGACGTCGCGGGGCATCTTCCCTTCGGCGTCACCGAGTCGCCACGGCCTGAGAGCATCATTGGGCTTGGCGCAGTAAGTATCTGGGTTGCTCTCAGCAATGGCATCACGGGTTTCCTGGGCGCGCCTCAGCGGGCTGCAATGCAGCACGTCTAAGCCGCCACGCGCGGCTATGCGCTGGCCCACTTTCTCAGCGAGCTTCTTACCATTGGAGTTCAGAGAGATATTCGAATTGCCGCTGATGCGCTTCTGAACAAGACTGATGCTCTGACTGCCTGGATCGTCTTTGTCTTTCTCTTCATCTTCATCCTCATCATCGACATCAGAACCCAGAGGCCTGTTGACATGCACGTCACCGATAGCCGGGGAATCCTTGGCGATGAACTTATCCCCGTTGCGCTGGTAGCCCGCGTCTGCCACGGCTTTGTAGGCTTTAATGTAGGCGTGCATCTCAGACAATCCCTGACGTAGATTATGATTGAGCGCAAGTCTGAACACGGTACGAGCGTTGTCATCTGCTAGAGCTTCTAGAACGCTCTTTGGCAGATCTGAGTTGTGAGTGTACTCAACAAGAGCCAGTCTCATTGGGATTTGTTTAGTAGAAGACCCCTGGTTTTACCGTTTCCGGCGGGCGCGCGTCTTCTATTCTTCCTCCAAATGTCTTAGCCGCCAGTTGGGCCATAGCCAGATCGGAATCGGGGTAATAATCCTGCCATGGAAGTCTAAGTAGATCCAGGGCTTCTAAGAGCTCATTGTCATCGCATCCCCACGAACCGGGATTACGGGTAGCCGTAACCTCGACAATCCGATTTCGAATGGCTCTCGGGAATGTAACTGTCAACTTGCCCATGGAGCAATCACTTTAGAATTTCGTCTTATGCGCCAGTCTGATTGCCCCGATCGTGAAGAAGAAATGATCAGGGTCTTTCTGGTAGAAAGCCGCCGGATTCTTTGAGAGATATTCAAAGCCCATGCTTATTACTTCTGTACCTCGCACACCAGGATATACTCTACCGATGTATGGATTCAGAAATTTATCGGGCCTCCCGACTTCGCTATCTCCATATGTCTTATTTCCAGTAATCTCATTCAGCTTTTGTGTTCGCTCTCCATGAGTCCTATTCTCCAAGAATGCGACAGCCGCGATATGTACATTCGGTGATTGTTCTTCTAACCAATGCCCCATTTCGTGGAATACCAGATGCTGAGGAGGATTTTTTGAGATTGCAATTGTATTGCGATTATAATCGTAGTACGAACGCACGCCTCCTAATACGAAGTTTACCCGAGATGACCCAGACACAGGAGCCCCGCCTACCATACGCTCAAAATCTGAAACATGCTGCTGCGCCATATTAGAAGTACGATCATCATCGATATACGAATTGAAACTGATGGGCGCGGTTACAGGACCGCCGACAGCGCCCTTGGAAATCCATTCTCCAAGAGTTGATTTAATTTCCTCATTGGCGTTTTCCAATCTCGCGTATGCGGTGTCAAGATTTTTTCGCGCGTCTGTGTATTCTTTTTCTACTTGAGTTCTTAAATCCCGGCCCTTAGAGCCCAAACGATCCTCCAACGACATTTCGTAATATGAATTGTATTTGCTGCCAGCCCTTTTCAGTTTTTCATCATAACGCTCTACTCGTTTCTGAGCCGAGACCGCGCGCTCACAGGCATCCTTGAAGTTGGGCGCATTCAGTTCCAGAGACTTAATAAGATCTTTGCCTAGATCTTTGGTATATTCTGATGTATCGCGAGCAGGATCGCCTTTGGGAAGCAGGTTGATTTCCTTCTCGGGTTGGGTCTCACGACGACGTCCGTATCCTTTCTTTCCGGCAGCCAATCTCCCTTCGCCTCCACCAGAAGACCATCTACCGTATTCATCGCGGGGCTGGTTTTCATTGAACTCTTTCTCTACCTTGGTATCCCGATGTTTGAGAAACAACACCTCGCCTTCGCCGATGTAACCGAATAGCGAGGTCATGCCTGCAACAGGGACATATCCGTGGCTACGCGCCTCGCTTAGAGTCATTGTCATCGAAGGTTTTAGAGTTGTTCCCGAACTGGAACTCAACCATGATGTTGACGCACCGGCTTCGATAGTGGTCGTTGACAGAACATCCTTGTCCAAACTGCCTTTGCGGTATACCACCGGATCTTTGGCGTAATCGCGCTGTAGGCGATAATCAGAAAGATTGTAGTGGGAATCCAGAAAGCTTTCTACAGAACCATCGTATTCGGGGTCGTAAGTCGATATTCCTAACCTCTTGTCTTGCTCGAAATCCTTATAAGCCCGGTCAACTTTCTCTTGATACCAGCCATCAGCATTGCGAGCCGCGCTGTCTATCAGATATTTTTCGGCGGCCACTCGGTCATTCAAAAACTGCCCGAACCGCGAATCTGTTTCGAAGTTATCGGCAATGTCCTTGTCAGCCTCTTTCTGAGTAGCATCGCGTGTATGGGCTTCGAGTCTATTCCTGAACTCCTCGATTTCGTTGTTGGAGTAACCCAGTTCGTTGAAATGCCTAAACTGTTCGCTTCTCAAAAATGAACTATAGAGGTTTCCGGGGTTGACCTTCGCAGATATTTCTTTCAATGTGCTTGTGATTCCGCCGCCAGAAGACCATCTACCGTATTCATCGCGGGGCTGGTTTTCATTGAACTCCTTGGCGAAGTGAATCTTTCCGACTCCAGATCCAGTTACAATCGCAAGTGAACATCGGCAACTTGGATGAGTATCAGGAGGCTCCATGATACCAGGAGCGAACTCTTCATCGAGACCGCGCTCCTCGTCTTCCAGGTCCAGGCACTCAGGACAAGTTCTATCGTCTCCAGATACGACCCATTTTCGTAGAGTGTCTTTACCGAGATAGCCCTGTTGAGCCGCCTGCCTCCATAGCTCTGCCTGTCCCTTATTGCTGGCCCTGATGCTCTCAGTACGCGCGATGTTCGTGGCCCTGTAATTGACCATTCTCTGAGTGTAACGAGCCGTCATCTTATCGATAGTGCTCGCATTGAGTTGAGTGCGATTGCTGATCGCATTGAGAAGAGTCCTGTCATAACGCCCGTCCCTCAGACTGCGCGATAGAGCATTGCTCAAGTCAGTAGTCGAACCGCTTGTCAAGGCGTTCCTGTAATTGGCCACGGCGGCTTCCATTCGCGGAGTCAGTCCGATGATCTCGCGTATCTCGCGCGCCTGTTGGGCCGGACTGCCTCCTTCTGCGAATGCTCGCGTGACGATCGATTGGACGGCCGTCGCAGTCTCAGAGCTGATGTCTTTAATCAGATTGAACGTATAGCTGTCTAAGAACTTGACGGCCTCGGGGTTCATCACATTGAACGCGATGTTTACCTGCATCGAAGTCGGGAGTGATTCTAAGGCAGTAGTCGCGCCGGTTGTAAACGTCTCGTTCAACGCGTCCCTGACGCTGGTAACTCCTGGAGCCAGTCCGCTGCCCTGCAAAGCCTCTGAGAATCTCAAGTCGATGTCTAACAGTTCCATTACGCGCTCAGTGTCTCCAGAAGCAACTGCCTCGGTGAGATCTGCGAGGGCCGTCTTGTCTTTGACGGCATCGACAGCGTCGAGGAACGCCTGTTGTATCTTGCCCTGCATCTTGGACGCCGCATTGAGCAGAGGATTGTCATCAGTAGCGTCAGCTTTGCCCAGGGTAATTGGCATACACGACTGTAATCGAGTCTCTGCGACCCTTGGGAGGCCCTGGCGGGCGACCGGGCTTACTTACTACCAGCCGGCCGCCCCCAGACCATTACAGGGTCGCTAATGCGTTAGTTCGTATCCGGTTGATTTAGTTATTTGTACTAGCGCGTACTCGTTGTGCGTTAGCCCTTATTTTCGGTATCGGGTTTTGATTTTCGCTCTCCCTGACTATAGACCGGCTCGGGTTGAGGTTGGGGCTGCTGATGAGGTTGGGGCTGAGTAGTGTGAGGATGTGAGCGGCCCGCCGCCATTGTCTTTTCGCGGGTCAATTCCTCTCCAGTTACCGGGTCAAAGCTCTTGGCGCGGCCCGTGTTCGGGTCCATGGTCTGAGTGTCCTCAGCAAAGATTTGAGGCTGATAGCCTCCTTCGCGGGCTTGATTCTCTTCGTACTGATCGTGGACCGTGAGGTCGGGCGAACCGGCCTTGATGAACGTCTTGGGATACTGCGACATAATGTGTTTACTCTCCTGTTAGCATACATGATGCCGTGAATATGATGATGATTGGATCAGAGGGCATTTCGGCAGATAACTACGATGAGAGCTACAATCAATCCTACGATGACTACTACCATTATCAACTCCCAGGGCAAATCTAATCTCCAGATGCCGTAAGAGCTGCCTTGGCTTGATCGGTTATGATTTCCTGGAGGTAAGTCAGAGCTTCGCGGTAGCGTTGAATCATCACAGACTTCAGAAGACTTGTAGAATGTCTCTTGGGATCGAGGTTGTCTTTTAGATCGGCCAACTTCACCTTGACGGCCAGTTTATTTGTTGACAGGCGTCTGATGTAATTTTCATATGTCTCGCGTTCATTTCTTGATAGCGACTGAATGGCCGCGACCACCTGGAGAGAGTATCCCATCTCCAGGAGATCCTCGACCGTTACTTCAGTATCCTCTACGATGTCGTGCAACACTGCGACCATGCGGGCGTCAGTGTCCTCGCGGTCAGTAAAAGACAACATAACGCGCAGAGGATGCAAGATGTATTCTCGTGAATCGAGATCGACGGCGTTCCTGTGGGCCTGAGTAGCCAGAATGATGGCGTCTTCCAAAGTCGGGACTAGAGCCGTCATACAATAAACTCCCATTCAACTTCTGTATTGTCAGTCATTCCTAGAGCCCTCCAGACAGATTCTCCGAGATCGATGCCGGCTCCGTTAGTGCCGCGCCCCGATATGCTGACCCCGGCTTCCGATTGAGGTCTCTGGCCTCTGAAGACATAGGCATCGTCATTGGTGTTGAACGGGCCTACATCGAGAACCTGAGCGATGACGCTTCGACCATTGATCGGGTTTATGACTCTAACATGCCGACCAAGAGCCTTGGTATCAGGCAGTGCGACAAACGAAACGATCTGATCTGCGATGTATCCAGAAGCTGTCTTGTGCCCCTGCAAACCCTCACGCGTAGCCTTGACCCTGATCATTTTGTAGAACTGCCTCTACCTTCATTCAATCTGTCTGTAGCTCCAGACTCAGTAGGAGGAGCAGGCTTTCCGTTGGGCTTGGAGGCGGCTCTAAGGACAGGAGACTTGGCGTAAGGACTGTTGGATTTGGGTTGAGCGGTCTGTTGAGCGTTCTGAACGGCAGCGTCCTTAGCAGGCACCTGCATCTGGTCTTTGCCGGGAGGCTGCTTCCCGGGAGGTTGTTGTTGAGCTGGCTGTTGAGGGGCATTTTCTTGGCCTTCAGGCTGTTCGGGAAGACGGGCCACTTTCCTGAGATAGTTGGCCGTATCAGTATCAAAGAACGTGATGCCCGCCATAGAAAGCTTCTGTACGTAATTAGCTAGCTCTTCCATATCGCGTGATCCGATTTCGCCGGGCATCAGCCTGGGAGCCGCGCTGACATCCATTCGATTGAGAGACATCAGGCGCGGGATGGCTATGCGATTGATAACGGCGGCTACTGAATCCATGAACGCCGATATGGCCAGCGCGAAGATCTGACTGGCAGACATGTGGAGAGAGAAGCTTCCCGTAGGCGTCTGACCGAGCTGTATGAAACCGGCCAGGAGGGTATTCAACATGTCACTGTTGTATCTCTGGATCGTGGCATTGGGATCTGTCTGCTTGGCTCCAGCCGTCCTCATCAGTTCGAGCTTGACAAGCTGATTTCCCTTTTCGTCATAAGCCAAAGGCAGGATGACTCCAGCCTGATCGTCTACTCTTATATTCGTTACCAGAGCCCGCGCGGCCTGTTCCCCTCCCATCGCGGCCAGTGCTTCAGCAGATGAATATAAGACAGGAATGCCGCACAGATCGCGCTCGATACCGATGCCTTCTACTTCCTCCAGACGCCTCTTGAAGAACCAGCTCCTGAAGACGTTTCTCAAGACACTGCGGCCCTCAGGAGAATTCTTAAGACTTGTCGTCCTGAAGAGCAAGAGCTTTTCAATCGGGATGGCCACCGTCTTGTAATCTGGAGCCGCGAGCTGGACGGCTCCTTGCAAGCCTCCTTCATCATCCCAGATCCAGTACAAGATAGATTCTTGAGCGCGCGGGGCCATCTTGCGCCATCCGATAAGCCCATCATCGTAACGAGATGATTTGCGTCCGTCAGCTCCCTGTCGTCTTTTGTAGACGGTCTCGAACAGAGCGAATCCGAAAGTGAACATGGAGACACACTCAGCAATGAAGTCCTCCCAAGTGTGTGACATGTCCTCCATGCACTCTTTGATGAACTGAGCGTACTGATCGGCTTTCTTTCCGCGTCCGGGCTCGACTCGCCACTCGGCGCGGCGCAGGATCATTTCAAGAGCAAAGAACATCGCGCCGATAACGGCGTCGTTATCGCGCATCTCCCTGTAGATCTGCTTCTGACGATGGACCGATAGAGCTGACAGGAACTCGTCATAGATGTAGCCGACTCCCTTCGTGCGAAGCAGGCCGCTGACGCCCACTTCCTGGAAGGGCTTGGCTTTCGGGATCTCAGCCGTGGTTCCTGGAATTGGAACCATGTCCTGCCCGATCTTTGCGATGCGATCAATCAGAGCCATGATACAATCAGTAGAACCTGACGTTTCCGAGATACATCAGAATAAGAATTACGACGAGAATCAGCACGGCCGCTCCAATGCCTCCCTGATAGCCCCAGCGGTCATAGCCGTAGTAGCCGCTTCCACAGAGTAGCAAGATCAGTATTATCAGTATCAAAATCATTAGAGGTCTAAAACATCAATAGCGGTTACCGACGTCCACGCCCGTAACTCGCGGCAAATTCATGTGCTGACGCCTTCTGTTCGTGATACGCTATCGTACCTTTGTGGCTGGCTTTTTCACTTCTAGACTTCGTGTTCGCCATTGCTGATCTATGCGCTGAAGCAGCCGCGCGGTGAGCATCTGCGGCTCTCATATGAGATTGTCTAGAATGAGCCATTTTGGATTCTCTATCTGCTTCGTCGCTAAGACCGTTCGCGTAACCCGCCTGAGGACCGCTACCGGGACCTCCTTTTGTAATCTTGATCTTACCGGCATCAGTAAGAAGTAGAGTCGTTAGCATTGAACTCATTTCGCCATCCTCCAGCTTAAATATACCAGCCCGACACCGGCTACGATCAGAGCAGCCGGAACAAAAACCAGCATCACGCCAATCACTGTTAAAAGCGCCCCCAGAACAAGAACAAGATCGCGATAGGGAACAAGACGCTCAAGCTCGTACCATTTTAAAGGCGCGGGGGCCTTGGGCTCAGGCTTCTTGGGGCTCACCTTGATTTAGAAGCACGGCGCTGCTCGGCCATCTGTCGCAGGATTTCTGTGGTAGTAAATGAACAATCGTTCGCGTGCGAACTGATGTCTGTTGATTGTACTTCCAGACGGCTGATGCGCTCCTCGATACGACGCTGACCGTTGCCTAGTATCAACAGAGCAAGAACGATCATCACGGCGTTAAGACCTTCGAGCCATGTAAAGGGACTCTTCACTTGTCGCTCCAGCGCGTGCCTAACGAAGTGCCTCCATCGATCCTGAATCCTGAAGGTTTGACCAGTGAAGAATCTGATCCACCTCCGCCGCGTGTGATGCCAATGATCCCGAACATCTTGGGGATTATGCTGCCCGTCTTGTCTATGTATGTGACGAGGTAGCGACTGGCGTCCATACCGTGGTCGTACTCTTTTACGGGCTGCTCACCGCGTCTCCGGTTAGCCGAAGTGTCCCACACATAAACCTCGAACTCGTCTTCAGTACAGGCAGGCTTATGGGCGGCAATCAACTCGCGATCGATATCGATCACAGAGTCGCGAAGATAGAACACGCGGGGCTTCCCGTCACCGGCAGTACGCAAACGGCCTTCTAGCGCCTGGATGCCCGGTCCTACCGCCTTCCAGGCTCCTTGGGTAGGCATGTCCAGATGACGCTCTAGAGTAGCTCGGTCTTCGGCATCGTGATCGCAGATGATTACGCGCGGGCGGGGTTCGTCCTTAGTTACTTCTTTGATGCGGCGTGCATGATCTTCGACAAGGGTCTTGGTCTTGTAGATTTCCTTGTACCTGAACAGACGCCCGTCGGGATCTTCAGCCCATGCCTGCCATACAAAAGGGTTGGTATAGCCGAAGTCGATTGACCAGTAGCGCGGCCAGCTAGATGGGACCTGATCCTTATCTAAGGGGTCCAGTACGAAGCGGTCAATGACATGCAACGCACGATCCCATGTCTCTTCATACACAGCTCCTTCAGCACTGGCCCACTGGCCCAGACGCAGACGGCGATAGCGTACTCCCGAAAGTGCATCGAGTTGTTTTAAGTACTGAGCCCCACGAATAGTCCATTCTTTGGTCTTGATATCATATAGCTCAGGGTTGTCTTCGTGACGACTTTCGAGCAGAGTCATCTGGCCTAGCTGCACGCGGGCTTTTATCCAGTGCGTAGGTGCGTCGGGGTTCATGTCACCGATGATCTGCTGGTAGGGCATCTTCCAGTTTCTTAGGCGTGAAATGATGCTCTCCCAGTCAGCCTGATCCAGCTCTTCGGCTTGGTTGACATAAGCCCCGTCCCACTCTGAAGAGTAGATCTTGCGAGGGTCATCTATACCGGCTACCGCCAAGATGCTTCCATTGCCGTAGCGATATTCCTGGTCACCTCCATGGAATGGAACTGAGCCTGGAGTAGACAAGACTTTGTTCTCGAACGTGACCATTGCCGATTGAGTAAGAGATCGCCGGGTCTTGCGTACCATGATCCAGCGGGCGTGTGGATACTTGTCACAGCACCAATTGACCTTCTCGAGACACGCCCTGGACTTGCCTGTTCCTGCGGGGCCGCTGATGCCCAGTTCAAGATCACGGCGCTGGAATATCTCTTTGCAAGCACCGCGGGGCTCGTAGTCAATGTACTGGATTTGGCTGGCCAGTATGCCCTGGCGGCGGGCTTTGAGGTATTGCTTGCGCGGTATCCACTTGGGCTTCTTGTTAGAGCCATCTCCACTGACGACTGATGCGCCTTTATCGGAGATGTCGAGATATGAGGGCAAGAGCTTAGACGTCCTCGTCCTTAACGCCGACCACTCTCTTGATGACCTGTGTGATGGCCTCATCGAGAGTGGGGTTCTCGCGCCAGCGGCCTCGACATTTCATGATGAAGATCTGACTGGTAGTGTCGCCCTTTATGGCTTTCGTCATTAGACTGTCGGCTACCCGGCCGATCATGCTGTCGGCATAGTTGTCTATGATGTCTGAATAATGGCGCTTGAGGGTGTCTTCATCGATGCCGTTAGTGCCGCAGCAGCGAGCTATAATCGAGAGAGGGCGGCCTACCAGACAGAGGTTTTTGACCGTCTGTATATCAGCTTTAGTGGGCTTGTAACTGAACTGTCCCTTTACGCGAGGCATACGAAATTTTTAATAAGACCGTATTTTCTAATCATGTTTTATTGTTGACAGAATTCGAGGAGGTTGTCGTTTTGATCGTCGCATCAAATATGCCTCTCGTATTCATCTGACTGTTCAGGAGATCTGTCTGTGAGACTTCTGTCTCTTATCCACTGAGCGCGGCAGATGGGGCATTTGAACTCGTTGATATCGTGAGGCACGGCGGCTCCATTGAACAGGCAGCAGCGTTGAATGAGATCGAGAGGACTGGAAGAGGATTTTAGTGAGAGACGCCAGTGTGAAAATAAATTGGGGCGCTCTATAGACATTGAACATAGAAGATGTCTTAAAAGGGTAAAGAACAGCCTGCTGATGCTGACATTGTCTTGGGGCGGGAAGCTTGAGTTTGGGCCTGGAAGATGCGGTCCCAGAGATCGACCGTCTTCTTTGTGACGGGGGAGGCCCATCGTATTACGGCTCTATCGCGCCAGTATTCCTCATCGACAATGAAGTTGCGCCGGTCTGGAATTTCACGCATGGAATATACGCGTCCTGATCTTGACTTGGCTTCGTATGCTCCTCCACGCGCGATGGCTAGTGCCATTGAAGAAGTGATGTGATGCATCTCGAGACCTTGACCGACGATCCATTTCACAAGACCTGATGTAGACTCTAGAGCTGTAAGAAGATCTTGTCCGCGTATGATCTTGAATTTTGACTTGGATGTGTTGGGCATCGTTAAAAACGAAAATCACTGACACTGAGGGGCCATCATCGATGTGGGAAGAGCTCATATTTTACTAGAGCTCTGTTGACGTACGACGCTTTAATAAGTAGCTTATTACCATTAAGAAAAAATGTAAAGTGAATAAATGGCCCTTAAATTTGTTGAATTTAGGGAGTTTCTGTGGAGACTATAGAAGCCGGTGGCTTGAGATGGTGATTCTTGACCATCTGGCGTATAATCTGTATCACTTGAAGACGCGTGATGTCCTTAAGAGGGATATTCTTTAGCCAGTGGCCGTAGAAAAGATTACGAGCCTCTTGAGGATCGAGAGACAGTAAACTCTGGGCATGATTGAGAGCGATGCTCGAACCCGGCTGGCCGAACAGCAGGCACGCCCATCCCCCGGCGCAGGCCTGGATGTTCTGATCCTGTTGAACGGCACTGACCGGGAGGCCGTCGGGTATTATGACGTTGAGCATGTTCAAAGTCACAGGAATGGTCTGGCGTTCGATAGAATCGGCTAAAGTCAGTAATCGCACGGTGTTCATTTTTGATCTCCTGGCTCGGTGACTGATGTGACTGCTGGATCTGCCCCCATCCTTTCTCCCTCACAAAGATTTCTTTCTCCTTCACCTCCCCGCGTTTCCCGCATTCCTGTTTGGAGCCTCGCCCCTGACCTCAGCAAGCGCGGCGCGGGCCTTCTGGCAAGCATAGGAGTGCCTTCCGCCGTCAGTGTTCCAGCTCTCTTCGCACCAGCACTCGGCGCCCCGGTATGAAAGCCGCACGTCCAACAGCGCCACGCATAAATCCGTGATGACCTTGGCGATGTCCTCGACGCCCGATACGCGGTAATTCCAGGTTCCGCAGCAAGCCTCGGCTAATTTCTTTGCCCGCATCATCAGGCGCTCGCGGCTGGTCAGTGGGACTCTCATTCTTATTATCTCCCCCCCCTAGAGGTTTATTGTAGCCGGACTGGATCTACTGAATGCTCATCGACAGGCTTACGAACCCATTCGATACCGTCTTTTGTGACTCTGACTCCGTAGATGCGGTCAAAAACCAAGACGTCGATGTCGAGGCCCGTGAATGTACGACCTTCTAAGAAACGAGTGTGATCTGACCGCCGAGCTGTAGAATCGAGTTCGAGTAGAATGGATTCCAATTGGCCGGGTAGAACAGTTCCTAAGTCAAATCGTAATGTAAAACCGCTGCCCGCAATCAGAGATTGAAACTGAACCTCTAGGAACTGCTGGTCCTCGAACAGAACTAGAAGAGAATCTGAAGTGGTCCAGACGCGATCGACTTTCACGCCTATGATTTTGTTCAGTGCCGGAGGAGTCTCACCCGCATCGCCATCGTAGAAATGTGTGTTCATATCAATAGCCAGCCATCGCTTGTTCTGGATCTACCCGCCATACAAGAGATTGTTTACAGACCAGATGGGAATCGGGGGCTTCGAGATTGAGCTGCTCTTCTATCTTTTTTATGGCTTCTTCTCTCGAAACTGCCTGGAGTTCAAAAAGAAATTCAGCTCGATATGTATTCATTTCAAATCAATCCTTTCGTCAATAGTCTCTGCATTCCCAGAACAAAGTAGTGCTGCCCCAGACTCCCACAGGAATTTCGTATGTGCTGAATTCGACTATGCTCGTTGGGTGCTGTCCAAAGATTTCTTGTAGAGCATCATAGTCGGTAGGCTCAAGGTAGGCTTCCAATATAGATTTGGCGCGCATCCCTGAAACTTGGCTCATTTTCTCATAAGCCTGCCTCATCCCGACTCTTGAATACAGAGCATAACGCATTTCGTAATGGCGCGGACTGAGCATCACTTCAGCCTGTAATATCACTCTGTCATCGGGGGCGCTTTCGTCTAATAGCAATTGTGATCGGTCTACGACGCGCGTCTTTATCAAATAGAGACAGTGATGCATAGCCTCGCTGGGCGTCATTCGGTAGCGCTGGACGCGGGCGTCACCGCCGCGGAGACAGTTGCGGACGCTTACCAGAGAAGGCTGTTCGTCATGGTGTAAATGCGTGTATTCATCAAATGACCACATTCGCAAATGGTTTCCCAACTGGCCGCGACGCGATTTCTCAAAGAATTCAGACTTGCTCGTTATCATATTTTGAGAAATCAAAAGACGGCGTGTCATTCAATAACGGGGGATTCTCTCCCTGGGCCAGATGCCGATAGTCGTTACGAAGTTGCAGCCACACGCCTTTCATGGCATTTAGTCCCGGGTCGCTGACGGCGGCTTCGTTGAATACGTCTTTTGAGTATTTCAGGTATTTATCGAACACCCAGTCTATGAACTGATTTCCCATCATTCGTTGATCGCGGCAGATAAAAGCGTTGTCAAGAAAGTCGGCAGCCCGCAGTTGAAGTATTTCAATGTCTGTGAGCTTGGGGCTCTCGATGTCGTAGAAGTTTCTGACGGCCTGTTCGAGTCTGGATATATCCCGGCAGATCATTTTCGTGGGCGCGGGGATGTCGCCGGTCTCTCCTTCTTCAAGATCGTGTAACAGAGCCGCTTGCAGCAGATTCATGCTGCAAGCCGGGACGGTCGCCATCAATATCAGAGCCACGCAAGAACTATGATGGCCCACGGTATTCTCGCCGATGAAATGCTCAGTATGGTAACGGCGCGTACAAGCTAGACGCCTGAGATGATGAAGATGGATGTAAGGTGTCATCGAATTTTACCGTGCCCGCTTGCAAATGAGCGCTCCGAAAACGTAATCAAAAACGGAGCTGAGGACGGGCACGGTTGACTAACTATACTGTGAGCCCGGTTATTCAACTAACGATTTCGACCGAGACAAAGCGGCCCCCTTCGATAGCATCAGGAATTGTTCCGAGAGTAATCTTTTCGTTTGTCATAAAACTATTCACCGCGAATGTGTTTGATGTACTCCGACGTAGATTCAGCTTTGGTAAATTCGGGGTCATCTCCGATTTCATCGTATTCTCCGATGCCCAATTTGCTTCGGCAACTCTTGCAAATACCGGATTCTGGACGGTCTACGTAGTTGGTACAATCTTTGTGCGAGCAGATGCCTCGGTTATGCAGATTCTGCTCGCGGATGTTTTGTACCATTGTTGACGCCGCAGTTGATCCGTATGCGGCCAGCACGGTTACATATAGATGCCATGCGGCAGCCCCCACAATCGTTGCGGGCGCGTTCAGGTCTACCAATTTCCGTAGTCTGTCGCAGCACTCTATTACGAACGGTTTGAGTTTCTCTTTTTTGGACATCTTATCGTGCTCCGATATTGGAACCGGCGACTGTTCGCTTGTTTCTGATACGATCGAGCCATTCAATCACAGCCATGCTCCAATCAGTGGCTAGACAACGATGGGCGTACATCATGGCCTTATCGAGATCACTACTCTTGTAGGCGGTCCAGGCCATAAACAATTGTGTCGCTACCTGTGGAAAGAACTGTTGAGTGTAGCTTCCCAAGATATCGCCGCGCATCCATCGACGCAATTCCTGGTCCCACGTCTCTTCGTATCCAGGGATGCTGGTATCGACCATCGGAAATGTAGCTACTAGACCCTCAGTATAGTAATCACGAGTAGGGATGGTGCTCTCCCCTCCAAACTTTTGCCAGCGCTCGGTATAAGCGTGCCAGCTATCAGATATCTGCCAGTATGTTCCAACAGGGACGCCGATCATGGCCGCGAGGTATTCTTGGAGCATGCTCATATGTACGACATTGCTCCCGTAGGCCCCCCAGCAAACATCATTCGACCGGCAGCATACGGTCACCGTTAGACGACCTTCTCGAATCTTGAGATAAATCTGAGTGTTGCACGGCAGATCTCTTATTTCAGGACGTTCGAGATCCCAGATCGGATTCCACATGGCAATCACAGCCCGTCGCTCATCAGAACTCTTTTTCAGCATACGGATTACTTTCAATAGCTGATCGGCATAATCGTCTTCAGCGCCTCCATCGAGATCGAACGCCGTCCGCCAGCGCGCTCCATAAGCTCCATGAAATACCTTGCCGTCATCGCTAAACAGCTTCATGCGCGGATTGTAGTCGGCAATCCAATCGACGTCATCGCGGCCCGCCAGCATCCAGAGAGCTTCCATGAAGTGAAATATCGGATTGGCGTTGCGTTCGGAGTTGAACAAGACTCTTTCTTTAGGATTCAGATACTCACTGATGACTGGAGCCGGATACTCAATAACTTCCCCGGTCCTCGATGGTCGTAAGATGTGTCTTGAATTGAGATGAACCTTGGCGGCGTCCCACATGCCGTTTACATTCGGGGCCGTGATGGTCAGTAGCAAAATCAGTTTTCCTTTCAATTGAATTTTACTTGATATCGAACAGAGTATTCTTAGTAGCGGGTTTTATACGCACGTAGTCAGGTTTGTCCCAAGGTCGCGGCACGGCGGGCGTATACGGTCCTAGAATCATGGCTTCTTGTATAATGCGCCTGCATTCTTCGTCAGGAGAAGGTAGAGTTTCCTTTCCCTTCTTGTCGGGAAGCAAGCCCGTGCGGTAGCTCTTGGCATTGCATCCCAGACACGGCCCAAAGTCGCGTTGATGATGAAGCAGCTTTCTACGCGCGGCCGTGAATCGTTGAGATTGCCATATCTCGTCTATAGGCGCGTCTAAAACATTTCCGATTCGGTATTGGCCGCTCCAGTCATTGCAGCATATTGCTATATTGCCGTCCCATCGTATTGATAATTCTCGAAAAGGTTTGGCGCATCTAGCGTTTTTCATGCTGTAATCGAGAGGAGCTCCCAGTCCACAATGATTGTTCAAATCAGCATGACTTCCGGCGGTAGCCTCTGAAATGTCTTGTATGATGATTACGGCATGGGTCGTTATCGAACGGCGGCGATGCGGGCTGTAATCCAATCCATCACCTGGATAGTCATAGACCGGGTAAGGTATTTCAGCGCGTCGTTGTCGTATGCGCGGCACTATGTTTACTGTCTTGTAATCATCTAGAGCCAATATGTTCAGTCCAGCTTCCATCAGATCGGTAATGCGTTCAACAGGATTTCCTCGCAGCAGGCCGCTTCCATTGCTAGTCAGCATGATTTGATTGTCGGGCAAGTGCTCGCGCAGAATACGGATCAGATCGACATGATGAGGATTCAGTGTGGGTTCGCCGTGCATCGCAAGCTCAATACGGGATGACCATCGTGAATCAGCGATCGAAAGAGCTATGACTTCGCAGGTCTCGGGAGTCATAAACTTGTACGGCCCTCCGGCATGTTCACGAATACCGTTTTCGCCGCAGAACGGGCAGGCTAAATTACAGCCTTCACAACTTTCGATCTGTACGGCAAATGGTGGCTCTTGCTCATACATATAAGTAGTTTCACCTCTTTTCTATTTGGCGTTTAGCGACCCTACAGTAATTTTTAGCGGCGGCCCCGCCGCTAAGTACCACCTGACGGTCTAGAGACAATCCTATGCACCCGCAGGCGTCAATATGAGGCATTGTACGCCGTGTTGGCGGCAGCGTTTTGCTCGTTTGTGTCATACAGGAACGATAATTGTATGCAGTAATACTCAAAACAGCCTGGGTCTAGCCGCCGCACGGGCGCTCTGCACGGCTCCGGTCCAATCCACGCGCACATCGATCCTCCGTTCACCGAGAGACTGCTTCCAGCCGTCGGGACTGATGCTTCTCTTCTTGATGATGCTCACGAACGGCTTGTGAAGCGAAGCCAGTTTTCGGGCGCTGTCTTTCTGAAGTTCCAGATCGCGATACAGGCTGCATCCTCCGGCGGCTCCCGATCCGGGCTGGTTCCAGACCCATTCTGAGATCAGAGCCGTGTCGTATCCCAGGGCAATCAACGACAGTGACACGTGCATGTCTTCCATGAGAGGAGTGGCGTCAAATCGTATTTTTTCCTTGTCTAAGATATCAGCTCGTACTCCGTACAGATTGCAAGTTTTCTTGTTGAGGCACAATCCAGGTTCGAGTTCATAGGCATACTTCGATCCGTATCTCAAAGCGAGGAAGGCGTCGTTTCCCTGACGCGCTGAAACTCCGACCATCGGGTATTTGTCTAAGAGCAGTTCGATACGGCCAAACATTTCCTCGATATCACTTGGGATACAGACTTTGAGTCTGGGACTTGAGGGATTCTCGCGTCGAAAGAAGTAATGATCGTCGTCAGTCATGCAAAGTTTTGTTGACTTGGAGGCCAGTGTTCTCTCGACCAGCCACTGACGCGTCGCGGCGATGCCTTCTACAGAACACGACAAGACATTTCGGTCGCGGCTCCGGTGCTCATTGACTTCGGACGGCGGGCATACGAGCAAGGTCTGCGGCTTCAGTGATTCGGGAATGCGGTCCCATGTCTTCTGACTTGCGATGCGACCTCGGGTCGGAATGTAGATTTTCATTGACTTCATTTCGTCAGCTCGCGGTAGTACGCCTCAGCGATTGTGACCGGGTCATGGACTCTCTCCAAGTGCTTCACGCTGTCACATCTTATCATACTCAATTTCTTTTGAAAAGTCTTAGAACCGGCAGCTTCCTTGATTAGCGAAGTCAATTCCTCGAAGCTCGTCACGCTCAAGCAATTGAAGCCGTCTTTCATTTCGCCGGAGTAACGAAGCCAGTCTTTGTGAATGATGTTGACGGTTCCGGCGTCCCAGGCTTCCATGAACGTGTACTGACTTCCTCCTCCGTCGTTGGGGAAATACGTCAGATCTACAGCGAGCTTGTACTTCGACGCCGCTCTAGCCGCGGCTCCGTGCTCAAAAGGCTGGCCGGTCTTTCCCTGTTCAAAGTCTGGAAACATCTTTCGCAGTCGGTGGTGAGTGTATAGCCTGTTCTCTGACCCGAGCAGAACGACGCGGTCACTTGACTCCAGATGTGAGTTGGCTGTCAGAATCATCTCAGTTCGTTTCACGAACGTAATCCGCGCCAGCGAGCAGGCTGTCTTGCGCGATTCGTAATCCTCGCTTGTCCAATCGTCTGAAAATTCTCTTTCGTAAGGATGTGGAATTATCACGGCGCTAGGAAAGAAAGCTTTCATCGTTGGTCGTATTCCAAAAATCTTGTTCTTGCTTAGAACCCTGTCTGCGAACAGTCCCTGAATCGATAGTCGTAATGAATCGAGGTGATCATACACTCCGCGCTTGCCGTCGTGATAGAACTCATTGGGATCGTGGACCACGATGCTCATTCCAAGACCGGTCAGGTCTTTCAAGAGTTCGGGTTCAACCAGATCGTCACTTCTCTCGGCGGCCGTCAGCAGCGATGGCTCGGTCTCCACAATCTCTTTCAGTTCCTCACGCGTGACGCGGGTCTCTTCGATTCCTGTATATCCTCCAAACTGATGTGATCGATTCGCAGTCTTGGTCTTAGACGGTCTTAGAAGCTTCACCCCGATGTCGGCTATTTTGAACGCTCGATAGAGGTGAACTGTGAAGCTTGTCGATCCTCCTCCCAGATGCTTTCGAGCGTAGATCAGGTTTACGTTCTGGTTCATTTTGTCTTCGCTTTTCAAATCAGACGTGACTGACCCCTGAACCGTTCGAGTCCCACGGCCCTCCCGGCTCGGAGTCTTTCCTGGGCGCGGCGGTATTTGTCGTACTCGCAGCAGCAGTGTTCGATATCTCTCATCTCGAGCGTCGGGAGGATGTCTTGGTTTTTGTTGGCTCTTATCCAGCAGTAGATTTCTTTCATGCAATCGATCAGGTCTTGTCGGCTCAATCGAGCGGTCTTGAAATCGAGTTCTAAGAGTCTACAGATTCCGCGCCGGGCACCCGGTCCGGGATTGGCCCACGTGTAGATGTCTGTCGCATTCTCAAGATATCTGGTCCATCGCAGGTCTGTGACTACTTCGTAAGCCAGAAAATTTCCAAATCCGTGAAATTGACTGAACCACTCGGTAGCAGCCTCGAGAGTCAAATCTTTTTTACGGCGACCGTCAGCCCATACGGGAACCGCTTTCTTCGATCGAACGCTCTTCCAGAGAGGGTCTAACACGCGGTTCACGGTGTAGACCGCCTTCGAAGTCTCTCCGTGACTCGAAATCATGTAGGCGCTGGTGTAGACCTTTTCGTCCCTAGACGCCCTCTTGAGCATCGTAGACAGAACTCTTTGAGCGTTCCAGGTCTTAGGAAATCCGATTTCCTCCAAAGTGGGACTCCAATTGATCTGTCTGAAGAGGCTTACCGCGAACCAGAGGTTCTCGTGTCTTTTCTGCGGCTCTATCCAGTTCTTGTGAAGCCACCGGGTCTCGCGGTCTTGGTTTCTGTAGACGTTGCAGAACCGGTACCGTCTCATGACGGGGTCTTCCGTCCATGGAGGTTTTTGGTCTTCGATTCGCTTCAAGTAGATTTTCTGTCTTTCTTCCATCCATGTTAAGAGGCTTCGTAAGTTCTTGACTTTGATTTTCATCCTGATGCTGTAATTTTACTTTTTCGTCAATTTCAAGCTCTATTCAGATTTTCAATCTACCGAGGTCTTAAAACTCTTTTGAATTTTCAAGTCACTTCGATTTTTCTGTCTTAGAAAGAGCTCTTAGAGCCGGTTCTTAGAATTTCTGGTCTTCTTTGGAGTTCTGGTTTTCAATTTGAGCTTTGAGTTCTGAGTTCTGTCTTTCTCGGAGTGTTCGGGTTTCTCGCGCGCACGCGACTGGAGTATTTCTTATTTCTCCTTGGGATAGTCCCTCCGTTCGTCATGGTCTACGGAATTGTCCTTCGGACATTCCTTATCCCACTCCTCACTACGGACTATCCCAAGCTTGTAGACCGGTCTATACTCGGCTATCGCCTCGTAGCCCGGTCTAACAAGACCGCTGACGCGGATATTATTTATTTTTTCAATATAAAGTCTTTAGTATATATATATATATAAAACTAACACAGCGCGCGCGAGCGCACGCACGAGCACGCTCGCGATCGCGCAGGCACGCACGCAGGTACATATAGCAAGAAGTACTGACCTGATTACATAATACGAATAAAATGTTCTGATGTTAAAATATACACATATACATAATAAGAGTTTCTTGTTTTAATACCCCTCAGAAAGTTCCCTAGAAAGTATAGTAAAACAGACCTGACAAACAGTCTAATAGACGGTCTACTAGACGGTCAATAAGAGGCCGTACAAGAGCTTGAACATGACTACTCAAGAGAAGCGTATAGACTCTAGTATGAAAGAGTGTCTGAGCAACTGGGAGGAGTCAATAAGAGCAGCTATACTGAGCTATGAAAACAGTCAGAGGAAGAGTATGAATGAACCTCTACTAGACTCGCATGTGAGAGTCATGTTTCAGAGTGATCAGAGATCATTGATGCGTCTGATGAACTGGAGAGTATGGTCAATAAGATACTGTATTCCTCTTGACTTCATAGTCACTGCTCTACTCGACCGCTACCGTCTACAGCGTAAAAGATCGATAGACCCCGATATCGTACTTCTGGGTATGCCGGTAGCCATGATAACAGGAGCCCGAGCCCGTCAGATCATTGAGGATGAAGTGTCAAAAACATACCCTGACCGCGAGAACTACCGAGCCATGAGGCAGAAGACAGTCCCAGTGCCCATCACAAAACTTGAGTATGAGACTCCTGAACAGTTCGTAGACAGATACACAAAAGCCATAGAAGAGAAGCGTAAAGAGTGGCAGAGAACCGTCGGCGAAAAGCGCCGCTACCGCAAAGTATAGTAATGCCAGTACCAGCCCGCGCCGCCGCCAGCCCTGTTGTCTGGCTATAGTTTTTCGAATCTATCCCAGGTTAGAGAGTCTGATATATGCACATTACAGTTACGTTCAAAGACGGTCGTATAAAGGACTTCAAAAGGACTCCACGACCTGGAGGAAGCTATAGCAACACGCTTGAATTCAAAGGCGAGTTCGCAGTAATAAAAGATGAGTGGGATACCATCTACGCCTACCCGGCAGCCGACATATTAGAAATCACAGCCGAGCCTGAACGGCGTTACTAAGACCCGGTTGCCATACCGGGCTTTCCTTGGTCTGATACTTAACGTCCAATGAAAATCCAAAACAAAACAAATGATTCCGAGCGCTGGTGGGATGACGATGATTTCCAAGACCACCTGACGGCTCTATTGATATATGACCAGACATCGCTGCGCGCCTGTGCTCCTCTGCTGACCGTAAATGACTTTAGGCCGCTGCGCCCGTCATTTCATGGCCGCGAGCGCTGGATAGTTGCTGAACGCGCTCTAGAACATTATCAGAAGTACAAAGAGCCCCTGGGCAATCTACTGCGTTCAGACACTCTAGAATACGCTGAACAGATTGGTATGGGGGCCAGCCATGTCGCCAAGCTGAAAGACTACATTGAATTCATCGGCAAACTGAAGAGCGAGTCTCCTGGAGCCATCACCGAAAAGGTAGTACGATACAAGACTGAGCGCTTCAAGGCCGCGGGCATACAAGAGCTGATCGATGCCCAGAATGCCGGAACTCTTACTGACGAGAGGTGGCTCGAAATCAGCCAGAGAGCTCTTACGGGTAGCAGCCAGAGATCAGAAACGATAAACTATCTGGCCACTCTCGATGACCGCATCGCTAGACGGCGGACGTTAAAGGAACCCGCGCCCTGGACGTTTATCGACCCCCTAGACTCGATGGTGCGCTGTGTAGGCCCCAAGCAGTTGGGATTGGTTATAGCGCCTTACAAGCGCGGCAAAAGCCTGTTCCTGCTATGGCTGGCGGCGGCATATGCGCTACAGCGCCTTAACGTGCTGTATTTCACGCTGGAAGATCCACGTTCTATTGTGGAGGACAGACTTGATGCGCTGGTAACGCATCTGCCGGTTAAGATGCTGGGCGATCTGCCCAAGACTCTTACCAAGAGGTTCAATCGTTTCAAGGGCATGATCAAGACAAAGATCGAAATCTATGACGGTACTGCCGAAAGCATTACGGTATCGAGCATCGAGAACACTTTGCTGGCCTGTCGTGAACGCGGGTTTTTAGTGGACTGCATTCTGATCGACTATGACGAAGAGATCGTGGCGTCGCAAGGCTACAAAGACAAGAGATATGAATCGGACGAAATATATCGTAATCTGAGACAGATGGCTTCAAAGTACAATCTAGTAATGTGGACGGCGGCCCAGACGCAAAGGAACACGCGGCACCTGAAGATACTCTCGGGCGATCGCATCGCAGAGGACATCAGCAAACTCAAGAAAGTCACATGCGGTCTCAGTCTAGGCAAAGGCGAATGGACAGACAACAGTTTCTACCTCTGGGTCGCGGCACACAAGAACGACCGTATGGAATGCGGCGTAGAAATCGTTCCCGATCTAGACCGAATGATAATCTATGACCGCGAAGAGACGTACAGGCAGATGAAAATCCATAACGGCGGTAATCCATGAGTCAGTTGATCGCTCCATTTCCTTGGTTCGGGGGCAAGAGTCGAGTAGCTGAACAGGTATGGAAGAGATTTGGAAATGTCAGCAACTATGTCGAACCGTTCTTTGGCAGCGGGGCCGTGCTGCTGGCGCGCCCTCATTATCCGCATATTGAAACCATAAACGACAAGGACTGTTTCGTCAGTAACTTCTGGAGAGCTCTAAAGAACGATCCTAAGAAGCTGGCAAAATGGGCTGATGACCCCGTGAACGAGGCTGACCTGACCGCGCGGCATCTGTGGCTGGTCAATCAAAAAGAATTCCAGGAATATATGAAAACCGACCCACATTACTACGATGTAAAAATCGCAGGCTGGTGGGTCTGGGGATTGTCTAGCTGGATAGGAAGCGGATGGTGCGAAGATCTGAAGCCCAAAAACCAAAGACCCCACATCAGTTCTGATATGGGAGTACACAGGAAACGGCCCCATCTAAGTTCTCATCAAGGAGTTCAGCGCCAGCGACCGCACCTCGGGAACTCCGGAACGGGCGTGCATCGCACTAATGGAGATCATCTACAAGCATATTTTGAAGCACTGTCAAATCGACTGCGGCGAGTTCGAGTGTGTTGCGGCGATTGGAAGCGCGTGCTTGGTTCTTCTCCGACTTCTAATTTGGGAATGACAGGCATATTTCTCGATCCGCCGTACTCCAAAGAAGCCGAACGAGACGCCAGTCTTTACGCCGTCGATGACTTGAAAGTCGCTCATGAGGTGTGCGACTGGGCGGTCAAGAATGGTTCCAATAACCAAATGCGTATAGCACTTTGCGGTTACGACAACGAACACGCTATGCCCAATAACTGGGAGCGCGTTCGGTGGAGCACTACTGGAGGGTATGGAATGCAGTCTAATGGGAATGGCCGTGCCAATAGCTCTCGTGAAGTAATCTGGTTCAGTCCGTACTGCCGAAAGGCTACTCTATTATGATTCTCATACCGGCGCTACAAAAGATTCCATGTTACTGCTATTTCGTGCGCTTTGAAAAGATTCCTTCGCTCAAAGATGTCGAGTGTCTGATAGAAGTAGATGCTATCGACGTTACGGTCTCTACCGATGTCTACTGTCATACAGTTGCCGGTCTGGTTAACGTCTATGATAAAAACCACAAGACAAGATTGATGCGTGACGTACCCGGAATCGTACAGATTGCCTGCAATGGCGGCGGTCTGTATCAGTGGATAGCCGAGAATAGTCTCTTCACATGCCAAACGAAAGAAGAATATGAAACTGAATTGAAACGCGAATATGACGAAGAATTAGAAGAGATGCTCGATTACTGAACATGACTTTCAAAGAGGCTTTGTTGCGTCGCCGCGTGCAATTCAAAACATCTCCCGGCGATCCTGCAAAAATTCATATCTGCTGCCCGTTCTGTACTAGCCGCGGGCGTTCACAAGACACTCAATTCAAACTTTGTGTCCACTCTGTACAGTTGTGGGGCAAGTGCGTCCATTGTGATTGGAAACGCCGGGTGGCCGTATTTACCGTACTGAAACAACTTGGAATCACAGAGACCGTATCGGGAGTAGACTTCGAGGAACCGGCTAAGCCTCCAGAACCTGTTGAGCTGCCTGCTGACTATCAAATACTGGACCGTGTCTATGACGATCTTGACAAACAAGCCCAAAATTATTTGCTCAACAGGGGAATAACAAAAGAGCAGATAACGACGTACCGTATAGGAGTTAGTTATCATGGCCGTTATGCCTATCGAATCATATTTCCTGTCTTTGTAGGCAACGAACTGAAAGCCGTCAACGCCCGCGATTTCACTGGGCAAAGTCAGATCAAATATCTGAACAATCGCGGTGACAAATATCTGTTCGGGTTTGACCCGAATGCCTACGAATGTATATTGAGTGAGGGGGTTTTCAAAGCTCTTAGAATCGCGCAGGTTACTTCGAGCAATTCAGCGGCGGTGCTTGGACACGATTTGACGGATTCTCAACAGCAGCAGATCGAAGCCAGTAGCATCGAAAGAATCATACTCTATCCCGATACGGATTTGACCGGCAGACGTGGGGTGATTGGTATTTCAGAAAAGCTCTTGAGAATCAGAAAGAAGATCGATATCAGAATCGCATGGCCCGTGGACAAACCCGCCGATGAAGAATCTCTCGATAATATCCGTGTTCTAATTGACAATGCTGCCGGTCACCCGCTCTCAATGCGTACTATCAGAGAACTGACAAAAAGTTCTAGGTAACCTGCAAATTTTTACGGTTTACACTCTTGCCGTACCGTGTTACTATGG
>Ga0066671_10000011_pt1 | contig 44797 bp, 36 predicted proteins | sample GraSoiAngelo_120_FD_62294 | JGI IMG/M metagenome (GOLD analysis project Ga0066671, IMG submission 62294) | Grasslands soil microbial communities from the Angelo Coastal Reserve, California, USA - 14_0919_09_20cm | ecosystem: Environmental > Terrestrial > Soil > Grasslands | place: USA...
CTATCTGAACCCGCCCCTCGTCGCCTGGCTCGTGATGCCCCTCAGCTTTCTCTCCTATCCGGTGGCCCTTGCCGCGTGGAGTGGTCTGCTCGCTGCCGGCGGTTGGCTCGTCTGGAAGCTCACGGCGCCAGGAGCGCGGGCGGCAAAGCTCGCGTACGGTCTGTCCGCCCTCGGCCTCTACGTAGTCTTCCTCAGCTTCCGGCTCGGCAACGTGACCTGGCTGGCGCTGGCGTCCTTGGCAGCCTCCTATTGGTTGCTTCGCCAGAATCGCGTAAGCCTCGCTGGGATTGCCCTAGCGGGTCTGGCCGTCAAGCCTCAAGTTGCCCTGTTGGTCCCGCTTGCCTTATTGGCGGCGGGGTACTGGCGGACCTTCCTGGCCTGGGCCGCAACGACGATACCGATCGCCGCCCTCTCCTTGCTCGTCATGGGGTTGGCCGGTTTCGAGAACTTTCTGCGGGCCGTCGCGCTCGCCCACTCCATGGTGGGCGATCACCAGCCGACTCTCGCCGGCCTGCTCGGCTGGTCGCCGCTGAGCGCCGTCCTGATGGCGGTGGCCGCCGCCCTCGGATTGCTGGTCGCGTTTTTTGGGCGCCACTCGAGACCCGAGCTCCCCCTCGCCGCCGGAATCAGCGCTTCACTGCTCGCCAGCCCCTATGTGAACGGAGCCGACCTCGCCGGCCTCGTGCTTGCCGCCTGGCTGATGCTCCGCCTTCAACCGCCGATCTGGTTCCGAGCCTATCTGCTGCTGGGCTATTGCGAGCTGGCCTTCGCGGTCGGGATCTTGCCCCTGACCGTGGGCCTCCAGCTGGGTTTTCTCGCCTCGCTGTTGATCATCGCCAGTGAGGGCCACAGGTTCTTCCCTTCCCATCTGGGGGACGGCCAGGTTGGGGGTTTAGTCCGCCTTGTAGATGACGGCTCTCCCTCCTAGATCCTGGGCAGGATGGAAATGGGCGTCCAGCCACGCACGATAGTTCGGCACCTGGTCGAGCCGGAAACTGTCCTCCAGCACCCAGCGCACGTGGTAGTGGACTCGCGCCGCCTCGAGGTCATTGACGGTGAGTAATCCCGCCAGCGCGCGCTGCCTCGCGGTGTCAACCATCGGTCCTGGCAGATCGCGGTTGGCGAGCGCGACCGCAAAGGGGTTGTCGCTGATCCAAAAATCCCCCGGGCGACTGACGGCGGCCACCGCGGCGGCCATTTCCATGTCGTGAAGGTCCGGGACCAGCGTCGACCGCGCCTCGCTGGCAATCGCGGCCGCACCGGCGCCGACCGTCGCCAGCACGAAGGCGCCCACGATAACGGCCGGCATTGTCTTCATTCCCGGTATTTCCCTCCCCCGCTGGGGCACGGCCGGCTGGGGGCTTAGCCCAACCGCCGCGATCAGCGCCAGCGGAATCGACAGCATTACGAGGTGATGCGGGAACAGCGGATGGTAAACCAGCACGGCGCCGATCGAGGTTGCCCCCCAGATCACGGGCATCACCGCGGCTCGGTTTTGACGGATCACGGCAACCACCAGCCCAATCAGCGCAAGCGCCTCCAGCGGTTCCTCGCGGTGGAGCAGGAGGAGGTTGATGCTGGCGCTCAAGCCCTGTTGCGATGCCTGGCCGGCTCGGATATGCCCAATGATGAGCTCGTTGAAGGCGGCACCGGGAGCCGCAATCGCAGGCAGCATGACGATCACCAGGCCCACAACTCCGCCCGCCGCGGCGCCAGCCAGCAAACCCCAGCGTTCGCGGCCGCGGCTCAGCAGTACCATCGCGACCGGCACCACCGTGACCGCCGCCGGGAACTTGATCCCGACCGCCGCTGCCAGCAAAGCGCCGGCGCCGACTGCCAGCAAGACCCCTTGCCGGCCGTCGGTGCGCACGGCAAGCAGTGCAAGACACAGCGCAATAACACTTAACGCCACCGACGGTCCGTCGGCCTGGATGATGGCCGACTGATGAAAGTACAGCGGACTACTCGCAACCAACACCAGAGCGATCAGTCCCCCAACCCGGCCCGCGATCAAGCGCGCGGCCACATAGGTGCCGACCAGGCCGCCAATGCCAAGCAACAGCACGGTCAGCCGCAGGCTGGCCAGCGACCGCCCAACCAGGTAAAAGGGCAGCAGCAGATCGTAAAAGCCCGACGGCTGCGATGCGAACACCGAGCTGAACAGTGGTTCGCCGCGCGCCATCGCCCGGATCGATTGCCAGTACACGCCTTCGTCGTAGTCGCGGATCCGTACATTCAGGAGGGCCGCCTCGCTGACGGTGAATCCGAGGCACACCAGGACGGCCGCCCACCCTATCAGCCGCCTGCGCATTCCGGGATGGTAGGCGATCGTGCCGGGTGTAACCTGTGCCCGGATCTCATAAAGAGATGCAAAGAGCAAAGCTGGCGGTCGGTGCACTCGTGACCCTGATCTGTCTGGGTCTGGCGGCCTGCGGCGCCTCAAATGGCGGCACAGGCAGCGGCACCCAGCCCAGTTCGAGCCCAAGCTCGAGCAGCAGTCATCCCGCCGGCTGGGGTTAATCCGCCGGCACCCAACCGGCCGGTTTCGGCTGGGCTCTTCCTCGGCCTGACCGTCGCCTCGATCGGCGGCCCATTGGCGCTTGTCGCCCTCCAGCTCCCACCGGAGCTGAATGGTGCTCGCTCATCGGCGGGCCTCGTCACGCTGATGGGGACGCTCGCCTTTCTCTTTCCAGTTGCCATCTGGTACCGCTACTCCCAGCGGCTCGCTTCCAGCGGCGGCCTCTTTTCGTTCGTCGAGGCGGCGGTCGGCCGGCGGCTCGCTCTCGTGCAGGCGGCGTTCTGGATCGTCAGCTATTTTCTGTACCTCGTCTACACCGTGCCCTATATCGTCTACGACCTGCTTCCGGCCGTGTTCCCGCAGGTCAACCAGTACCGCCTTGCGCTCGATGCGGCAACCGCGGCGCTGATCGCGATCGTCATGCTGAGCCCGCTGATCGCCTCACTTGCGGTCGTCGCCGCGATCGCCACCGTGCAGGTCTTGATTGCCGTCCTGCTCCTGGTCGTGACTTTCTCCAGCCTCGGGGCGCCGGCGGCGTCCTTTATCGGTCACGGCAATCTGGCGTCCATCCTGACTGCGGCCGGCAAGACATCGTCCCTCTACATCTGTGCCAGCCTGCCGCTCTTCCTCGCTGGCGAGGTCCGCGGCGGCAGCCGGACGGTGCAACGAGCCCTCGCGTGGACGTTCCCCGCGGTCGGAGCGCTCGCGGTCATCGCCGTCTTTCCCCTGGCCAACGCAACCCAGGCGGTGGTCGGCGCCGACATTCCCGGGGTGGCGCTTGCGCGGGCAGCGAACGTCCCAGGATTGACCGCGCTCGTCGGTGTTGGCGTGGCGCTCAGCGTCGCCGGGCTCATCTTCGCCGAGTTCCTCGCGCTGACCCGCCTCGTGGCTAATATCGTCACGCGCCCAACCCGATTTGTGGGGATCGTCTCCGTGGTTGCCTTCCTGGCAGCGACCGCCATCAGCCTGATCGATCCGTCTCGCGCCTACACGGTGCTCCTCAAGCCGTCACTGATCGCGCTCTGGATATCGCAGCTGCTCGTCGTCGCCGTCTATCCGTGGTTCGCCGCCAAGGGGTGGGGGCAGTCATCGCATGGATCGCTTCGCCTCGGCGATATCGGCCTCGCGGTCGCTGCATCGCTCCTGATGCTTTTCGCCCTCTACCAATCGGTGACCAGCGGCGGGACCTGATGGAATTGCTTATGCCTTCGGGATTCTGACGGCGCGTAGATGGCGGCCGGTCGGCGTAGCCCTCCGCGCGGCAGCAGACGGGCCGGGCCGCCTCGCTATGACGCTGTTTTTGCATTCGGGGTACTGGACGAGGAAGAAAGAGGCTTTACGCCGGCTGAACAACGATCGATTTGTGCTCAGTAGAACCGGCCCGGCGAGCACGTGCGGAGGGGTGGGCCGACAGGCCGCAAAGATTTGGGCCGACAGGCCGCAAAGATTTGGGCCGACAGGCCGCAAAGACTTGCGCCGACAACTCTCCAGAACCTACGCCGTTTTTTCCGCCCCGAACGACGCCAGCCGCAGGGTGCCGTCTTCAGTCGTGCATTCGGTGAGCAGACGCTCGATGCCCGACGCCGGTAACGGCCTCGAGACGTAATATCCCTGGCCGGCGTAGCACCCGATCGACCGCAGCGCGGCTAGCTGCTCGACCCGCTCGATCCCATCCGCCATCGTCATGATCTTGAGGCTGTTGCCGAGCTCGGTGACGGCGCGCGCGACCGCCCAGTCGGTGGCGCTGTTCGTCATCCGGTCGACGAACGAGCGGTCGAGCTTGACATAGTCCACCGGCAGGTCGCGCAGGGCCGTCAGGGGCGCCGCATCGGCGCCGAAGTTGCCCAGCGCCAGCTTGATGCCTCGCTTGTGCAGCTCCATCAACTTCGCAAGCGTCGTGCTCCCGTCCAGGCTCGCGCCTTTCGTTAGCTCCAGCACCAGGCGGCGCGGCTCGAAGCCGGCGGCCGTGCAGGCGTGCATGACGTCCTGGGTCAGGTTTTCGTCCGCCAGCCCGCGACGGCTCACGTTCACGCTCACCGTCAGCAACGGTTCCATCGACGCTCCCACCTTCCATTGCCATTGCCGTCCGTCGGAGCAGGCCTGCCCCAACACCCAGCGCTGCAACGGGCCGACGAGGCCGGTTTCTTCGGCCAGCGGAATGAACTCACCGGCGGACAGCAATCCGCGCCGTGGATGGTTCCAGCGCAGCAGGCCTTCAAAGCCCAGGATCGCCCCGTCGCTCAAGCGCACCGAAGGCTGATAGTGCAGCACCACCTGGCGCCGCTCGATCGCGTGCTGCAAGTCCGCCTCCAGCTCCATCCGATCGGTGATCGACGCCTGCTGCTCGGGCGCGTAGCGCTCGTAGCGGCCCTTGCCATTTTGCTTGGCGGCCTTCACCGCGATGTCCGCGTTGCGCATCAGCGTCTCTGCCGTGTCCTCGCTTCGGCTCTGGAGCGCGATCCCGATACTCAGGCGGACATTGATTTCGCGCTGCTCGATCCGAAACGGCGCGCGGAACAGCTCGAAGATACGTTCCGCCTGCTTGGCCGCCAGGTCTTCCTGGATCACATTCTGCATCAGCACGGCAAATTCGTCGCCGCCCACGCGTGCCACGACGTCGCCCGGGCGAATGATCTTTTCCAGCCGGACGCCGACCATCCCCAGCAGTTCGTCGCCTGCGTGTTGCCCCAGCGCGTCGTTGATCACGCCGAAGTCGTCGATGTCGATCGTCATCACTGCCGCTCCGCGTCCGGGCTGGCTTCGCATCAGCGTCTCGTCCAGCTGGTTGCGAAAGGCGATCCGGTTTGGCAGGCTGGTCACCGGGTCGTGGGCCGCCAGGTGCGCCAGCCGCTCCTCCATGTCCTTTCGGTCGGTGACATCGCGAATGTTGATCACCATCGCCTGCGGGCTCGACTGGTGCAGCATGTTCGTGATTGTGAGCTCGCAATGGGTCCAGCTCCCCAGCTTGTGGCGGAAGCGGCAGCCGAGCGTGACCGGATGGGCGGATGCGGTGAGCGCCTTCTTCAACCCGTTGTAGAAAATCGGCTGGTCACCCGGGTGCAGGTAATCGCTGAACGATTGCCCGTTGAGCTCGGTCGGGCTGTAGGCGAAGAACCGGTCGATCGACGTGCTGACGAACTGCACCATCCCGTTGTCATCGGCCAGGATCATCACGTCGCCAGAGTTTTGCACCAGTGAGCGGAAGTGTGCTTCGCTCTCGCGCAGTGCGACCGCCTGCGCCTCGAGCCGCTGGTTGAGGGTCAGGTTGTCCCAGAGCACGATAGATTGCCGAACCAGCACGAGAACGACCACGACGGCGGTGGTCCACATCAGGAACGGATCGGCCTGGCCGGTCAGCGCCCTTTCCAGCACCACCGCGGCCGCGATCGCGACCGAGCCGTATGGGAGGAACAGCACCAGGTCGCCGGAATGTTCACCATCCACCTTCAATCCGGTGGCCGGCACCAGCGTCGCGCGTAGCGCGCCGAGCGCGATCAGCAGATAGCCGGCGACCCATCCGGTATCGATCAGCTGCGCCGGTCCGTACATCTTCACCGTCGTCAGGTAGGCGAACGCACTGTCGGAAAGCAGGTTCGCGAAGAGTCCGGCAGCCACCAGCATCAACGGCAGACGCATTGATCTCGCCATCCGTCCGACCAGCAGGAGCGCCATGATCGCGACCGCGACGTCACTGATCGGATAAGCGAGCCCGATCGAGGTGGACAGCAGGCTGTCACCGGCCGCTCGGTAGACCACCCCCAGCACGGTCGCCCAGCTGACGGCCAGCAGCGCGCACGCCATGATCGCGCCGTCCAGCAGGAAGGCCAGGCGCGACGCGGTTCGGTGACGCCCGGGGAAGACGGCAATCGCCGCGATCGCCAGCGGCACCGCGCCCAGGTAGCCGGCGTCCGCCAGCGAAGGAAACGGGACCTGATGCCCCTGGAACACCTCAATGAACGACCAGATCGCCTCGCCCACCGTCCATGAGGCGGCGCACCCACCCAGCAGCGCCCATGCAGTACGCGTCCGGCCTTGATTGTGGACGGCGGCCAGCACACAGGCGGCGGCGCCGATGCCGCCGGCAACCGCCTCCCCGAAATCGTCGACCGCCTCCGTCAGCGTGATGCCACCGATCCGCAGCTCGATCCACAGGCCGAATGCGAGCGTCAACAGCAGCGCGACGGCACAGGCAAGCAGAAACAGAACAGACTGCCTCTGGCGACGGACCCTGGAAGACCCGCTCATTCCCAACCAGTGCGACGCCCAATCCCCCGTCCCCTTGTGGCCACCGGTCCTTTCGTGACAAACCGGTAACAGGCGGCCGATGCGCAGGTAGCGCGGTTAACGCGTGCTGACAGTCACCAGTTTGACGGCGGACGCCAGGGTATCCGTCCCACGCAACGCCCACCGGAATTTTTCGGGTCCCGTTTGCGTCGTCGATGGGACGTTAAAGCGCATGGCAAAGGTGACGCTGGCGCCGGGCTGCACCGTCCCGACCGGCCCGCAGTTGAGCTGATACCCCACCAGCCCGTCGGGCGTAAAGCCTTCGTCGTATGTGGGGCAGGTGTCGAAGACAATTGGCGCTCCCGAGACATTAGTCAGCGTCACCGTGAAGCTCACTGTTTTGCCGGCAACGATGTGATCCGGCACCTGCATGGAGACCTGCCACTGCGGTACTGCCTGGGAGACCACCTGATCGGCGGAAGGCGGCTCGATCGGTCCCACCAGGAGGCGCCGACCCTGCGACGGATCGTCACACCGCGACGGGCCCCAGGCCAGCCCCTCGTTCAACAGCGGCACCCGGGTCGACTTCGCGCTGCCAGGCATTGCCAGGTCGACCGCGACGATCTCGGGCGCCGTCGTGCCGCAGTCGTACCACTCGAAGAGAACGTACCCATTCGGACCGCCCTGATGGGGAACCGGCGCGGCCTGGTTCGGTTGAAGCACGCCCGTCGGGATGTCTCCGCGGCCGGTGCCGACGATACCGCTCGGATCGTTCGATTCCTGCAGCGGCACGACCGTTCCCGTCTTGCTGATCAACGACAAATGCGGGAAGCCTTGCACCGCGCATGCCGTTGTGCTCTTGTTCGCCAGCGCGATGCCGTACACGATGTGACCGGTCGCTCCGCTGGCGCCGTTTGAAACGAAGTACAGGTCGTTGATTCCGCAGCTGCGAACCACCTGGGCGGCGGGAATGGGTCCGATCGAGTTCGCGACATTCCAGAATTCGGCTTCAGTCAACCCTTCGGTGGAGAGAAAGTACGGAAGACCGGGCTGTCCGCCGACACTCGTACCCGGCTCGTTCCACATCAGCCACCGATGGCTGGTGGGCACGGTCGCATCGTCGATCTGGTACTGGGCGCGGACCCCGCGATAAGTTGGGGTCGACTGACGAACGTTCGGCGTTCCAGGAGCTGGGTTGGCCACGACGATCGCAAAGGAGATCTTTTGGCCGCCGGCCCCGACATACTGGACGCTGAACGTACGGGAATCGTCGTAGAGCTGCGCCTGAAACCCCGCTGGAATCGCCGCGGGCAAGAGGACCGGCCTGACATCAGTCACGGTCTTCCGGACGTCCTGGGCGGCCTGGTCGGGCCACAGGATCTTCGGAGACTGCGGATTCACCGAATTCGCCGGCAGCGGTATCCAGGGAATGACGCCCGAAACGGCCGACGGCGACGGCGTCGGCGACGGCTTCACCGGTCCTGGCGTCGCGGTGTGCAGTCGTGCGAACCCGAGAGCGACGAGCCCAACGAAAACGATCAGCGCGGCGGCCAGGGAAAGCTCTCGCACAAGCGAGCGCCGGACTGGCTCTGGAGAGGTCGCGATCCGCGCCATAACGCTGGCGTGCAGCGTCGGCGGTGGCGGCGTGCCGTCTTTGAAGGCCGGCGCCAGCCGGCGGAGGCCGTCTTCCAGCTCAACTGGCGCGTTCATGCCAGCGCCTCCCCGGTTACGGACGCGGGACCGAGCCGGTCGCGAAGTCGCTTCAGTGCGCGGTGCAGACGCACCCGCGCGGCAGTCTCGCTGACCCCCAGCACCTGGGCGACCTCCCTGAACGGCAGCTCGTCGAAGTAGTGCAGGTAGATCGCCTGGCGGTCGGCGAATGGCATTGCCAGCAACGCATTCAGCAAGTCGCGATCCTGCGCACGGTGGATCACCTCATCGACTGGATCGACGGGCGGCCGATCCCAGAAGCGAATCGTGGCCTCGAGCCGGCGGCGCCGGTGGTAATCGCGGGCAAGATTGCTGATGGCGCGATACAACCAGCGTCGAAAATCGGGCTCGGCGGTGGGCGTATGCGGCGACGACCACACCCTCACAAATGCCTCCTGCACCATTTCCTCGGCAATCGCGCGATTCTGGGTCAGCATTACGGCAAAGTGGTAGGCCGGTCGCTCGAACGTCCGGGCTAGCGGCTCGAACCAGGTTCGATCGGCGTCCACTTGGCCCTCCTTTACGTGTTGCCATGCACAACGGACGAGGGCGGCGTTCGTTACATCCGTTGTACCCTTGGTCGATGGCGACCGAACCGCCGAACCAGACCCCGTTGCCGCCTCGGAGGTCCCGCGAATGGTACGGGCGGTCAGGCGGTGGCTTGTTTCTCGCCGTTGCGCTGGTGGTTGTCGGCGCCTACTTCCTGCTCCGGAATCTTGGCGTCATCTCCTGGCTCAGGGACGATATTTTCTGGCCCTCCGTCCTGATCGTCGTCGGCCTGCTGTTGCTCCTGCGGCGTGGCGCCTGGTGGCGCTGACCCAACATCCCCCTCTGGGGGAGGGTCGGGGTGGGGGGCGTGCAGCCCTTTAGTCCGCTTCGAGAGACTGGCAACCTGGTCGCCTTCTCAGGACAGGTGGGTGAGCGTGATGGTCAGTTGGTCGCGGGAGGCTTCGTGCCGGAGTTGAACCAGGCGCTGGCGAATCTCGGTCGACTCATCAAAGGCGCTGGTCTCTCGCCCACCGACGTCATCAAGACCAATGTGTACCTCGCGAACATCGCCGATTGGGCCCAGCTCAACGAGCCGTACATGAGGTTTTTTGGTGATCCGCTTCCCGCCAGGACCGCGCTGGCCGTCGCCGCTCTTCCTCTCGGCGCCCGGGTTGAGATCGAGGCCTGGGCGGTGCGACCAGGGTAGGTAGTGCTGCGTCGCTTCCGCCAGGTGGACGTGTTCACCGACACGCCCTACCAGGGCAATCCGTTAGCGGTTGTCCTCGACAGTGATGGGTTGACGACCGCCCAGATGCAGGGGTTCGCGCGCTGGGCGAACCTGTCGGAGACCACCTTCGTGCTTCCACCGACGGCCCCAGGCGCGGATTATCAGGTCCGGATTTTCACGCCGGTATCCGAGCTGCCGTTTGCGGGACACCCCACCCTCGGCACCTGCTATGCCTGGCTCTCAACCGGGCAACAGACGGCGCGCTCAGGCCTCATCGTTCAGCAGTGCGCCGCCGGCCTGATCCCGATTCGCCAAACAACCGCGGGCCTGGCATTCGCGGCGCCGCCGCTGATTCGCTCGGGACCAGTCGAGGAGCCGCTGCTCCAGCACGTCACGGAGGTCCTCCGCCTCGCGAGGACGGACATCGTGGACTCCGAATGGGCGGACAACGGGCCCGGCTGGATTGCGGTGCTACTGAAAAGTGCCGACGCCGTCCTCGAACTGAAGCCAGGCGTCGTTGATCTCGACGTCGGCGTGGTCGGCCCCTATCCCAAGGGATCGCCTGAGGCATTCGAGTTACGGGCGTTCTTTCCCAAGGATGACGCCACGGTGGAGGATCCAGTGACAGGAAGCCTGAATGCGTCCGTCGCCCAGTGGCTGCTCCGGACTGGTCGTGCAACAGCCCCGTATGTCGCGAGTCAGGGTCGTGCCCTGGGCCGCGCCGGGCGCGTCCACATCACGTCTGATCAGGAAGGGACGATTTGGGTCGGCGGCGGCATCGTGACCTGCATCACCGGAGACGTCGACCTCTGAACGCCGAGGCTAACGGCGAAGACCAGGAGCGCAATGAGCCAGGCGCCCTCCAGGACGAGGAACGGTCCATGCATGTGCGGCTCGTTCGCAAAGAAGAACGGGAGGTACCCCACCATCATCAGCGCCTTGAGCCAGCGCGACGGTTGCAGCCGAAGGATGAGCCAGGCAGCGATGAGGAGGGCTGCCAGGTCGGTCACGCTTAGATACGGAGTCGCAAGCATGGACCCGGACAGGCCCGCGGCAATCGGGAGCTCCGCGCCCCGGCGAGCGGCTACCCGGCCAATCGATACGGCGATCCCCCCTGCGAGCACGTTTATGGTGGCGGCCAGGACGCCGGGCCCGATCGTCGAAGCCACGCTATTGAATCGAATGCCGGGAAGTCGATATCCAATCTCGATGGCATGCCGCCAATCCTGAAGGCCATGCAATCCCAGAGCGACCAGGCATAGGGCAGCCAGCGCCATCGAGAAAAGCGCCCAGCCGGTGAAGACGCGCACCCGCCCGGCGAGTAGGAGCGCAAAGGGGACCAGGAAACTTGACTGTGGCTTCAGGGCGATGACGGAGAGTGCCGCAGCGGCCAGGAGAGGCTGCTCCCGCCCGATGAACCAGTAGCACAGGCAAACCGCCGCCAGGACCACCATGGTGGGCTGTCCAAGCGCCAGACCGAGCGTGACCGGGTAGAGTGCGAGCCCGGCAACTAGGAGAAATAAACGACGGCCTATGGAGCCGGATGCCAGGATGCGCCAGCAGAAGAGGTAACAGCCAACCAAGAAGCTGTCCCAGATCGCGAGCGCAACCGGATACGGCAGCAAGCTCAGCGGTGCGAGGACCCAGGCGAACACCGGCGGGTGTAGAAAGGGAAGCCAGTTACCCGACGCCGCATAGAGCGCGGGCATCGAAACGGAGGTGTTGTACATCTGGGCCCAGCCATGGGCCATACCGGTGCGCGCCGCAAAGTAAAAGTCGGAGAAATCGAGCTGCCAGGGCGCCTTGATGGTCAGCGCGAAGTACTGAACGACGCTGAAGACGAGAAGGACAAGCACCACAGCCACTGCGGCCACCTGGACACGGCCGTCCCTGGGTTTTGGCAGCTGGAGAGCGCCCCGGGCAAGCGCAGGCGCGCTCAAGGCCGCTCGTTTGTGGCGCGTGGACGGTTCACGGTGCCCAAGAGACAACGCCCTGGGCCCTCCAAACCTTCCCAATACGAAGAGCCCCGCGCACCGGCGCGAGGCTCTTTCTTGATCCTGGTTAGGACCTAGGCGGCCAGCTGAACGTTGGTCGCCCGCGGACCCTTGGGGCTCGGCTCCGTTACGAACGAAACCTTGGCGCCGGTATCCAGCCGGTCGAAGTCGATTGTGCCGCTGCGGTGGAAGAAGTAGTCATTGCCGTCTTCGGCAGTGATAAACCCGAATCCACGCTCGGCGACGAGCTTCTTGATGGTTCCAGACACTTTGTGTGGACCTCCTTTCCCGAACGTAATGCCTCGCGCTTTCGAGGCCTGTTCGAGCGGGGCCCACGGCGAGCGCACCCGCGCCGGGTGCATCGAGATCTTACCCTACCTTGCCCGGCATCAAACCGGGATGCCACAAATCGTGCTCAGTCCGAGACTTCGGTGATCAATACCCAGGAGACGTAGACGTTCCAGCCGAACATGAAAAGCATCACCAGCGCCAGCAGGTAAAACCCTCCGCCCGTCCGCAGCATCAGACTCAACCCCGAGGCCAGGAACAGGATGATCCAGATCAACCCACCGGCCGATTCGAGGATCGTCCGTACACGAGGACGGTCCGGCCCCAGCGCTCTCCGGCTACGGGAAATCGCATTGGCCGTGTAGATCAGGGAGGCGACTGCCGCAACCTCGACCTCGATGCCTACCGCCATGGTCGATTGGCCCGGTACCAGAACCGCACCCGAAAGGGCGAGCTGAGTCAGCAGCGAGATCAGAGTTCCCACGGCTCTCGTCCCGTACAGCGGGTGGTCTGTGATCGCTTTCGCGTGCATCGACATCGCGACTAAGAGCAGCCCCGTCAACGCCGCCGACGCGCCGCCGGTCATGACATAAAAATCGCGCCAGCTGTCGGCGGAGTAGGCCATGTATGCTCGGCACTGTAGCGGACGCATGATCACGAATCTGGCGGCGTTCCTCGGCATCGCGTTTCTCGTGATCGCGACGCCTGGCCAGGACACCGCGCTCACGATCCGGAATACGCTGGTGGGCGGCCGCCGCGGCGGGATCGCCACCGGTGCCGGGGTGGTCAGCGGCCTTGCCACCTGGACTGTCGCTAGCAGCGCCGGGCTGGCCGCGCTCATCGTCGCCTCGCAGCCTCTGTTTCTCGCCGTCCGGCTGATTGGCGCCGCCTACCTCGTGTTTCTCGGCCTTCAGGCCCTCTACTCGGCCTACAAACGACCGTCACCCGCCCCGCGTTCACCGTCACCCGCCCCGGGTTCACCCTCCCCCTCTGAGGGAGGGCAGGGTGGGGGCCTCCGGCTGAAGGCCGCCTACCGTCAGGGCCTCTTCAGCAACCTCAGCAATCCGAAGATCGTCGTCTTCTTTCTCAGCCTGCTCCCGCAGTTTGTGACCCGCAGTGCCGCGTCGTTCCTGGGCCTGCTGCTTCTTGGCGCCATCTTCTGCAGCATCACGCTCACGTGGCTGACGCTCTACGCGATCGTCGTCTCGCGTATCGGCGACTTCCTCCGCCGTGACCGCATTCGACGAGCCATGGAGGCGACCACCGGCGTCGTGCTCGTCGGGCTCGGGCTTCGCCTGGCGACCAACCCCCGATAACGGCGCAAATTTGGGGACTGTCTCCAAGTTGAACGGGTATGGGCCCCATCCTGGCCGTGATCGTCCCTGCCTTTAACGAGGCAGCCACCCTCGGATCGCTCGTGCGCCGGGTCCTCGCGCAGTCCTGCGTTCAGCAGGTCATCATCGTGGACGACGGATCGATTGATGGGACCTTCGAGGTTGCCCGAACCTTTCTCGGCGATCAGCGCGTCAGCGTCCATCGCCACCCGGTTAATCGCGGCAAGGGGGCCGCGATCAGAACGGCCATCGATGTAGCGCGAGCCTCGATCGCCATCATTCAGGACGCCGACCTCGAATACGATCCTGCGGAATATCCGCTGATGATCGCGCCGATTCTCCAAGGCCGGGCGGATGTCGTCTACGGTGTTCGAGGGTTTGCCGGCCACACGGCATATTCGTACTGGTTCGTTGTCGGCAACCGGCTGGTCACGACTGCCACCAACGTCCTGTTCAACTGTTACATCCAGGACATGGAGACCGGGTTCAAAGCGGTTCGAACCGATCTCCTTCGTCGGCTGGGGCTGCGGGGCGACCGTTTCGACATCGAGCCGGAGATGACGGCGCGCATTCTGCGACTGGGATATCGGATCCACGAAGTTCCGATCACGTATTACGCGCGCACCCGGGCAGAGGGAAAGAAGCTCACCTGGCTCGATGGCGTCCGGGCCCTGGGCACGCTGATCGCCCTGAGGGCATCGTCAAGAGGGCGGCTGTTCAGCAATGAGGACCCTTACCACCGCAGTCGGCTGCGGGAGCTCGCCGTCGCCTCGCGCCTGCCGGACGTGCCAGCCGATCGGGCCGCCTAGGGCGGGGACAAAAAACAACGAGGGCCCCGAAGGGCCCTCGTGATTCCTCTTTCCTTCCCCCTGTGGGGAGGGCAGAGTCGGGCGTTACTGGCCGAGACCGCCAGAGATGTTGCAGAACACGTTCTTGACCTGGTTGCCAAGAAGGATCAGGACGACGATGACTACGACCGCGATCAACACGAGGATAAGGGCATACTCGACCATACCCTGTCCTTCCTCGCGGTTGAACAGAGCGCGCAGACGCAGATACAGGCTGGTCAACATGGATTTCACCTCCCGTTTTGGAGACTGGAGCCAGTCTGACAGCGCTCCAGGTACGACGGGTCGCATGGCCGTACACCAGTTGCCCGCTCCTGGTGACGATCCGGCAAACTATGGGCCAAATCTCCGCAAAATTCCGTAGGCCGCTGCGCCGCATCGGGAATTTGGTCCGTGGCCTCGGCCCTGGTCTGGTGGCCGGCTCATCCGATGTCGACCCGACCACGGTGGCGACGATCTCGGTCGCCGGTGCCAGTACCGGCTACCGTCTCTCCCTCCTCACCCTCCTCATTTATCCGATGCTGGCCAGCGTCCAGATCATCAGCGCCCAGCTCGGTGTGGTCGCCAAAGCCGGCTTGCAGCGTGTGGTCAAGGACCTCTATGGCCGTCCATGGAGTCTGATCCTGCTCACCTCCGTGCTCGTGGTAAACGTGATCACGGTCGCCGCCGACATGGAAGCCGGTGCCGCGGCGCTGGCATTGGTAGTGCCGATCGATCTTCGTTGGTTCGTGGTCCCCTATGCCCTCGTGCTCGCGGCGGTCCTCGTGCTGGGAAGCTATGAAAGCGTCGTGCGGATCTTCAAGTACGTCTTGCTGATCTTCGTCGCCTATATCCTCTCCGCCTTCCTCGCCCATCCGGACTGGGGCAGAGTGCTGAGGGCGACCTTGCTACCCTCGCTATCGCCAGACCCGCGCCTGATTCAGGCCGCGCTGGCGATCCTTGGCACAACGCTCACGGCCTATGCCTACATCTGGGAGACCCAGGAGGAGGCGGAAGAGGGCGCGCCGATCGGCCGCCTCGGTCACGCTCGGATGGATGCAGGGGCCGGGATGCTGGTCGCGGTCGCGATGTTCTGGTTCATCCTCATCACGGCCGGCACGACGCTCGGCGTGCACCACAAGCAGGTCGAAACCGCCCAGCAGGCGGCCGCGGCGCTTCGTCCCATCGCCGGGCCCCTGGCGTCCTATCTGTTTGCGGCGGGTCTGCTCGCCTCATCGGTGATCGCCGTGCCCGTGCTCGCTTCGTCGTCGGCATATCTGCTGACTACGGAATTGGGTCTTCCTGTCGGGCTCTCAAAGAAACCGGCGCAGGCACGGGCCTTTTACGCAGCGATTCTGATCATGCTGCTGATCGGCGTGATCATCTCGTTTGCCGGCGTTGCCCCCATTCGCCTGCTGTTCGCGGCCAGCATTGCCGGCGGCCTCGGAACGCCCATCGGCCTGATCTTCTTGCTACTCGCGGCCCGGAGTCACCGGGCGATGCAGGCGCATCGCATCGGCGGCCTGTTGACCACGCTCGGCCTGTTGACGACCGCGCTGGTGACCGTGGTCAGCGCCATGTTCCTCTGGCAGCAGCTGGGAAGCCGGTTGTTCGGCCATTAGCTGGCTCGCGCCAAGGGCCCAGGCTGCTCCGCAGCCAATTGCAGGTCCTCCCGGTCGAGTCGCGCGGCCATGCGAAAAAGGCGGAAGCCGATAAATCCGAGGACAGCGATCAGGATCGGAACCACAAGCGCGATGTTGCGCCAGATCGGGTCGATCCTGCCGGAAAGCAGCATCGTCAGTTGCCCGTGGAGAGGGATGAACTGCCAGTCGTAATCCAGCCGGCCTGTCGTCAGCTGTACAACCTGCCACAGCGGACAGCCCGGGCAGGCGTGCCGCGCAGCCGTGTTCAGTGCCGTCGCCACGCTCGTGTAGTACTGGCCATATGGAACGATCTGGTTCAACAGCTCGACACCAATGCTCAGCGAGCTCAACAATATTGTCAGCGCCAGCATGACAATTGCCCTCCCCCTCTGGGGCAGGGCAGGGTGGGGGATGAAAGCGATCGGCACGAAAAGGAGCGGCACAATCGGGACCAAGAACCTTGGACCGAAGGTGATTCCCCCATCCCATCCGAACCACTGTCCGTAGAAAGCGAGGCGAACTGCGACCAATCCGGCGATCAGGAGCGTTATCCTCGGCCAGCGCTGGTATAACGCCCTAACCCCGAAACCGCCAAGCAACACCAGGGGGACGTAGACGATGAGACCGGCGCCGGGACTGAACAGCAATCCGAAGACACCGACCGGCAGCGGTGTAGAGAACTGGAAGGTTCCTATGTACGGGCTGGCCAGCGGACGCCCGTACCGGAACAGGTCATAGGCAAGGTTGACGGCCGTCACGATCGCGATAGGCGATGCGAGCAGAGCGAAGGCCACCAACCGCTCCCGCATTGATCGAGTGACGTCGCGGTAGAGCGCGTAAACCAGGTAGACCGACACAGGGGCCACCACAAGCAGCATGGAATCCCAGCGCGCCAGCAGCGCGAGGCCGGCCGCGCCGCCTGCGGCGAGCAGCCACCACCGGCTCCCTCGTTCGTAGCGGCGAACGAAGAGCAGGCTGGCCACGATGCATAGCCCAACGAGCGGTTCGCTGTAAAGGACGCCGCTGTACGCCCAGGCGAGGCTTCCAAACGCATAGAGCAGACCAACCGCAAACGCTCGCTTCCAGGAAACACCAAGCTGGACCAGCAGGCCCAACAGCGCAACCACCGTCAATGCGGTCACGATCGGTTCGAACGTCGGGATCAGCGCCGTGCCATCGCCAAACAGCAGTTGCCCAACCACAAAGAAAGGAACCAGGAGCAGCGAGACGGCCAGCCCGTAAAACGAGTACGGCTCGTTCAGGTGCAGCACGGGATCATGAATCCGGAGGCTATGCGCCGTGACCAGACTCTTCGTGACGCGGAACATCATGTCTCCGTCGTACGGCAGGTAGCGTCGGACGCAGACCCAGTAGATAAAGGCGAGCAGTAGGAAAAGCCCGCCGGCCATGGCCTTGCTGGCCATCGGTCTCAGGCGGCCGCCTGCTCGGAGCTGATTGCTGGCAGCCGCAACGTCGCGCGCGGTCTCAGCCAACGCGATGGAAGGGCAACCTCGCTGGCGAGGTAAGTGGCCAACGCGACAAGCGTCTTGAGTCCATAGATAACCGACGTCTTGAACCCGATCGAGCTCGCGTCCTCGAAGTACCGACCTACCGCCTGAATCTCGGCAACCCGGAAGCCGAAACTCGCGGCCTGGATGAGCAGCTGGGTATCAAAAACGAAATCGTTGGAGTTTTCCGCGTACGGAATGGTCTCCAGGAACCGTCGCGAGTAGGCTCGGTAGCCGGTGTGGTACTCGGATAGGTTCAGGCCGAGCACGCGGTTCTCCGTCCAGGTTAGGAATCGGTTGCCCATCCGCTTCCATGACGGCATGCCGGCCGCTGCCGGATCAATCCCCAGCCAACGCGACCCGAGCACGACGTCGCCCTTGCCCTCCTCGACCGCCCGGCAAAGCGCGGGCACCAGGCCTGGGTCATATTGCCCGTCGGGGTGCAACATGACCACCACCTCGGCCCCCATCAGGAGCGCGTTGGCGTAGCAGGTCTTCTGATTGCCCCCATAACCCAGGTTCCGCGGATGCTTGATGACGTCGATGCCCAACTCCAACGCAACCTCCGCGGTGCGATCGAGGCTGGCGTCATCGACCAGGAGGATCCGGTCGGCTTCGCCGCGCGGGATACCGGCCACGACGTCGCGCAGGGTCTTCTCCGCCCGATACGCAGGCAGGACGACCACCCGACGGGCTCTCGGGCCGAGATCGTCGAGCCGTGGCAGCCACATCTGCCTCGGCCGGGCGCTCAGCGCAAAGAGCGCGACCAGCCAGGCGCACCGGACGGCGATCGTCGGGACCGGCCAGGAATCCGCGTTGGCAAACACCAGCGGCACGTAGCAGATCACGAGCAGAACCTTTTGCCACGGTTGGAGGCCAACGCGCAGCGCGAGCCACGCGCTGAGGATCAGGCCCGTGAGGTCGTAGACATTCAGGTACGGCGTGACCAGGGTCGACCCAACCAGGCCGACCGCGATCGGCAACTCCGGCCCGCGACGCCGGGCGCGCCATGCCGTCGATAGGGTCAAGCCCAGGGCGATCACGCCGATCGCCACCGCCGGCACTCCTGGAAAGACCCAGTTGACGGAAACCAATGTCAGCTTAGGCAGGTAATAGACGATGTAACTCGCATATTCGAAATTCCGAATCCCCTGCACACCAATCGCCAGCAGTGATGCGATGGTCAGGGGAACCGCGACCAGCGCCCATCCGACGAAAACCCGACGGTAGCCTGCCACCAGCAGCGTGAGGGGTACCAGCAGGGCGGTCTGCGGTTTAAGCACCATGACGCCCAACACCATGCCCGCCAACAACGGCTTGTTGTGCCGGATTAACCACCAGCAGCCGGCAATCGCCGCCATGACGAGGCTCACGACCTGCCCAAGACGCAGCAGCATCTGGACGAAGTACAGCCCAAGGGTTGCCATCAAGTGGGCAAACCGATCGAGGCGGCTTCCGGGGGCGAGGATGCGCCAGGCGAGCAGTAGTGCGCCGAACATCGCGGCGCTCCAGATCGTCAGGGCGACGGGATACGCGAGGAAAGTAAAGGGAACCGCGAGCCAGGCCATCGGAGGAGGCGTCAGATAGGGCATCCAGCGGTGGCTCGCCTGCCACAGCGCCGGAAGATAGATGTTGGGGTCGTACATTGCCGCCCAGCCCCGGTTGAGCCCGACACGGGCGGCGAGGTAATAGAGGAAGAAGTCTGAATGCTTGGGAACCGCCGCCAGGAAATCGGCGTAGTCCAGGGCATTGACGATCACGAGGATCGAGGTTGCCGTCAGCACGATCGTGAGCCGAACCTTTCTCGGTAGATGGGTCACGACCGCGAATCCGCGCGATGCGGCAGTGCTAACCGGCTTGATGGCGAGACCCTCTGGTAGGCACCTGTAATCGACCTTAAGCGGCCTCATCGATCCGCATGGGGACGTGCCGACCGCCGATCTCCCGATCTGAGGCTCGTGCCTCCTCGTGGTACTCGGCATCCGAATTGACCTTCCAGACGTCGTAGGTGGTCCCAGTGGCGATGTTCCGCGCCGCCAGCAGGGCGGTCATCATTGAATGGTCCTGGTTGTTGTAGTGGTGCATGCCGTTCCGGCCGACCAGGTGCAGGTTGGGCAGCGCGCGCTCGAGATACTCGCGGACCACCGCGACATGCTCGCGGTACTGATCGTCATAGACCGGGTAAGCCTTTTGGACTCTCACCGTCGCCCCCCAGGCCACCTCTTCCGGCCGGCAGATCCCAAGGGTGGCCAGCTCGCGCCGGCCCAGGTCGACTAGTTCTTCGTCGCTCGATGTCCACAATCCGTCGCCTTCGAAGCAGAAGTACTCGAGGCCGAGGCACGTCGCCCGTTGGTCCGGCACCATGTCCGGGCTCCAGTTCTTGAAATTCTGGATCCGTCCAACCTTCACTGCCGGGTCGTGGATATAGATCCAGTTGTCGGGAAACAGCGAGTCCCGCTTGACGACCACTGCTACGGTCAGAAAGTCGCGATATTTCAATTTCGCGGCCGCCTCGCGGACGGGCGTCGGCAACGGTGGGTCGCACCGCTCGATCAGCTCGCGGATCGGCAAGGTCGAAATGAAATCGGTGCCTTCGATGACCTGCCTGCCGGAGGCACCTTGGATCGCGACGCTCCGAATCATTCCTCCGCTGTGGCGAATGCTGGTCACCTCGGCGCCCAACTCGATCCTCCGGCCGCCGGCGACTAATTTGTCGCGCACTACCTCCCACAGTTGACCGGGCCCCAGCCGGGGATAGCGGAAGCGGTCGATCAAGGTCTTGATGACGGCGCCGCGCTCGTGTGGCTGAAAGCGCGCCGGGACCACGGCGTGCCGGATGGTTTCCATCAGGCTCAGGCCCTTGATCCGCTGAGCGGCCCAGTCGGCGGAAAGCTCGCTCGTGCTGATGCCCCAGACCTTCTCCGTGTAGGTCTTGAAGAAGATCGAAAAGAGCCGGTAGCCGAACTGGTTGCGGACCCAGTCCTCCAGCGAGCGCGGGTTCTTCACCGGGTGCATCCGCGCCCAGGCATAACTGAGCAGGCAGCGCATCGACTCGATCGGACCCAGGTTTCGAAGCGCGTTGACCGGTTTCAGCGGATAGTCGAAGTACTTCTGCCGGTAGTAGATGCGTGAGATGCGGGCACAGCTCCGCAGCTGCTCGCCCATCATCTCGGTCCAGAGATCTTCGATCTCCTGGCTCTTGCTGAAGAAACGGTGGCCGCCGATGTCGAATCGGTAGCCGTCGCGTTCGACCGTCCGTGCCAACCCACCGACGAAGCGGGGGTCCTTCTCCAGCACGGTGAGTGGCACGCCGTGACGGTTCAGCTCGTAAGCGGCGGTCAGGCCGGCCGGTCCAGCTCCGAGGATGACCACGTGCTTGGACGCCACTGCTGTGCAACGCCTCTTTCCCTCCCCCGCTTGCGGGGGAGGGTCAGGGTGGGGGCCGCTACGCGCAGCATCCAGGGGGCTGCGGCAAACAGAATCAGGGTTCCAGCAAGCAAGCGATTTGCCCCGGCAATGAGCAGCGGATTCGTGGTATGCGCGGCGCGAGCGAAGTCGCTGGCGTACGGCGGCCCGATCGGCAAATGTGGGATTGCCAGCAAGCAGAGGAGGGCCACGCCCAGAACGCCGAGCCTGGCCATTTCCCTCCCCCATTTGCGGGGGAAGGTCAAGGAGGGGACCCTGGCGATAAGCACCCATACCAGGGGCAACAGGATTACCAGGTGATGCTCCCAACTCACCGCCGACGCCAGGGGCAGGAGTGGCAGAAAGGTTAATCCTGAGAAGTCCCTAGCTTTGTGCGACTCCCTCCCCCTCTTGGGGAGGGTCAGGTTGGGGGCTCTAAGAATCCAGTAGCCGATAAGCCCCGCAACCACGATCAGCACCAGGATCGGCTCCCACGGCAGCTGAACCACCGGCGTTGTGTACGGATTTGCCTTGAACAGTCGGGCTACCAACCCCGCGATCGACTGGTTGCTGTAATAAGCAGTGCCACCCGCCAGCATCGGCAACACCCTCGTCGCATAGGTCAGGGTGTCCGCTGGCCGCAGCATGGCCGCGACCGCGCTGAACGCGACAAACCCACCCGCGATCCAGGCGGCGGCCCGAAACCGGCGTTCCCATAGAAGCCACAGGATCAATAGAGCTGGCGTCAGCTTCAGCGCAGCGGCCAGGCCCAACCAGATGCCGGACCGGGGCTTACCGTCGCTGATGCCCACAAGACCAAGGGTGACCAGCAGCAGGATTGGCAGGTTCGCCTGGGCCTGCGACCCTTCCACCCACAGCGGGTAGAACGCCAGCGTCAGGGCGATGGCGAACAGCGTCACGGTGCGCCCGACCGCAAGCCGGCGAAACACCAGCCAGAAGGCGAATGCCAGCGCGCTATGGGTCGCGATCAGCCACAGGGTTGGCAGGGCGGCTGGCGGCACCAGGCTCAGCGGCAGGAGCAGGATGGCGAAGAGAGGCGGGTAGATGAAGCCGTAGCGGAGCGTGGGGTCGCCCGGACTCTGCAGATAGGCCTCATAGAGCGGCCGCCCGGCGACCAGGTCCTTGGCCCCGCGCGCGTAGATAACCAGGTCCGGATGCGGCGGCACCGCGTTCAGGATCGCGACGAGGTAAAGCGTCCCGATGACGGCGATGCTCGCCGCAAGTAAGGCCGTCTTTGCGATTTCGTTTCCTCGCCGTGTCATCACAGTCTGGTGGTGCAACGGGAAGGGTGATCTCGGACTTGCCGTTAACTCTTCAAGGCGATGAGGATCTGCCTGATCGACAACCGCTCGGCCGGAGTCCTGGTCCCCGAGGCCGCCGGCTACGTCGGCGAGCTCGGCCCGGCGCTCGCGGAGGACCAGCGGGTCACGATCCTGACCATTGAGCCAGGCCTTCGTCGACTACCCGGGACGACCGCCCGCGTTCGCCGCTCCTTGAGCCAGAATCAACCGGAGATCGTGCACCTCAACAACCTCACGGGACTGACGCTCGCCGGGATCATGCTGGCCATCGGCAGCGACATCGAGCCCTTTCGACCAACGATCGTCCTCGGCCTGCATGATGACCGCCTGCTTCGCCGGGCACTCGCCTTCCACCGATGGATGACTCGCTCGATCAAGCTGGTCATCAGTCCGTCGTCGAAATTGCTCGACAGGCACCTTGCTCAGGACTTCTTTCCGGGCGCCGTGCAGGAAGTCATCCCCTACGGGATGCCCTATCACGCTGCCCGGCTCGCCGACGCCTATCGCCGACTGCTCATCGCCCGGCGTTCGGGCGATCTTCGCGACCACGCCGCCTAACCTTCTACCGGCCCTCAGGGGAGGGCCGGGTGGGGCCTCAAGAGGCGGCCGCAACCTCGTTGAACGACTGGAAGAAAATGACCCGCTGCGTCGCGATCACGGCTGGGCCTCCCGTGACCGTGACGACCACCGGTCCTCCGATGGTTCCCTGCGCGAAGCTGTAGTAGGCTTCCTGTCCCGCTCCCACGCTGAAGTTGTCCTGTAGGCCGGGCAACGTGATCGTCCCCGTCGATGTGCTTGCTCCGGGATTAAGGACGTGGACATTATCGACGCTCATTCCGGTGCTTTGGCGGTCATACCAATTGAAGTAGGACTTGGTCGAGGCATCCGACAGCTGAGACGCCGACACCTCGTTAAATGATTGGTAGTACTCCACGCGTTGGGAGGCGACGACCCCCGGACCGGATGTCACCATGACCGTGATTGGCCCACCGATCGTTCCCGCCGGGAAGCTATAAAACTGCTCCTGACCGGCGGCCACGCTGAAGTTCTGACTCGGCCCGCCGCTGATGGCAACCGTCCCGCTCGCCGCCGTGGCACCCGGGTTCAGAATGTGAACGTTGTCGACGCGCATACCGGCGCTTTGTCGGTCATACCAGTTGAAGTAGGAAGTGGTGGCGGCTGCGCTTGCGGGCCGAGCCCGGACTTCGTTGAAGGATCCGTAGTAGATGACCCGCTGGGAGGCGATCACGGCGGGACCGCTGCTGACGGCCACGGTTACGGGACCGCCGATCGTGCCGTTGGGGAATGAGTAATAGCCTTCCTGCCCCGCGCCAACGGAAAAACTCAGGGGCGCGGCCCCTGGAATGGTGATCGTTCCACTCGAGGTTGTGGTGGATGGATTCAGCAGGTGAATATTGTCCACGAACATTCCGGCGCTGGCCTTGTCGTACCAGTTGAAGTACGAAGTCATCGCGGCATCAGCCGCGGTGCTGGCGGCCACTTCGTTGAAGGAGTGATCGTACAGCACCCGCTGCGAGGGGATGATGCGCGCAGAAGATTGAACCGTTAGAGGTCCGCCGATGGTTCCCTGTGGAAAGTGGTAATAACCCTCCTGGCCCGGGCTTAGATTGAAGCCGAGGGTTCCGCCGCCGGACAGAGTGATGCAGCCAACCGCGTTAGTGGCCCCTGGGTTGACGACATGAACGTTGTCGACGTACATGCCGCTGCTCGCGGTGTCGTACCAGTTGAAGTAGCCCGTGTATGCGGGGGCGCTCGGACATGCCAGCATCGAGTATGTCAGCAGGCGATTGCTTCCCGGAACGAAGACGGTGTTGGCTGACTCGGAGGGCGAAGCGAAATGATTGACGCTAATCGCCGGGCTCTGATATCGCAATGCCCCGGTTGCCAGATCAAATGCGTACAGCCCGCTCCCGCCGGTATCGAGCGTCCAGGCCGCGCCTCCCGCCACGATTGGCGGGGTCGCCCAGAAGTTCGGACCGCGCCAGGCTACGGAGAACGACGGTCCCGCCGGGTTGTAGTTCAGCGCGACCAGTCCGTTGGCGCAGGGAACAATGATGTAGGGCGGCGCGTAGGCCGTGGCGCCGAAGGCCATAGCGCCGTTGCAGACGTCGCCTGCGGCAAGGTTGTTGTTCGGCGGAAACGCCTGCCCACCGACACCACCCAGGCTGTTGATGCGGATGACGTAGCCAATGCTTTGCTTGCCGACGATGAAGCCATATCCGCCACCAAGGACAAGTGGCGCCACGGAACCAAGATCGACATCGAAACACGTGTTGTTGTGCCAGTCGGGCTCGGTGAAGCTATCAAGCAAGGCGAGAGTCGGCGACAATCGCAGCACGCTTTGCGTCTGGTGGGGCTGCGACGGACAGCCGCTGTTCCCGGTCGCACCCAGGATGTCGCCGGTTGTGGAGTCAACCGCGAGTCCGCCCGTGGCCCAGAACGGCGTCCCGTTGACGGCCGTATCGGTCTCAAAGCTGATCAGGGCTTGGGTGCCGGCATTGACCCCGAGAATCCATCCGTGATAGGTGCCGCAGTCGCCGTCGCGGCCGCCAAATGGCACGTAGACATATCCGTTGGCCAGCGTCAGCGCGCCCCGCTGCCCGTTGTAGACCCAGTTCAAGCCGGCAGGCGCCAGTTTCGTTTGCGCGATGACGGCGCCGGTTGTCAGGTTCAGCGTGGTCAGGTAGTAATTGACGGCTCCGCCAACATTTAGCAATCCCGACACGTACAGGCGATTGCCTGCAGCATCCGCAACCGGCGTGCTCGTGATCCCGCCGAACGCCTGGCCACACCCCCAACCACTCGTGACGGCCGTTCCCACGAACACATCCCAGATCGGCGTGCCCGGCGTCGCGGAGGCAGTGTCGAAGTCATAGATGTGATTGCCCTCGGTGGCGACGTAGACGTGACTACCAACCACGACCGGTGACGCCATGACGATCCCGGTTAGGCTTGCGCTCGACCATCCTGGGCTGACGCTCGCGAAGTTGGGCTGGCTCGAGTCGTAGCCGGCCCGCGAATTGTCCTGGTGATAGGTCGGCCAATCGGCCGCAGTCGGCAAGATCGACGACGCCGCCAGCATGCTCACACCCACGAGCGATCCTTGGATCAGACGGCGGACCTGCATGTCGCGGGCCAGTCTACCGGTATCGGATTCCTGGCGCAAGCGTGACCGAGGCATTTGGTTACATAAGCGACATGAGTTCCCTCTCCGTCGTCGGGACCGGTTATGTCGGTCTGACTACGGCGGCGTGCCTGGCCGATCTGGGACACGAGGTGGTCGCGCTCGATATCGATGCGAGCAAGATCGCCACGCTTAAACAGGGAAAGCCGACCATCTACGAACCGGGCCTCCAGGAGCTCATGACCCGGGCCATCAAGGCTGACCGCCTTCGATTTACCACCGAGTATGCCGACGCGATTCCCAATTCCGAATTCGTCTTCGTCGCGGTTGGTACACCGATGGGCCGTCGCGGCGAAGCAGACCTTGTGTTTGTCAAGCAGGCGGCGAGGTCAATCGCAAAAGCAATGAAGCGCACGATGACCATCATCAACAAGAGCACGGTGCCGATCGGGACCGGCGATATCGTCTCGCGCATCATCGGCGAAAACCTCGAAGAGGAGATTCCGTTTTCCGTCGTCTCGAATCCTGAGTTTCTTCGCGAGGGCAGCGCCATCCACGACTTCATGCACCCAGACCGGTTGGTGTTTGGCTCCCATAGCCGCCCGGCCGCAGAGGCGGTGGCCGCGATCTACGCCAGGCTTGATACCAACATCCTGATCACGGATCTCCACACTGCAGAGATGATCAAGTACGCCTCGAACGCCTTTCTGGCGACGCGCATCTCCTTCATCAACGAGATCGCCCGGATCTGCGAGCGCGTCGACGCGGATGTCAAGGTCGTTTCCCAGGGAATGGGAATGGATCGCCGGATCGGCCCGATGTTCCTCGACGCAGGCATTGGGTATGGCGGATCGTGTTTCCCGAAGGACGTTAAAGCGCTTGCTCGGATAGCGGAGACGCTTGGTTACCACCCCGAACTGCTCGATGCGGTGATGGAGATCAACCTCGATCAGCGGACGCTGCTTGTCGAAAAGCTGCGCGAGGTCCTGGGCGGGCTTCGCGATCAGGTTATCGCCGTCCTTGGACTCGCGTATAAACCGAATACCGACGACGTTCGCGAAGCGCCGGCCATCGACGTCATCAATAGCCTGAAACAGAAAGGCGCTCGGGTGCGCGCTTACGATCCCAAAGCCATGCCGGTTCTCAAACAGACATTGAACGACATCCAGTACTGTCGCGATGCATATGAAGCGGCCAACGGGGCGGATGCGGTTCTGCTCGTCACCGAGTGGGAGGAATTTCGCCAGCTGGACCTCGAGCGGATGAAGCGAGTGATGCGGCGGCCGGTTATCGTCGACGGCCGGAACCTGTACGAACCGAACGTTATGCGCGAGCTCGGTTTTGTCTACCGAGGCGTCGGCCGATCCTGATTTATTTCCCTCCCCCTCTGTGGATGGGTAGGGCGGGGGGGGCTTCCATCTAACAATGCGCGCGGTTGTCACCGGCGGGGCCGGCTTTCTCGGCTCACACCTTTGTGAGCGGCTGCTGGAGGACGGCTGGCAGGTCCTCTGTGTGGATAACCTGGTCACTGGCGTCGCCCAGAACGTTGCGCATCTCCAGGGCCGCAAGGGATTCGAATCCATTCAGCACAACGTCAGTGAACCCCTGTACCTGAACGACGCGGTTGATGGGGTTCTCCACTTCGCCTCGCCGGCGTCACCGGTTGACTACGCGGACCACCCAATCGCGACGCTCAAGGTCGGCACGCTGGGGACCCACAACATGCTGGGACTGGCCCGCGCCAAGCACGCGGTTTTTCTGCTCGCCTCGACCTCCGAGGTCTACGGCGACCCGCTTGTCCATCCGCAGCCAGAGAGCTACTGGGGAAATGTCAATCCGGTTGGCCCGCGCGCCGTCTACGACGAGGGCAAGCGAGCGGCCGAGGCTTTCACCATGGCCTACCACCGCGCCCATAGCATGGAGACGCGCATTGTTCGCATCTTCAACACCTACGGCGAGCGCATGCGGGTCGACGACGGACGAGCGGTGCCGAATTTCCTGCTACAGGCGCTGCACAATCAACCGATCACCATCTATGGCGACGGCTCCCAGACACGAAGTCTTTGCTACGTGGATGACCTGATCGAAGGCGTCATCCGCCTGATGCGATCCAGCTACGCCTCTCCGGTGAACCTCGGGACCACCGATGAAGTCACGATGATCGAATTGGCAAATCGGATCCGTGCGTTGTGCGGTAGCCGAAGCGAGATCGTCTTCAAACCGCTGCCCGAGGACGATCCGCGTCAGCGTAAGCCCGATCTCACTCGGGCACGTGAGCTGCTCAACTGGGAGCCAAGGACATCGCTCGATGACGGGCTGGCAAAGACGATCACCTATTTCCGCGAGCGCTTGCGTCAGCCGACCGGCCCGAAGTAGCCCACCAGGTCGATGACCACGTCCGCGTAACCCGTGTGGTTGAAGAAATCGAAGGCCCCGTTCGGACCCACTTTCACGATGACGAGATTGGGGACCGTGTCGCCGGGGCCGAAGTTCAGATCGGACGCGAGCGGCCGCGCGGTGCCGTCGGGCCACAGGGTCAGATAACTGGCTGAGCTGACGTCGGTAACGGTGACGTTGAGGACCAGTGCAGTCACGCCGGTACTTGCCGAATCAGCCAGGCCGACCGACGCCATGCCCGCTGGGGGCACAATACCCAGGCCGTTTCGGGTGTCCAGGATTCGCTGAGGGCTGACCGCGCTGAAATGGCTCCCGGTCGTGGCCTCAGTTCCATTGCTGACCCAGCCAGACACGTCCACGACAACGTGCGTGCTGCCCTGGAAGTTGAAAATGCTTACCTGTCCACCGGCGCCTATTGACACGATGACCCGGTTTGGCACGGTTTGACCGGCAACAAAGTTCAAATTGGATGCCAGCGGCCGTTGGGCCCCGGTGGGATAGACCGTCAGATAGCTGGCCGCAGTCGGACCGGTAACCGTGACGTTCAGCACCACGGCGGCGGCGCCGCTGGCAGGAACCCCCCCGCGCCCGGCGACCTGCAGGTTGAGCGTCGAGGCTTGCCCCAACGCGCCCCTGTATCCGCCGGTTCCATCTCTTGTATCCAGTAGGCGCGACGGTACTAACGCATTCAGCAGCCCATCGGTTGGAGCAGCGGAGGGTCCGAAGTACCCGGCCACGTCGACGACGACATGGACGGTGCCGAAATGGTTGTAGAACGCAACCTTGCCGTCAGCGCCGATCGGAGTCTCGACAAGGTTGGGCATGGTCTTGCCCGCCACCCAGTTCAAGTTGGAGGTGTTTGGCCGCGCCGTGCCCGAAGGATAGACCGTCAGGTAGCTCGCGGTGCTCGGATTGACCGCCGTCACATTGAGCACGGCAGCCGTGGCTCCAGTCGCCGGCACCCCGCCCCGTCCGGCAACCTGCAAGGTCATGGTTCCGTCGTTACCAAGCGGTCCAGGCGCCGTGGCTCCGGTTCCGTCGCGGGTATCGAGAATTCGACTGGGTTGAAGCGTGTGATACGTGTCTTGTGGAACTGGCGTCGCGCCCTGGTACGGGGTGCTGCTCGTGTTCGGCCCGGGATCATTTGCCCTCGCACCGAAGATCACCGACATGTGATTGAAGGTCCCGTACGAAGCCTCGAACGTCGGCTTAGAAATCCATTGCTGCCCGAACCAGGGATTGTTGATGAGCAGGTTGTCGTTGGTAACGCCGATGATCGTCACGGCATGCTCGTACGGACTGCCGAATTGCACCAGGTCGCCATCCCATGCACGGTAGTGGGAGACCTGATGCCACTTCCAATCGAATCCAACCCAGGAGACGACCGGATGGCCGGTCATCACCGCCTGGTAAATCGTGGGCGGCTGGATCCCCTCACCGTACTGGACAACCACACCACCGTATCGCTGCGCGGCTTTTACCACCGGACCGTAATAGGTGCCGTATCCGGTTAACAATCGCTCACTGCCATCAGGATTGCCAACAAAGACGTCATAGGGATCGCTCCAGTGCATTCCCGTGCTGTCCCAGGTCGGCCCACGACGATCTACCGGCATCGCGCTCAATAAGGCATCCTGGCTGACGTTGACGCCTTGGTACGCGAGCGCCATCTGTTCGGCTGCCGCCTCACAGCTGAGGCCATGTGTCTGAAAAATCTGTGGGACATTGAGTAACCGCCATCCGGCCGTGGTGGTGAACGACATGTTGGCCAGTGCCGCAGTAGGGACTTGCAGCAAGACGACGCCTGCCGAAAGCAGGCTCGCCATCATCGTCCTTACCAGTTGCTTATGAATCCAATGGATGGGCATCATTGCTCCTGAGGCTGGCACCTTACCACCCTTCCCCAAAATAATCACTCCCTCTGGGATCTCTCTCCCTCCCCCCTCCGCGGTTCTATCTCCGTCCCCTCCGGGGCAGGGATGGCGGCTCTGGGGGGAACCATCCCGCTCCGCCGACGGTATGTCCCTCGGAGGTGTTGCTCATGAGCCGTCGACTGATCGCAGCGCTCGTTCTCACGGCGGCAGTGTTCACCGCGTGCGGACGTCCCTCTTCCGCTGTGCCGCCCGCTGGCGACTACCGGCTCTTCCTCGTGGAAGGCGATGGCAATGGAGCGCAGCTGACCGTCCGGGATGCGGCCAAAGGAACGTTGGAGCGCGTGCTCCCTTTAGGCGTTCCGGCCCCCGATTGGTCGCGCTACTACACAGTCAGCGCAACAAGCACGACCGGCCGCCTTTCTGCCGTGGATCCAGCTACAGGCCGCGCCGTGGCGCAGCTCGCAATTCCGTCTGGCTTCACGCTCCCAACCCTGACCTATCCGCAGCTGCCCGGAGGCATATCGCCAAACGGCGCCTGGCTGACACTTTCAATGCAGACGTTTGCCGGAGGCGCTAGGCACAGTGACTTCCTTGTCGGGCCCTCATCGCTCGCCAGGCCATTCACCAGGCTATCGCTGACCGGGGACTTCTCCTTCGATGCCATCAGCAACGATGGCCAGAATCTCTACCTGATCGAGACCATGGGCGACCCCGGGCACTATCAGGTGCGCCTTTACAACGTGGCCAGCCGGAACCTGGTCGAGCAACCCATCTTCGACAAGCGCGAGCCAAACGAACCGATGAACGGCATACGCGGCGACAGCGTCTTTACGCCGGATGGCAACTTCGTCTTAACGGTCTACGCGCGGGACAGCGGCCCCTTCATCCATGCGCTGCCGCTGGGGCAACCGTATGCCTGGTGCGTTGACCTCCCCTCGAGTCAAGCGTCGAACATGGAGGAGCAGTTTCAGTGGTCAATCACGAGCAACCGCGACGGATCCAGCGTTTATGCCGTCAATGCGGTGACCGGACGCATTAGCGAGATCACCCCGGCAAGGCTGCCGGACGTACATCGCACGGGACAGGTCTCGCTCATCGCAGCGCCAGCGCCACTCGTAGCGGGGTTGTTCACCGACGCCGAGGCGAAGGGCGTTCACGTAAACGGCGCCGCGCTTTCGGCCGACGGTCAAACGCTCTTTGCCCTCGACAACGCGGGCATCGTCGCGATCGATACGGCCACGCTGAAGACGCGAGCTCGGTACCTCGGCGGAGGAGCGGTCATGAGCATCCGGATGAGCACGGATGGACGCTGGCTCTTTGCCGCTGACGTCGAGACCGAACAGATCTTCAAGCTCGACCCGCGGACAGGAAAGGTGGCCGCTCATGTCGCTGGTCTCGCCAACCCCTGGGCCATCCTCTGGGCCGAGCCGAAATAGCAATCCACCCGTAACGGTCGAGCGTCAGCCGGCGTTAAGAGGGCGTGCCACCTCAGCGACGAGCGCTGGCAACCGCCGGGCTGAGCTGGCTGACGCTGGCAGGCGTCGTGTCCGCGGCCGCGGGGCTTGCCTGGGACGCCGTCCTGCATGCACGTGATCCCTTGCTGGCGCAGCACGAGTCGGTTATCACAGCGGCGAACCCAGCTCACGCGCTGATTGCCGCCGGCCTTGCGATCGCGCTCTTGAGCCAGGCGGTCCTCATGTTCACCAGCCTTCCTCGTCTGGCGCGTCGAGTCTTTGCTGCCGCGGCCGCCGCACTGGCCGTTGCGCTCGTCGCGGTGATCGGTTGGTCCGCCCAGGTAAGCGCGGGCCAGACCGCCGAAATGCAACGCTTCGTCGCTTCTACGAAGGCTGGGATTGAGCAGTATCAGAATCCGCAGGCCGCCTATCAAGCCGGCTATCAACCGATAACACCAATCAACTTGCCAATCGTCGAGTGGGTCAATCCGACCTACACCAGGGCTGGACGAGTGCTCGATCTACGCCGCCCCGAGCGATTGATGTACATGGCAGGACCTGCCGGGCCGATCCTGGTGGGCGCGATGTTCGTCTTGCCGACCGCGAACCAGCCCGTCCCAAGAGTTGCCGGTGGTCTTGCTCATTGGCATCAGCACCTCGACCTGTGCTACCTGCCCAACGGGACGATCGCCGGCACGAATGGCTACGGCCAACCGTGTCCTCTCGGAACCCGGGCGAAGCCGACGCCGGCGATGCTGCATGTTTGGATCGTCCCCAACCCGGCCGGGGCGTTCGCGGACGATCTCTTACCTGCCGCCATGCAATCAATCGTGGCTCATGAGTAGCCGCGGCTCACTGCTGCTCGCCATCCTTTTTGTAGGCACGACAGCCGCATGCGGCGGCAGCCCTGCGGCGTCGCACATCACCTCGGCGAAGCAAACCCCCTCGGCCGCGCCGGTGCAATCGACGGCCGGTGCCTCGGCTTCCACTACGGCCGCCCCGACATCGACCGCCAGCACGGGTTCCAGCGGGGCAGCGAACGCCACGATTTGTCGCCTACCGATCGTCGCCGGCCAGACGCCACAGGCCGGGTTCATTAACTATCCTTCCGGCTCATTCGACGTCGATCCAACCGGCAATCTCACAAGCAAGGGCAGCGGCCTGGCTTACGACCGTGTCTACGGCCGCTGGCTTCCCGTCGATTGGCGCTTTGTTTCGGACGACGGCAGCCACTACACCTACGCCACCTACTCGGACACCGAACCGGGGCCAGGCGCCTACAGCGTGGTCCACATCGTGACCGTCGCCAGCGGCGTGGATCGCCCCCTCACAAAAACGGGGCAGTACATCATCAACGACTACGTGGGCAACGGCATCTACCTCAGCCCCTGGGTTGGCGGACACGATGGCCCCGGGCCACAGATCGGCTGGAAGCTCGACCCATCGACCGGCGCCGTTCATACGCTCAGCGGAGGCGAGAAGTACGGATACTGGGTCGGCTCAGGCGCCGGCTGGCGCACGGACTACAACACCGCCGATCCGACGGTCCATGACGGCATGACTGGCCCGAATCGCCTGATCCGCATCGACCTAGCCACCGGTGGCGAGCAGACCTGGTTCTATCAGGAAGGGATCGATAACGTACAGATGCTCGGCTTCGATCGGCAGGGCCGGCCGCTCGTGTCCTCCAGTACCGGAAAGGTGATAACCCTGTGGGTCCTGACCGACGCGAGCCATCGATCGCTGCTGTACTCGGGCTCGAGCTTTTTCGCCGCCGCGACGGCCGATTCGCACGGCATCTGGTTCAGCGACGGGTCGGCGACCTACCTCTATACGCCGTCAGCGGGCTTGAAGAAGGTTTCCTCGACCGGCGGAGCGATCGCCGGTGGCTGCCACTAGCTCCGGAAGCAATTCCTCCGGCACTCCAAATGCATCGACGAGCAGCCGCGCGTGAGGCCGCAGTTCGCCGCAAAGCCGATTGACATTCGTGATCACCGCCTTGGCCCGACCCGCCGATAGCTGCCCATGCTCCAACAGCCAGCCGCGCTCACGCTCGATCAAGGCCATCACATGGAGATCGCAAACCTTGTTCAATAGGGCCTTGATCTCCTCCTCATCGCACCGATCGATCGCTGCGATGACGTGTTCCAGGACGACTCGATCGACGTGCGCCCGAGCCGCCAGGAGGAGATGATCCTGGACAGCATTGAAGGCAACGAAGGCGTCACCACCGCCGGACATCATCTTTCGCAGCCGCCTGGCCACCGCCTCGAGGACATGCTTCTCTCGCCACTGCAACAGCCTCAGGTGATAGCGACGATCCAGGATGCTGGCATCTTCTTCTGAGCGGGGCCACACATCGGCGATCCATTGCGCGACGCCGCCGACCGGGCTGCGCTCCAGGACCGCGCCGACAACCTGGTCCGCGACGAACCGAACCGTCGCCACGGTGTCCATGATCTCGAACTCATCGCGGAAATTCGTCAGGAGTCCCTTGGCAACCAGTTGCAGCAGCACGGTGTTGTCGCCTTCGAAGGTCGTAAAGATGTCGACGTCTGCCTTCAGCTCGGTGAGGCGGTTGACCGACAGGTAACCGGCTCCGCCGCAAGCTTCGCGGCAGGTTTGAATCGTCTGCATCGCATGCCAGGTTGCGACGGCCTTGATGCCTGCGGCCAGCGTTTCGATCTGCCGCTGTTCCACTTCATTGGCGCTATCGCCATCGCCGGCGGCATGCAGCTTGCTGACCAGCGCCTCATGAGCGAAATGCATCGCGTAGCTGGTCGCGACCAGCGGCAGTAGTCGCCGTTGGTGCTGCAGGTAATCGAGCAGGATCACCTCTTCCTCACGACCGGGCGCCTTGAACTGGCGCCGCTCGAGTCCATAGCGAACAGCGATGGTCAACGCCAGCTTGGCGGCGCCCAGTGCGGCGCCCGCGACGCTGACCCGGCCCGACACCAGCGTCCCGAGCATCGTGAAGAAGCGGCGGCTCTCATTCTTGATCGGGCTGCTGTACGTGCCATCGGGCGCCACCGCGCCGAAACGATCGAGCAACGCCTCGCGAGGCACGTGGGCGTTGTCGAACCAGATCCGCCCATTGTCCACGCCGTTCAGGCCACCTTTATGTCCGTCGTCCTCGATGCGCACGCCAGGACAGACCCGTCCACGCTCGTCGCGGATCGGCACCAGCAGCACATGCACCCCATGACCTTCGCCATTCGTCATCAGCTGGGCGAAGACGGCAGCCATGCGGCCATCGCGCGCCGCGTTCCCGATGTAGTCCTTGCGGGCCGCGTCATCGGGGGTATTGATGACGAACTCCTGGCGCGCCGGGTCATACGTCGCGGTGGTTCGGATCGATTGGACGTCAGACCCATGACCGGTCTCCGTCATCGCAAAGCATCCGGGCAGTTCCATCATCATGGCCTGCCGCAAATATTTCTGATGATGCTTTTGCGATCCCAAGCGCCGGATCACGCCGCCAAACAGCCCGTACTGGACGCCGATCTTGACCAGGAGCGAGAGGTCGACCAGCCCGAGGGTCTCGAACGCGGTAAGGGCGCCGCCCATGTCCCCTTCCCCACCGACCTCGCGCGGAAAGAACATCCGCGACGCCCGCGAGCCGCTCACCAGCTTGGCCTGCTCCCACACCCGATCGCGATGCTCCTCGGTCGACAGGCCCGCTACGGGCCTCAACAGTTCCGACCCCCGGATCTGGTTGCGGACCTCCTCTCGGACGTCGCACCACTGCCCATCGAGGAAGCCCCGCAGCCGCGTGATATCGCCGTTCATCTGTACCATTCATTACAGCATTGACCTCACATAAGCCGCAAACCCCGCATGGCTGACCTGCGCCGCGCCGCCATCCTCGGCGGCAACCGAATCCCCTTCGCCCGCGCCGGCGGCCCCTATGCCCGAGCCTCCAACCAGGACATGCTGACCGCGGCGCTCGACGGCTTGATCGCTCGCTTTGGTTTGCAAGGGCAGCGCCTCGGTGAGGTCGCCGCAGGCGCGGTGCTGAAGCACAGTCGCGACTTCAACCTCACCCGCGAGGTCGTTCTTGGGTCCCGCCTCTCGCCATGGACGCCGGCCTACGACGTCCAGCAGGCGTGCGGCACCGGCCTGGAAACCACGATTCATGTCGCGAACAAGATCGCGCTCGGCCAGGTCGAGAGCGGCGTTTCGGGTGGGGTGGACACGGCCAGCGACGCGCCGATCGCCGTCAACGAGGACCTTCGCCGCGTCCTCCTCCAGATCAACAGCGCCAAATCGATGCCACAGCGCCTGGCGCTATTGCGCAAATTGCGCCCCGGGCAGATCGTTCCCGAGACGCCGCGCAATGCCGAGCCAAGAACGGGCCTGTCGATGGGCGAGCATGCCGCCATCACGGCGCGCGAGTGGGAGATCAGCCGCGAAGCACAGGATGAGCTCGCTGTTGCCAGCCATCAGCATCTCGCCGCGGCGTGGAAGCGCGGCTTCTTCGATGACCTGGTCACGCCGTACCTCGGTCTGCAGCGCGATCAAACGTTACGTCCCGATGCCAGTATGGAATCACTCGCAAAGCTGCGCCCAGTCTTCGGCAAGAACGGCGACGCCACCATGACTGCCGGAAATTCCACTCCGCTATCCGATGGCGCCGCGACCGTTCTTCTCAGCACGGACGAATGGGCCAAGCAACACCGCCTTCCTGTTCTGGCTCACACGGTCGATGCCGAAACGGCCGCCGTCGACTATGTCTACGGCGGTGAGGGCCTCCTCATGGCCCCCGCCTACGCCGTCCCCCGCCTGCTCGCGCGAAACAAGCTCACCCTGCAGGACTTCGATTTCTACGAAATCCACGAGGCCTTTGCCTCCACGGTCCTGGCGACACTCAAAGCCTGGGAGGATTCGAGGTATTGCAAAGAGCGCCTCTGCCTCGAGAAGCCACTTGGGCCGATCGATCGCTCGAAGCTCAATGTCAATGGCTCTTCGCTCGCAGTAGGACACCCGTTTGCTGCGACCGGTGGGCGGATCGTCGCCACGCTGGCGAAACTTCTCGCCGAAAAAGGCTCCGGACGCGGGCTCATCTCGATCTGCGCGGCAGGTGGCCAGGGTGTCGTCGCCATCCTCGAAGCAGCGTGAAGCTCAAGGTCAAAGTTCCGGGTCTCCCTGAAGCCGCCCGGCTGAGGCGCTACCAACCCGGCCACCCGCTAGTCGATGGACCGGTCTTGATCGCCTCCGCAGGCGGCCGCGTCCGCGATGTTCTCTCTGCAGTAATCCCCTCGCCTTCCTCTCCCTCCCCCGCTGCGGGGGAGGGTGGGAGCTCTCGCTGGGCGGCCATCCTCTTCGACGGCACTGCCATGCGCGCTATCGCAGACCTGGGCAAACTCCATGCGTTCACTTCGCAGACCTTTCGCAATCTGCGGCCCTCAGGGCGGCTGATTCTCTTCGGTACTCCCCCGGAGGATTGCTCCGAGCCGGAAGCCTCGGCGACGCAACGGGCGCTCGATGGATTCATTCGCTCTGCCGGAAAGGAGGCGCGACTCGGATCGACGGCCAACCTTATGTATGTGGCGGAAGGCGCTGAGACCGTCCTCGAGTCGACGCTGCGTTTCTTCCTTTCGGGTCGTTCAGCCTATGTGGACGGTCAGGTCATCCGCATTCGACCGGCCAAACCTGTTCCGACTCAGGACTGGGAGCACCCGCTTAAAGATCGAGTCGCCGTGGTCACTGGCGCCGCCAGAGGGATTGGCGCCGCCATCGCCGAGACGCTCGCGCGGGACGGGGCCACGGTCGTCGTCGCCGATGTGCCCGCGCAGGGCGCGACTCTGACTGAGGTCGCCAACCGACTTGGCGGTACCGCATTGCAAGTCGATATCACAGCCGACGACGCGCCGCAGCGCATCGCAAAGCATTTGGTCGATCGTTACGGCGGCGTTGACGTGTTCGTCCATAACGCCGGCATCACTCGAGATCGATCGCTGGTCAACATGACGCCCGAGCAGTGGACCAGCGTCCTGAATGTGAACCTGCAGGCGCAGATCCGCATCAACAAGGCGCTCGTTGAACAGAAAGTCCTCCGGGACAACGCGCGGGTAATTTGCATTTCCTCGACCAGCGGCATCGCCGGCAATCGCGGTCAGACGAATTACGCGGCAAGCAAAGCTGGGATCATCGGGATGGTTCAGGCCATGGCACCGCTGATGGCCAAACGCGCCGCGACTATCAACGCGGTCGCTCCCGGGTTCATCGAGACCGCTATGACGAAGGCGATGCCGTTTGCTACGCGGGAGATCGGCCGGCGGATCAACAGTCTCAACCAGGGTGGCCTTCCAGTCGATGTCGCGGAGACGGTTGCGTGGCTCGCTCAACCCGGCAGCGGCGGCGTGAACGGTCAGGTCGTTCGGGTCTGCGGTCAGAGCATTCTCGGGGCATGACCGTCCGCCGGCTCGAGCAGCGGCCGACCCTTGGGCGCCTTTACGCGAAGGCGGCCATCACCGCGCGCGGCCGCCACGCCGAGAGCCTTCCCGATACCTCATACGAGCTGCCAGATCTGTCGATCGATCGCCAAAACCTGGCGAGCTACGCCGATGTCTGCGGCTTCCGGCAATCGGACGTCCTGCCGCCAACATATCCGCACATTCTTGGGTTTCCTGCTGCCGTGACGCTCATGGTTGACGCCACCTTTCCATTCCCGCTACCCGGCCTGGTCCATGTCAATAACCGGATCGTGCAGCAACGGCCGTTGAACGCAGAGGAGCGGCTGACAGTTTGCGTTCACGCCGCCGATTTTCGGGACCATCCGCGCGGTCGCCAGTTCGACATGATCACGGAAGTCACCATCGCCGGCGAGGCGGTCTGGAGCGAAGTCAGCACCTATCTCCACAGGGAAAAATCCGCTAGAAAAATTCCATCCTCCGCAGCAGCTCCCTCCCCCGCTCCGGGGGAGGGTCGGGGTGGGGGCCATCAGACCCCATCGGCGCTCTGGCGTGTGCCCGGCAATATCGGCCGCCGCTACGCCGCCGCTTCGGGCGACGTCAATCCGATCCATATGAATCCCCTGGTTGCACGCCTCTTCGGGTTTCCACGAGCTATCGCCCACGGCATGTGGCTAAAAGCCCGCTGCCTCGCGGCCCTCGAAGGCAGGCTGCTCGATCAACTCACCGCCGAGGTGCAATTCAAGTCGCCGCTCCTGCTCCCGTCGACGGTCGCGTTCAACGCAACGCCGCAAAATGGGAATTGGCGACTCGAGGTTGGCCAGGCTCGCACCGGCCGGCCGCACCTTACAGGCCTGGTTACCCCATCTAATTAACGACGACCGTCGTACTCGCGCTCGACGAATTCTTTCCGCTGTCGATCACCAGGACCGTCAGCGTGTACGTCGAAGCTGTCGTGTATGTATGCGAAGCTGTGCGCTGGGCATCTGCCAGCAGCGTCGTGCCATCACCGAAGTTGATGAAAATCTGGGCGATTGGGGTCTGATCAGTATCGGTTGAGCCGGACGCATCCACCGTTACTGTGAGCGGTGAAGGACCGGACTGCGGCGTCACGGAAAACACCACTACCGGAGGCGCATCGGCTACCGGCGTTGGAGTGCTCGCGTCCGTGGCCGTTGGCGCTGGACTGCTGCCCGTCGTCGGCGTCCCACCAGACGGTTTGCGAGCTGCGCTCGCGCCTTGAGGACGAGCCGTCGCGCCGCCGGCCGTTAGCGGTAGCGCCGCTGGCTGGGGCGACGGCTCGGGCGACGCGGTCAGGACAGGCATTTGCGAATTAGAGTCTGTCGGGAGGGCCGAACTCGTCGCGGTTACTGCGGCCTGAGCGCCTGACCGATGGAGATGCTGCGCTCGAGTGAACACGAAGAATGGCAGTGCAATAGCGACAAATAGAACCGTTGCACCGATTGAGTAGTCGGGCAAGCGTGTACGTCCGAAACTCACAATGTCCGGCTCCGGCCGCCTCCTTGGCGGACCATCTTACTGAATCCCGCCCCCGACTCTGTCGCTCGCGCGACAATCAGCCAAAGATTCCGTTAAGGTCGGCCTGGCCGGCCCCGGTCCGCAGGCGGGCGATGTACCCTACGCCCCAATGCCTATCAGCCTCGTGCAGCAGGGGATTGTCGCCGAATTCCTCTTCATCGTGCTGAGCGTCCTAGGCAGCGACGGCGGGCTTGAGGTCGCTCGGCAAGCAACGGATGACGACCGGCGCGACGCCGACGTCCACCGCCGCGGTGACTTTCTCATCAACCTCGGCCTTCAGATCAAGTCCGCCATCCATGTCGATCATCCCTGGGCGGCCGACCGGCTGCACGTCCGGTTCACAGTCCTGAAAGACAGGCTCGTGACCCATCCACTCTTCTACTACTTCTTCGCCTATCTCGATCAGCGGACCATGCGTTTCGCCGACCCGGTGTTCATCGTGCCTTCAGCCGAAGTTCACAAGCACGCGATTCCCCATCTGCACGACGATAGGTGGCACTTCGACTTCGATGCCAGCCTCGCTGATGGTGCTCATGATCGATGGGTGCCGTTTCGGGTCAACACCCTGGAGGTCGGCAGGCGGATCCTTGCCATCATCGATGAGCTCGAAAAAGGCCTGTCGACCTCCGCGGCCGACCGCACGCCCTATATGCCAGGGCTTCTATGGGTTACGCGTGCAGCCTGACTGGGTCTGCCCAGCCTGGACACGGAGTCCGGCTAGAGCTCTCCCTTCTGCAATTCCTTGATAAACGGCTCGTACGGCGAGGTTTGCCCGCCATTCGTCGTGTCGGTGTAGTAGTCCTGCGCGATCTGGGCTTGACGCTCGCGGCCAAACTCCGAGTAGTGTTTGCCGGCCTTCGCAGCGTCTTCTAGTCCTTGCGTTCCACCGTAGTCGTAGGCATGGCTTCCTTCGGCGATCTGGTCACCCAGCGCCTGGCCGATATAAACGGATCCGGCGTGCTCGTACTGGTCGACGTGCGTCAGCTCGTGAACCACGATCGAGAGGTTTGAACGGTCCGTCGCCGTCATGTTGATGGTGTGGAAGGTCGTGAAGGCGCGTCCCTGGTTGAGCTTGAAAACCAGACCCAGCACTCCGCCTTCGTCGATCCTGACTTCGTCCCATCTCAGCGCGTTCGGGCCCAGCACACCCTGCGCCGCGGTCCGCTCGGTGCTTGACAGGGGCGAGGCGTTCGAAACCATATGCAGGACGAATTCCACCAGTTCGGGACCACCGAGCAGGTCGAAGACTCGGCTTACCAGCGTGCCGAGCCAGGCGCCCGCTCCCTTAGCTTTCTCCCACACCCAGCGGGCGAAGCCCGCGACCCCGCCGTGAATTAAGGCCCCGATCGCCTCCGGAATCAGCGTGGCCATCCCGATCAGGCCGTCAGCGATAGTCTTTCCAAAACGGAGCAGCCGCCCGGGAAGATCGCGAAAGAGGTTGACCAGCCACTCTGCCGCGTCGCCGAAGCGCGCTGCCACCCATTTGGCGGCGCCGCTCAAGGCCGACCCGATCGCGCCGGCAGCCTTCTTGATCCCTGACCAGAGGTCGCCGAAGAATCCCCGCTGGACGGTACTCTGTTGATCCTTCGCTCTTGTATCAGCGCGCTCGGCCAGCAACTGGCAGACGGCCGCGTTGCCGGCATTTCGTTGCAGGAAAAGAAGCTCGCGCGGGGTCAGCGGTGCGGCCTTCGAGAATGATCGACCAGGCCTGTGCTCAACCGCGCGCGTGGGTGCCGGGCGCGACTGCGGGCAGGCGGCCTGGGCCACCCTCGCCTTTGCGATTGCCACTGATCTAAGGCTGACACCGGCGGCGTGCGTTGAACAGGCCCGCCGAGGCTCACGATCGTGCACGAGACGTTGCCCGAAGGGGCAGTCGGTTACTCGAGGTAGTCTTTCAGCTTCTTACTGCGACTAGGGTGGCGCAGCTTGCGGAGCGCCTTGGCCTCGATCTGCCGAACCCGCTCGCGGGTGACCCCGAAGCGCTTTCCAACTTCTTCCAGCGTCCGCTGTTGGCCATCGATCAAACCAAAGCGCAGCTGCAACGCGCGGCGCTCGCGCGGGGTGAGCGTATCCAGGATCTCATCGACCTCATTTCGAAGCATCGTCAGCGAGGCCGCTTCAGACGGTGAAGGCGCCTCCTTATCCTCGACGAAGTCGCCAAGGTGCGAGTCCTCTTCTTCCCCGATGGGCGTTTCTAACGAGACCGGATCCTGGGCCACCTTCACGATCTCGCGCACCCGTTCGGCTGTGATACCCAACTCGTGGCCGAGCTCCTCATCGATGGGCTCGCGGCCCAGGTTCTGTTGCAGGTCGCGGCGGGTCCGGGCCAGCTTGTTGATGATCTCGACCATGTGGACGGGCACGCGGATCGTCCGCGCCTGATCGGCAATCGCCCGGGTGATGGCCTGGCGGATCCACCACGTGGCGTATGTAGAGAACTTGAAACCTTTGTGGTAATCGAACTTCTCGACAGCGCGCATCAGGCCCAGGTTTCCCTCCTGGATCAGGTCCAGGAACGACATGCCGCGCCCGATGTACTTCCTCGCGATCGACACCACCAGCCGCAAATTCGCCTCGGTTAGCTGCGCCTTCGCCAGGCTGTCGGACGCCTCGATCGCTTTCGCCAGCGTGACTTCCTGTTCCGCTTTCAGCAGCGCCACCCGTCCGATCTCCTTGAGATACATCCGGACGGGATCGTCCAGCGAGAGCGAGTCGAGCGCCTCGGCCTCGGCGATCAGTTCGTCCTCGACTTCGACCACCTCTTCGCCGTCGGCAACCTTGATCCCCATGTCGCGGAAGGCGGTCGAGATCCGAATCAGGTCATCCGGCTCCAACTCGATGCCGGGGAACCCGGCGGCGATGTCGTCCGGGCTGAGAACGCCCTGCTCCTTGCCCTTGACGATCAGGGCTTCGGCAGCCTTCGCCAGCTCACTATCCCCACCACCCTTCGGCACAACCTTCACCCTCCCCTTATGGGGAAGCGTGCTTTCCGTTTCCCTCCCATTCTGGGGGAGGGCAGGGTGGGGGCTTTCCTGCCCCTTACTCGAGGTAATCTTTGAGCTTCTTGCTGCGGCTGGGATGCCGGAGCTTGCGGAGGGCCTTCGCCTCGATTTGCCGGATTCGCTCGCGGGTAACGCCAAACCTCTTCCCTACCTCTTCTAGAGTTCGCTGGTGACCGTCGATCAAACCGAAGCGTAGCTGGAGGACTCTACGCTCCCGCGGCGTCAGCGTATCGAGAATGTCCTCCACCTCCGATCGGAGCATGGTCAGCGACGCGGCCTCCGACGGCGAGGTGGCCTCCTTATCCTCGACGAAGTCGCCGAGATGCGAGTCTTCCTCCTCACCAATAGGAGTCTCGAGGGACACCGGATCTTGCGATACCTTGACAATCTCCCGCACCTTCTCGGGCGAGATTCCCATCTCGTCCCCGATCTCCTCGTCGGTCGGCTCCCGGCCCAGTTCCTGGAGCAGGCGCCGGGAAACCCGGACCAGCTTGTTGATCGTCTCGACCATGTGGACGGGGATCCGGATCGTCCGGGCCTGGTCGGCGATCGCCCGGGTGATCGCCTGGCGGATCCACCAGGTGGCGTAGGTCGAGAATTTGAACCCCTTTCGGTGATCGAACTTCTCGACCGCCCGGATCAGGCCCATGTTCCCTTCCTGGATCAGGTCCAGGAACCCCATCCCGCGACCGATGTACTTCTTGGCGATCGACACCACCAGCCGGAGGTTGGCTTCGGTCAGCGCATGCTTGGCGCCGTCGCTGCCGGCCTCGATCGCCTTCGCCAGCGTCACTTCCTGCTCCGCCTTCAGCAACGACACTCGTCCGATCTCTTTCAAATACATCCGGACCGGGTCATCGAGCGAGACCGAGTCCATCGCCTCGATTGTGGCGATCAGCGCATCGTCGATCTCCACGACTTCCTCGAAGTCCCTTTCGCCGTCCGAGACCTCGATCCCCATATCGCGGAACACGTTGAAGATCCGGAACAGCTGGTCGGGGTCAAGCTCGACGTCGGGGAAGCCGGCCAGGATGTCGTCGGGACTGAGAAAGCCCTGGTCTTTGCCTTTGACAATCAGCGCCTCGGCGGAGAGCACCATCGGGTCCTCCGCACGGCCCGCGGGCTTCTTTAACCCTCCCCCATTGGGGGAGGGCAGGGTGGGGGCCTTCTTTAGATCAACCTGGGCCATATCTCACGGCTTTCAACGAATCCAGCTCTCGGGCCAACCGGTCATTCTCCTGCATGAGAGTTACGAGCCGGGATTCATCCCCCGACGCGTGCGCCGCACGCATCTCCGCCACCAGCGTTTTCAGGCGCCGTTGGGCGGCGTTTATTTTAAGAGTTTGGAGGCACTGCTCCAGCGACTGGCGCAGCGCCGCTTCAGACCCACTGTCCAGCTCGGGGTAGCGGGTCATGGCGACCGCTGAAATCAGCGCCTGTTCATCGCGTTCGAAATCGGAAAGCCGGTCGATTGGAATCACCGTTCGATCGGCATCGACCAGCTGTTGCAGCCTCGCGAAAACCCGCTGGTAGGCCTCGGTCGAGAACGTCAGCCCCTGCAGCCGGTCGGCGACATCCGGCAGAAGATCTGGCCGCTCGATCAACAAGCCCAGCAAATAGCCCTCATCCTTTTCAAATCTCCCTCCGCCAATTCCCCGTGCCTCTCGGGGGAGGGCCGGGCCCGCCGGCCCACGCGAGCCGCGCGGAACGTGCGATGCGAGCGTTTGAGGCGTTCGGGTGGGGGCCTTGTTTCCACCCCTCACATCGCGCAGCAGCGCCGCTGCCTCGATGCGGAGCAATCCTGCGGCCTGCTGTGCATAGATCTCGAGCACGGACGCCTCCGGGATCTTCATCAGCACGGGAATCACTAATTCGGCGCCACGCCGCCGATCCTCGGCTTCCGTGAGATCCAGCCCGGCAACCGCCTGGCGCAGCATGTAATCCCATTCCGGTAACGCGTGCTCGCGCAAGGCCGGCCAGCCATCAGGATGCGCCCGCAGATAGTCGTCGGGATCCTTGCCCTGCGGCACGCGAACAACCTTTATATATATGCTCGACTTCGACGCCAGCTCGATCGCCCGCTGGGTCGCGTTCATCCCGGCGTCGTCCCGATCGAACGCCAGCAGCAGTTCCTGCGTCTCGCGCTTGAGCAACCGGACCTGGTGCTCGGTCAGCGCCGTCCCCGACGTCGTGACCACGTTCGTCACCCCGGCCTGCCAGGCCGTGATCGCGTCGAAGTAGCCCTCCATCAGGACAGCGTGCTTCTGCTCGTGGATCGGTTTCCTGGCCCGGAACAGGTTGAAGAGCGTCCGGCCCTTGTCATAGAGCGCGGTTTGCGAGGTGTTCAGGTACTTCGGCTGCTGGCTGTCGTCGATCACGCGGCCGCCGAAGCCAACCAGCTCGCCATGCTCGTCGTGGATCGGGATCATGATCCGCTGCCGAAACCGGTCCCATAGGTCGCCACCCTCCAACTTCGTCGCCAACCCCGCCTCAACCATCTCCCGATCCGACACACCGTGCTTTCGGAGGAAACGCACCAGGTTGTCTCGGTGCTGCCCCGCCGGCGCGAATCCGAGCATGAACTCGGCCATCGACTGCCTGGTGACGCCACGGGACTCCAGCTGGATCAGCGCGGTCCGGCCGGCCGGGTTCTCCAGCAGGATGTGGTGGTAATACTGCGCAGCCATCCCGTTGAGGCGGTGAATCGTCCTCTTTAGCTCTCGCTGACGGCCGGCGCCCGGAGACTCCTCCAGCACAACGCCCGTCTTCTCGGCGAGCAATCGGAGAGCCCCGCGAAAGTCGAGATGCTCGATGTCCTGGATGAAGGTGAAGTGGTCGCCGCCCTTCTGGCAGCCGTAGCAATGCCACAGCTGTTTTTCCGGCGAGACGTAGAAGGATGGCGTCTTCTCAGAATGGAACGGACACAGCCCCTTGAGATCCCGGCCCGCCTTTTGCAGGCGCAAATGTTCGGAAACCAGGTCGAC